>Ga0123355_10004951_pt1 | contig 19390 bp, 12 predicted proteins | sample TergutEmb28metaG_3_FD_89872 | JGI IMG/M metagenome (GOLD analysis project Ga0123355, IMG submission 89872) | Embiratermes neotenicus P1 segment gut microbial communities from Petit-Saut dam, French Guiana - Emb289 P1 | ecosystem: Host-associated > Arthropoda: Insects > Digestive system > Gut ... | reverse complement strand
AGATGATTGAAGAAATCAACTTACAGAACAGAATTAAGGACGTGATTAGATAAAAGCAAAAGAACTGGTTACGGCATATACATATACATATACATATACATATACATATACATATACATATACATATACATATACATATACATATACATATACATATACATATACATATACATATACACATACATATAATAGGTGTAGCATATTTTCAGACAAACTTTCAAATGATCATCTCAGTAAAAATGTTTATATACTGTTCTTGAAAACTCCAATATGGTTACGGTAAATATTGTGAATCCTGAAACTTACGAGACAGTTATGACTAATTATACTACAGGATATACAGCTTACAGCGGAAAAAAGCACTCGGTCTTAGATATACTGCTGCCTAGATAGAGATGACGTCGCTCGCTTTGCAGTAACCAGTCCCAAGATTCCCGTACGGTGCGAGACTACACGCCGTAGAGCGGACGACATCAATTGCCGCATAGTAACTTATGACATTCTCTGCTTTGCAGTGCACAGTTCGGCTTTAAAAACCACTCGCTGTCACTCTAGCTTTAAAAATGATCTCTGTCTGGGAGTAGAGCACATAATTATCACTCTTAAGAGCTGTTGTGAAAGAAACACCCTTGATGTTTACTAATTCGGAGTTCGTGTGATTTAACCGTTGAAGTCATTGGTTCCATTAAACATCGCTTTACATTCGAAATAAGCCCAATAAGCAGAACAAGCAAGGCAACATTATCACGACACTTAGCGTGACTTCAGTCTGAGTAAACCGCGTGTTAATGTTTAACGATATCCGAGTGTTTCATGAGTCACTGCGGGTAGGTTATTTATGTCAACACTGCCACCCAGAGCTCAGATAATGCAATACTCAGGAATAAATTGTTTGATGTATATTATTTCAATATGTATTTTCAACCCTTGTAAAGAATGTAATAAAATTTTGGCATGATATTGATTCAGCACTAAATCGTTAAACAAGAGTATTCAGGGCTGAGGTTTATAGATCAGGAACATAAGATAAAGCCAGCAGGTATTTTAATTAAGACATCAAACTTACCATCAGCAATACGGAAGAAGCATATTAAAAATTTAATTTCAAATTTTGAAAGTTTTTCAGTGTCCATGGAAAGGAAATCACCTAAATGCTTTATATAACAAGTAAAGTAAATAAAATGTTTAAACTTTTTAACAGACAAAGGACGGGAGGTATGACTATTGTATTCATGTCTTTTGGCAAGTATTAAATTATTGGGAAACCTAGATGCATGTAAATTTTTGAAATAGTACTCGATTATGAATAAATATACTGAGACGATGTGGGATGGATTCATCTTGCTTTTCTATTTTTAATTCTGTTAAACAATTTTTTCCATTTCTGTAACACGAAAATGAAAGTAAGCATTTTTTTCTTTTCCATTCTTGCTTCAGTTACTCTGTAACTGATGATAAGTAAACAATCTAACAGTAATTATGCAGGCTCTATAACCCACGGCACTTTTCACGAGTTTTCGACGTCTCTGGTGTTACCAGCGTCGGATTCCAATTTCCTGTAGAAGAGCTGGAGACGGATATAACAAATACTTCGGATCTGTGAATTCTGAAATACCACCCCATCCTGGTCCGTTTTATTTTCACTTCCTGAACAGTTTGACGTAACTCTAATGCTGTAGACGTACATTCCGAAGGTTTGTCATTTCACATCTAGAAAAAAATTACTGAATAAATTTGTTGCTTTTAAACATTATTACTTATTTTTAACCTCATTAGACTTTACACAGACTACATGGTTGAAGTAACTGCCACATGGAAGAAGCAAAAAATAATTCATTTGGTTTTAAAATAGATTTTAAATCAATCAAAAACGGCGTCCCTCCTTCCTAACGAGAATTCCTCATTATTTCATTCAGTTTGCAACAACAGCGTTATGTCGCTTTAACTTAACCTCACGATATGCTGATAACCACTGGTAGAAATGAATTAAATATGGAAGTGCTAAGGCCATTACCTGGTTCGTTTGCTGTTTATAAAACACCACCACAACCCACAGTGTGATTACTATCACCGTGTGGAAACTACTCATTCGCATTCATTGGCATATCCTGCACCAAATTAGCATAATCCCAGAGCTGATTTATATCTGCTCCTGCCGGATCACAAAATGAATGAGTTAATGGATCCATATGCCAAGCTATATTTTATTCAGCATATCATTTCAATGTGGAGCGAATCGTCAGCAGGAGGATGGGGCGTGACGAGCGAACTGGTGCACGAAAAATCGGAGAGTTATTAAACAGTTAATCTGTCGAGATGCAATTATCGACGGAGATAGATGTACGAAGACGCACTACATATTGCGTTCAAACAATGTGCCACAGATTGTGCCGTGTGTCCACTGTGATTATCTCATAATGAGACTAATGTTCAAATAAAAATAAATTTAAATGCATCGTGTCGTAACAGCTGGAGATCATTACTGTATTAAGTTTTGTATAATGAGGCGAATTGTTTACAGTTTATGGGCACGAAACAAAACCAGTTCGTTTCTGGCTGCAATTCTAAACGCCCAAAATATTTCTAAATTGAAACTGCATGGCCATTCACAACACTAAACACCTACATTCTCTTTTTATGATAGATGGGAACATTTTAGTTCATTTTCCTTCTCTTGTAAGTGTACGTATTTTCATGGTAATGACAAATTAGATTTACTAATAAATGACTGGGTTAAACCATGTAGATTTTTTAAAAAAAGAAACCACTTTTTACAAAGAGAATTCTGATCATTATATGACATTCATTTATTATTTATATAATAATATTTTCCGAAGTTAAAAGCATATTTTTCCTAGACAAAGCGCTGTAAAAATTTGTTTTTAAGTTAACAAGGAAAGAGAACTCTTTATTTGAAAGACATTCTTAAACAAATTAATCAAAGCACAATTTACTGGTGTTGCTGCAGGAGAAGTTCGCTGCAAAGAAATGAAGGTGTTGATCTTCATTTAGAGGAGCACTGGCATTATCTTTTATTTTGAGATGGAAACCTGAAACAATTCGATTTTCACTTCTGCATTATGGAACTGCTCTCTTAACATTAAAGTTATCAGTTTGTGTCAAGAAAGTAGTCTTTAAGTACTTCCTTCAATATTACATACATTTAAGTTGTCAAAATATCTGTACTAAGTTCTTTCCGCGAAATACTTTGCAGTGGTGACTTGTCTGATGTACAGGAGTGTTGCCTCTCAGATACTAATAATACTAGTGCCTGCTTGTATTCTTCATAGATTTACAAGACATTTGCAGTGGTAGTCTGGCAGTCTTCCTGTTACTACAGCATTGTATAATAATCTGGAATCTCTGAAATTCTTACGCATATTGACGGACCTATGTGCGATATTTTAAGTTACCGCGTTCCACGCAACATCATACAGTTGCCAAGAAGGCTGCATGAAGTAATGAAAAGCATAAATTTTCAGTTCGCAATATCCACGCTCAAATATACTCTTCACACAGATATGTTGAATAGCTTACCAAAATTGTTTATTTATTTATGAATTTGTTTATTTATTTATTTTTTCTATCTCTCACTAATAAAATGCCGCTTCAAACATGTAACTTTTTTTGGATGTTTGACATCTTGCATGGAATTCTAGGAATGTTCTTTAACGAAATCTGTTCCTGATAAAAGCCAAATAATAACTGAAGCACTGTAATTATTATATTAATATTTATACAAAGGTTATTTTGGGGAAGCATAATAATTTTTGGAAAGAATAAACGAAAGGGGATCAATCGATGAACCACTTCTCACATGAAAACACATCGTGTTATCTAATTTTAAAAAAAAGCTAGATTTAAAGGGCAGGAAAAGTCTAAAAGAATTAATTCTTCGAATTTTGAGGACGTCGCAGTTGTGTAGTTGAGTACTTCGTTCTTCTGTGATTTAATGTTATGTTACTATGAAGTCCGTGCCGGAAGTGGCCTAATCTGCAAGGCCGAAATGTTCGCGAGTAACTTCTCGGCCCTTGAAAATTACTTCAATATCTTGCCTCGAAAAATGGGAGAAGATTACCCAATGATGTGGTATCATATCCCAGTAGATAAGAATCTCAAGAATATCCTTCTGTAATTCGAAACTCAAACGCAGAGAAGAATGCGCACAGGGCAAATGGATATTAACAATGTTGCAATGCGTGAGCTATATTCTTCTGGCTTAAGTCAAGGACAAATTTCAGACCTTTGTGAACACGGTAATAAAAATTCCGTTTCATTAAAGATGTGGAATTTCTATAGCAGACCGTCGAACTTTACGTTTTTAAATGTTACACAACATGTGTGGACCAGTTTGTTACTACGGATATTTTTGGTTGCTTTTATTTTCCTCTGAAGTTTTTCTTTCAAATATTGGTACATTAATTGTGCAGCTAATATATATATGTATATATATGTGTGTGTGTGTGTGTGTGTGCGTGTGTGTGCGTGCGTGTGTGTGTGTGTGACAAACAGCAATAAAAAAACCACGACCAGAAGATCAAAAAATTACAGGTTTGCGTTGCTCATTTCTAAAAATAAACAGATTGAAATATTTCCTTAAATTTACCTCTCTACTCCCTTTAGCGAAGAAATTTTATGAAGGTTATAAATATCCTCCCACAAACGAGAGTGCTTATTACCCAGAGGCTGTAAAACCATTCAAGAGTAAAGGGATAAAAATAGTATCAAGCCATGTGACCTTAGGGGCTTTCGACTCCCAGGTACAGTGATTGCCTCTATTGTAGCTATGCTACTCAACAATAAGGCTACGTCTGCAAAGATTATTTATATAGCGTGGAAGAAAATGTGCAGATTTTCTAGAATTGAGTAGCACAGTAGACTAAGTAGTACGAAATGAAACGAAACTGTGCATAATAAAGAAAATTTTCATTGACTTTTTAAAAGCATGTATACATCTGTTCTAAGAATTCCCAAGTTTTACATTAGAACTAATGGTGAATAAAGACTCAGACAGCTATTTTTAATGGCAAAGGAAAATTTGCGTTCTTAATTAGGAAATTTAATTCTATCAACAGACTTCTGGATAATACATTAGACAAAAACTTTGTCTGCAAACAAGCATTAATATCCTTGGGGTTCATGTTCGCTGATGAGTGGGTGCCACATCAGGTGGATAAAAAAGTGTACATTTTTAGAATTATAATCATTTTCGGGTCCAATAATCTCTCAAAATTTACAAAATATAGAATAAAAGTCTTCAAGGAAGTATGGTCAACAAGAAATAAAGTTCGTGTACTGATTGTTACCTATAATCGGTTACAGTGGTATGTTACATGTACACGCTGTGCGGTGTCGAATAAATTGGGAGGTAATTAAAAAGGTAGAGAGTTCTGAACAAGCCGTCGTAGCTTACTTCAGGCCATTACACGTGTCCAAAAACTGGCCTGGACGAACTGCGATAAACCTCAACCAGAACAACCTGTTACGCGATGTCATTTCTAAATGATAACCAACGCGAATGTTTGCAAGAATGGTTAAAGAATAAATTGTTAACGTTTTTAAAATAACAGATACTCCGGACAAGGTTTTGAAATTGTGCAACATTCACGAAAACACTCAACGTGGTCAAAGGAGCTTTAGTGATAAAGGAAAGGTGGAACTTACAGAAAGAGAAAAATAGTTATCACAAGTTGCTAAGGAAAAAAGGAAAACTATAAAAGTGGAAACTACTCAGAAGAGGAAGAAAATATCCTGAAGCACAAAAGTTTTCTTACAAAGCCGAAATAAGTTGCAGAAAGGTTCATTGAGAAACATTCAACTAAGCACTGACATTTACTTGCAGACTGTTACAGAATCAGATTCGTAGGATTACTGACTTGCATTTGAGGTCATGAATTTTTATGGTTGAAAGCTATTTCAATCGATCGGCAAAATGGAATCGCTTCCGTGTGAACATGACAGAGTACATTTTAATTTCTGCAGAGTACTCAGAAGAGAACGCAAGTTCTGGAGTAGAATTATGCATGGAAATGTATTTCTGGAAACATTTCAGCTCTGTGCGGTCATTTAAATGTAGAGCTGGGATCTGTGCATACACAAACTGAGCGGTAAGCATCTGATCACACAACTGACAAAATCTCATTCTGACTGAAGTACCTTCAACCAGGATTCGCTGAAAGAGATTACAGAGTTTACAGGTAAATGGCTGTTTCGATTTCAGCTTCCCTGAAGACGGTTGTTTCAAGGACTTTAGGCCCATAACTACTCTCTCTCAGTTTAGTATAGTGAAGACGTGGAGGCTAAGTTGAGCTGGGAAAGTGGAGACTAAGTATATACGCAGAATTTTGTGGAAAAGCTTTTAAAAGAAAACCACAAGACGAAAATTGAAGCTTCATATGAAGCTGCAACTTCGGAAGCTACGTTACAAAATTCGGAGCTTGGCTGAACAATTTTATGTCATTAAAGTGATGGACTTTACTATTGATGCTGGATTCCCGAATTTTAGTATTTAGGATTCCGCTTCCTTAGGTAGTTGTGTAATAACAAGTGCAAAGTTTAAAATAAATGTAGTAAGTTCAGAACACAAAATGTAATAAAGAAGGACGTGGTTGTGTTTTGCTTCAAGATTAAAAGCACCACGCAATAAATCAACTCAGTACTCCACTTGCCGAAACACGAAATCGGTACATATACTCACAAATATCCATCCATCCATGTATGGCGCTACAGCCCCTTCCGAGCCTTGGCCTCCGTCATAAGACGCCTCCATTCATCCCTATTTTTATCTCTTCTCATCTATCCCCTTATCCCCAGCAGCTGTAGTGCATCCCTCTGGACCACATCGGCCCATCTGGTTCTTGGTCTTCCACTGGTCTTGTGGTATGGAAGTTTCCGTCTTAAAACCTTTTTTGGAATCCTTTTTTCTTCCATTCTTATTACAATAACACCACCGGGAATCGAACCCGCAACCTAGATCTTAAAGTGACTATGTGAAAATATATAGATATATAAAGTACATTATGGTGGGTTTATACGCTTTCTGTGTTTTGCTGAATTTTCTAACTCCAGTTACATTATTCTTTGTCTCTTTGTATTCTTCACAATTGATAATGTGGTAAAATTGCCTAAAATATAACTTTGTAACAAAACGCATTATCCACGTTAATTCAATTCCACTTGAATTTTGCCATATTATAATACGGAAACATACATAAGAATACGAGTATATACGTGTATGTGTCTATACATACACTTGATTAGGCCCTTAGAATTTATCAAAAACGTTTAATAAGAATATATGAATGCTACATATGTAAGGACAGATTACTTTTCCTGTTATGATTTTTTTACTACCACAGTTGGCTGTTCTTACGTGACATTCGGTTATGTGCAACGTAATTATTGCCATAATGTTTCCTTGGATACGAACTTTTATTAAATTTGTTACAACTATAGAGGCCATGAGAAGTTCTATGACACAAAATGAATTGATTCCAAGCTCCTCTGACTGGACATAAAACACAATAAGGAAACACAGCATATGTCAACCACAAATTTGAAAAACCAATAAACCAAAGGTCAAGGTCAATCTCTTGTTTCAATCTCTACGGGGATGTGTTGCTTGCAGAAATTTATTCTAATGTACATTTTAATCCATACTTCCACCACAACGTTTTCTTCTTTACCGCTAAAACGAGTACGATCACAGTATAATTTAATCTGTGTGAAACAACATAATGATTGGAATAACAAGGATTATGTAAAACATTTTAGACTTTAATGCAGATTACCTTACGGTTCTTATTACTTAAACAAAAATTTTATACTATGCTTTTACGAAGGGACTTATAATATTTCCGAATAATTAGTCGAAATATTTCGTCTCATGTATGTAATGAAGTTAATACCAAGATATGTCAAAGGAAACGTTACTCCACTGAATAAATGAAGAGCAGTTGTGCGTCTCAGCCAATAAAATATCCACTTAGATATTCAGTCTCCTTAAAGTTAAAAATTTTAATACCTTTTTTCTGACATACAATTGGGCCATGTTCGTTCCTTAAGTTTACAATCGATTACGTTTTATTAAATCAGAAGTTTCATTTTATTTCAGGTAACCCTTTGTGCTTTTTGGAAGAATGTAGAAATGCTTTAAAATATTCCATCATTTTATATATACTACTTGAAAAATTGTACGTATAATAGAAAATTGTCCATAAAGTGAGACAGTCAGTGGACATTTATTCATTTATGGCGTACCTAACGACACTGTTGGTAGCACAAAATCTAAGTTGTCCAATTTGTTAAGAATGTTGCTAACGTTAAAGTGCATGTACAAAGTGTAGAATGCTCATGAACTACAAGCAGATTATTTACCTTTAGGAAACCTGGCAGCCGCTATATTTGCTGCCAGGTTTAAAAATAAGAATCATTCACTTGGTCCACACAAAATGTTATGTGTTCTGCAGAGGGTAAGAATAGAGTGCCATTATTTTCCTACATAGTTTCAACCGCCTGTTAAGTGATCTTCTCTTTTATGGAAGTACACTGTGTTCTGTTCGTGGTACGAACTGAAACATTATATTAATGCAGAATAATATTCATCTTCAGCGGCTTACAACATTAAATAATAATTTGCATGAACCGTGTACACAAACCAAAGAAGAGGCTCAGTAGAATATTTGGTACCAACCTGAGAACAGGAACAAGTCTCCCTAATAATGGTCAGCAGCTCTAATTATGAGCAAAATTGTTCGTTTTGATAGAGAGGTACCATATAGGTAATGGGCGTTCAGTTTTTCATCACTTCGCCTACAGCTCAAGATCTGTCTGATTAAAAGTAATCTAAATGGCTAGGTTTTAAAGGTTTGTTCTCAACTGCTCAACTTCTGATCGTTACACAGAGTGACATAGAATCACGTGTCAAGAATTCAGTCGTCCTGAAGACGGAAACAGGGTGTTTCTTCAAAATGTCGAAACAAACGTAACCTACAAATTTTAAAAATCCAGAATACCCTTATTTGATCTCTCATATACTCATATACTTTTTAACACTGTAGAAGACTTGCAAACTTCGTCTCAAATAACTTCATGCTGCGAACAGTCGCTAACGTGTGGACAAGTGGATCATGGTCTCCGTATGATGCAGTCACGCTGACGGTCAAGATCGCAGTCATCTACAAACATGTCTGGGTATGTGACAAATGAATCCAGAGTACAGCTTAAGGGACAGTTCCATTACAGTATAACTTCACACAACAGAAAGCTGGTAAAAACACAACAGCAGTGCTGTAATTTTTGCTGGTGAGTGTGGACATATATAAGATGATCTATGTGCACTCACAAATTCCTTATGCTTGTTCCGCAGGATGGTTGGAGTGGCTGTTTTCAAGTATAAAAGTGCCTAAAGACACAACTCGGGAGATATTTTGCGACATATAGGGGTGTAGCCTGTGCACTTTGTAAAAAATTACCTTGAAAAAAAGGCAACATTTCGATGTTCTGGCAGGGGACGTTTTGGGCTCATCTTTCATTTTCTAACAATCGTGAACCAACGTCCCCGTAAACTGTTGAAAGCACGAAAACAATCCAAAAACATTTAATTAAAGTAATAAATTTGTAACAAATTTTGTGCTTTGTTATTTGTTCAAAGGAATGCACTTCAAAACAAGTTAAACTGAGATCCATGCGATAGTTTGTAAATCCAAAATAAACTGATGTTGTCCGAGTGTCGTATGTCAAATAATCAAACCTTTAAAAGCACTTGATTTAAAAAATCAGATATTTATGCTTTACATTATTTTAGCCCGAATTTAAAAATCCGAACCCAAAAGAGATATTTTTCATTGCAGACTTTAATAAAAATGCGGACTCTATTATCTGTAACATCTTTTACTTTCCTCCGATTCTACGATTTAGCCTTTTTCCACATAATTTTCGTAATAAGAAAACCAATGTTACAAAAACTCATACTTTCCGCAGAACAGTTCCGTCCATTCGGCCGTAACTGTCCTTTTCTCGCTGAGCATAACATCCTCAATATCGCATTCAGTCATATTGTATTGCAGTCACTTTATACTTAATTCAAAGGACGAGTGTCTTAAAGCTCCTAATATCATAACGCAAGACTGCTCTTCGTGTAATGCATGCTGTTTCCAGAAACAAGGTTCTGAGGATGGAGTCATATACTTGCAAACGATACATCCGTTGTGGTGGTGTCTCATGAATGTCAATAAGATGTTACTTGTGCTTCAGTTACTTGTTTTGGGATATTCTCTTCGTAAAAAATATACTGTAGACTTCTAATGAAGACGCGAATAAAGATAAGTAAAACCGGTCCTGGAGGGAAAGTTATGATTCTGCTTATTATTGGAGAAGTTATATATATATGTATATATATGTATATAAGGGAGATGTACAAAACGTTTGAAGACATGTCAGAAAACACCAACTGGAAACAGCAATATCAAAATTAAACTACCTGCAGTGTATCGTATTACGTTACACACACACACACACACACACACACACAACGACTAAACAGACCACGAAGCGTAGTTCAAATTTTCAGTCCGATGAGTGGACAAGGGTCATCACTCTTTATGGAAACGTAATCCTACACAGTCAATGTCAGATTAAACAAAAAAAGGGATTATTGGAGAGTACTCCATAAAGCCTGCTACATCTTTATCTTCCTATACTTTCACACATTTGTGTCTCTGATAAAGGCAAACAAGTTACGTCGATTTCAGTTCGACATCGAATTACAGAAAGTTTTTGCTACTGAAGTTAGCAGGAGACGCATTTTCCACCAAGAAGCAGTTCAACCGCTTAACCGCTATATGGAAATCCCAGAAGCTAGCGGGATTTCTGTGTTAACGTGTCCGGTAAACGTACTCGGACGGTTTTCTATCGAACCCTCGTTGTATATTATTAGACTGACAGCAAGTTGGGACAGTAAGTGCCAGGCTCTTTCGCCATACCTCTGGTTGTGAACTATGTTATAATAGCACTCGGTAGTTCAACAGTTCTCGGAGACTTTGGCAAAAATATAAGAAAACATACAAGCTTCACTTAGTTGTTGTTCTTTCTAGCGAAAAATAATCTCCGATGTTTTTCCATTTTTTTTTTGTTGTTGTAGCACATTACTCATTAGTCTAGGTAGTGGTGTTACAGTCTTCTGCAAATAGCGTTCTTTATAACCAAGCGTTTTAAAAAAACCTCCTGAAACAAGCGATGGGTAAATAATTGCTCTTGTTACATGCGCACCTACCCCAACATTTATAAACACGTACGAGGACTGTATAAAATAAGCATGCTAAATACAAAGTAACAACACCTATATAAAAAACGTTTTCAGTAAAAAAAATGTTGTTAAAATTTGGCGAAGTACAGAAGATAATTTCTTCAAAGGCTGGTAACAAAAACACTGAAAGCAATTTGTATTGGTAATGTATGTAAATCGATGGACAAGCCCAAATCCCTGTTAACAAATCTTCTGATCCAGATTATGAACACCCGAGACAGCGTAATCCCTCGTATTACTTCGGTACAGGGGAATAAGGCAGTGCAAGAGGACTGCAGCGTTACATGGACATCACATATTGCGTATTGTTGAGACAATTACGGTAGGTTTTTAACAACGGATACTAAATCGATTTAAATGCAAAGTAATTTAGAAAAGACAGATCCTTAAAAAAACACACTTTTTTCCCCTGTTTGGCCTTCCTTACAAGTAAATAACAAGAAATATAAGTGTCCAAAATGAGAAAAGTAAAATTATTCAGTGATACTCGCAGTTTCATAGCTTGGAATTAGCTTCAGAATTTTATGTTCACACTTATTTATTTATTTAATAAACAAAATTGAACCCAATACAATTGTTTAAAAATGTGTGTATTATGTTGTTTCAAATAAAACAAAAAGCCAGGCTGTTTACTTTCATAAACACACATATAAATGCCAGATCAAAGCACAAGATCATTGATTTTTCCGTTATTTTTATTTTTCTGTACAAAAGAGCAATATAAGCTGAGTACCAGAATGTAACTTTGCTCATGTGTAGCCCTAAATTCATTAATTTCAGGACTCTCAATGATAGGGGCCTTTTCAAAGTCGATTTGAAATATTTGAGATTATTGTTTCAAGAGTAAGTCAGAGAGAGAGAGAGTTTGGAAAATAAACGCCGTCGATTATCGTGCTTCTTAAATTAGGAAGAAACTTAGCACAATACCATGAGCAGTTTCAGTTACAGAAGTCACAAGCAATTGTAAACTATAAAGGGCCGTCTTCCAGTGGGGTAGAAAATATAGGTCTGTCGCTTGTACGTTACGTTCAAACAGACTAGCAATCTGTCTCAGATATTAGAAACTGAATCGACTTTTCAGACAGCGTAACGTTTAACATTTCGTCACCACAGAGAATGGCCCGGCACCATCGTTTCTTGTGAAGAACACAATAGTGCCAAAGCCATTTTTGAGATTCAACTTGGCAGGATAATCCCTTTTTATTTCTCCCAGCACATCTCCTAGTCCGGATTCTGTAATGAACAGCGTTCCAAGTAATCTGCTGGAATTCAATTCTAAAATTGACCCCGTGGGGAAGAGATCTTCTTGAGAGCGTAATAATCTGCCAGTTAATCTGGATACTTCTTGAGCCAGAAGAATCTAATCCAAAATATCACATTATATTCGTTTTTGGTCTATTCTAAAGCTTGACTTCTGAGGCCGTCATGACAGCAGTGATAAAAGTCCCTCTTTTGGAATGTGGCGATGTGCTTTCTGTTAGAAACAGACGCGTCCGAGCAAGAAGCTGCCGCCCTCTTCAGATTAAGTTGTTATTCTCTTGTCCTGAACACGGAGACAGAAGCTATATCCGAAATACAGGAAAATTCCTACCTCTTTAGATGATGTCATGTATATCAATTTTTATGTGTTTCTATCATCCACTCCTGAATCTTCTAATCAGTCTCTTCTCTGCAGTAACAATTTTTCTAGATCATGAAATCACTTGGGCTGCGGCCAGATTGTAGTCATATTAAGAAGTACGGATGTTAATGCATTTCCATCTTCTATTTGTACCACGTCACTTGGAATAGGAAAAATGCATTCCCCGCTGTTTTAAATCCTCTAACTTTTATAGCTGTTGTATTCAGTAACACCACCAGAGTTCTTCTGGGCTTAAACTTCATAGACTTTGCAGATTGTAAAATGATACGGCCTCCTCAAATTACTCGGCTTCCTGCAGAAAAAAGAAGTAGATATGCAAGAATTACAACAAAACCAATTTCGTCCTCGAAGAAATGTCAAATTACATTAATTCATTAACTATTTCAAGGTATTGCAAAATGGTTTGATAAGTACCATCAGTGTGTGCCTTTATGTGTTTACATAGAGGTGGTGTGGCTGGTTGCAGAGCCCTATCCCATAGAGTCTGCGACAATCCAACCAGGCGGAAACCTAAATACTGAACAAATACCTCAAGACAAAAATCTAGATTTTTTCCTCAATATTTCCCTGCTCGTCTGAAGACTAATTTAATTCACTCTTCATTAATACATCCACACAAACACTGCTAAACCTTTAGCAAAACAGCTAATATTATATAGAGTGGACACTGGATGAAAGAACGACTATGAAACTTTGTTGAAATACTGCCGCGGTAAATCGCAGAACCCAGGCAACATCCGTCCCAACATCAGTTCGCCCACAGCAAGTCTCACATGTATTGGCCTTTGATTGAATCAGGGACTCCATGGTGAGAAGACTGTCACTAATCGCTTGGGCTATGACACGTCCCTGACAGTTCTAAAACAATCCCGTTACAGAACTGGATAGGCCCTGAGAGTTCCAGGAGTTTGAGGTTCCCAGATTTCAAGAAAATCGGCACATGAAGGTGGTAAGGTTGTCAGCCCTATACAACGGCCGCCTTTACCCCTAGGAAACATTCCTGGTACTCATTTCTGTTAGAGGCTGAGTCAATCCCAGGGTAATAGTGCGATCGGAAGGATTATGTCAATGAAAAATTCCAATGACATAGTCGGGAATCAAACCCGCGACATTCCGGCTTGTAGTGCAGTGCCCCAACGAACTGCTCGACCTTTACAGTTATAGTATTCCAAAACTATTAGCAATTTCTTCAGGTGATTAGTGTTTCGACATGCTAATTAGAAGTGATAAGGCATCTGGCTTGTGTTCCGAAACAAACCGATTCCATCCGCTGTAGTAGTAGTAGTAGTAGTAGTAGTAGTAGTAATGGTAGCATAAAGAGTGTGGTAGTAATAGTAGTATTAGCAACGGTAGTAATATCAGTGGAAGGAGAAGAAGGAGAAGAAAATAACCAAGCAGGACAGCAAGTTGGAGAGTAAATGGTGATAGAAATGATGGAAGAATGGAGATGAGGAAACATAATTTCTGCCTTTGTTCCTTATGTTGTTAGTATTGTCACTATGAGTATATTAGGTACTGATAAATCTACTACTACTACTACTAATACTTCTACTACTACTATTATTATTACTACTACTATTAATAATAATAATAATAATAATAATAATATAAAAAATAACCCCGAAGTAAATTCTCTGAAATAAATTATATACTTTTAAAGTACAGTCATAAATATAAGTTCACAATTAATAGTCATAAATGTACTTGATAATTTTACAAAGAAAGTTGTGTGGAGTTCTTGAGTAATTCCCATCAGAAGTCAAGTTGTACTGTCACTAACTTGGATGAAATCGGATTCAATTCCAGCAGGTTCGTTAGAAGCAGCACAGAGAAGAAACAAGCAGAGAGGTAATGACAGTGAAACAAAGGGAACTACACAGTGTAACGTTACTAACTACATTGTTATTCTGGCTTCTTGCGGACAGTGTAGAATGCTGTAATACAGTACAGATGGAAACTCTCTTGTTGCAGCACCTGAATTCCCTGAACAGTAATCTGCGATTCATTTATAAGCCCGTCCACATCAGTCTGAACACTGAAATATAAAGCATGACTACTGTTATCCTAAGAAACAATTCATTCCCAGGAACTTCCGCTTACTCGTGCTTTATTTCTATATGTTTCTATAGTTCTAACAGTTCTATAAATCTATAAGCTTATTTAAATATAAAGATATCAGTCGTAGATAAGTAAAAAGTGACCGAAGTTTTGTGGAATCACACTGCCTCCATATTCAGGGTCCAAAACTTCGACCATTCGGATCCTGAAAATGGAGGCAGAAATCTCAATAGAAATGTTATTATTTATCTGTCGAAACGTCGTGACCTCAAGAAGAATTGAATTTGGATTGAGCATGACAGTGCGACACTCAAATATCGCAATATTCACAATTTTCAAATTTTTCGTCCAGAAGCATATCATTTCATCGGTTCGACTGAGTGTTTATTGGTTTTATCTCTGAAACAACTTAAAGTATTTTGAACATTTTTCGTAGGAAAATTATAAAACTGTTTAAGGCGAACCGCATACATATTCTTAACAGTCCACCGTCATATTTCATTGTTGACTAACGCTTATCAACAGACCAACAATAATGTCTCTCTTATAAGTAGCTTTCTTGAAATACTACTTTCTTCTAATTTTAGGATTTTGAAGGCGGGAGGCACTTCATGAACCTCCCGTTTGCAGTCACACAAATAATAGTATTAAACCTAAAAGTTAGAGAATTTGAGACTTGGATAATATCTGAATACGTAAAGTGGAAATAATGTCAAGTACATCTTCTACGGTCGTTTGACTTTATTACACGGCAAAATTACTGGAATTTTTAGAGATTAAACCTACAAAGTCTACGAATAACAAAATAAAAATATAGATGTGCACCGCTGAAAGAACATCGTGGAAGTAACTGGAATTTACTGATGTTGTTCACTGAAAAAACATGATAGTCGTGTGGAAATAAGGAGATCCAGTTCTTTACATTTAACTTCAGAAGGCGTCGTTTGTGGGATCCTTGTGAGTTCTATCCGAATTTTCGGAGAGCCTTCTACGCTATTTCCCTCACTGACAATACAATCAAATATTTTTGGTTGAGTCCATCTGTACAGAAACCGCATCTGCTGAATCGTGGAAACAATTATTTGCGCAAAACGTAAGTAAGACTGACTACTTCCAGGGAAGAGGATTTCCTTGAGAAGCTGACAATGCCTCTCATAGCGCAGAAATTCTGCGCCAATTGTGCAGCCCGAAGTTTCTTTGCCGTCGTCAGAAAATCATCTCTTACCCACATTCTGAACCACACCAATCCAGTCCATGTCTTCCTACTCTATCTTCTGAGGTCTATATTAATATCACCAGCCTCCTGTAAAATGGGTAACGGGTCTTCCCTGCGGATAAAGTGCGGCCGGGGCGTGCTGCTGACCATTCACACCCTTCTAGTGTCACGGTCATGGAAGAGTAGAGATATACCTGTACCCACCCTCTGGGCCATACCAGGACTGTCTTCCAATTTACGCCTAAATCTTCCCAGAACGCTATCGAGGTGCATGGGAACCAGAAACATGTAACAGTCATTCAACTGAAAGCAGTAAAAATTGCTTAACATTATGTATTGCCAAATTATACACATTGCGATGACAATTTTCAGAATAGTCCCCAACACGTTGTGCACCCCTCCTCCAACGATGCACTAAGGCATAAATTCCTCAGGAGAAGTATCCTGGTTGCTGTGCCTCCCAATCCTCTATTGTCTCCTTTACCTCCTCAACCGATCAGAAGTGGCGTCCGCGTAGAACGTCTTTTAGGGACCAAAGATGTGAAAATCACTGGGTGATAATTTAGCGAGTATGGCGGATTCCCACTCTGTTTCACAGTATGAAGGACCTTATGAATTCGGATATTGTCAGGCTGCAGACAATGCAGAAGACAAGCCACAGCCTCTTCTTCGAATTGCTGTTTTAATTTAATTCCGTAGCATAAAATTACATAATTAATTATTATGCTGCACAACTTTTCCATTTTTCTTTTGAATTGCCTTTTAAATCAATACATTCTTAACCTTGGTCTAGGGTCATGTTTATGCTTCTGCCAACTTTTTCCGCGGGACCAACGGTACACGTACCTAGTGGATATGAGACTGTTTGGAAAAACGAATTGGCCTTCAAGTGGCAAAAATGAGGGGCAGAAACTGCCATGCTGGGAATGAAAGCAATTTTATCCAGCCAATAGTAAATCAACATAAATATCTCAGGGATGTTCTGCAAATTCCCATTTTTTTTTTAAACTTATAGTTACTCAGTCAATTCAAGTGGTGAAGTCTTGAGAGAAAATTAATACATTTCCTTCAATAAATGTTTGTGGTTTAGTAGATATTATATGTACCGCCACTTTTGACGCTAAATGAGATATTTTGCCTTGAAAATGTATGTACTGGTGTACAAAAAAACATTATTTTCGTATATAAAGTTCACCTAATGGTACTTGCAAAGAAACAAAATGTTCTCTATGAAGTATAGATTAATCTTTATGCATTAAATTGATTAATTTTAATCTTCAAGTGGTTAATAACGTTAGACGTTCCTATTTGGATATATCTTAATATTAACTTTCACTTTATGCCCCTCTCTCCGGAGTAATCCCACCGCTAGGGATATTCGGCGGAAAGGTTTTCATTTCTCATTAACGTGCGCCAATGTTTTAATGATGACGGATCATCAGCAGCATGCCCAAACTTTAAACCGGAACACAAAATATCGGACTGCTATGGATGATTGATTCAACCTATTCTTAATCACATTTTATATCTGGTAGCCTATCTGCTGGAAAAAAATATATTAGTAAATGGGAGGCCGTCTGATGTACCTAACACGCGAGTATTATTAGCAAATAAATACCATATGCCAGTCAATAACACAACATTTATTTTATATACAATGATACATATGTCAGGGCGACATGTTTCGACCTAGTCGATCATCCTCAGGCCCTCCAAGAAAACATCGAAGAGTTGTTTAGTTTATCTGTATTGTGGGATCCCAAATGCTCACAAGTTTCAGTTACAAAAGCAAAAGTCTATAGATTGAATAAATTGAACTTGCTATATGACGGTTTTAAATTACTCTTTACCTGATACGGTAGTATACTAAAATCACTGTATGAAAGATAATACAAAAATTTGTTATTTTAGTTTTAAAATTTTCCAAACAAGGTAATATGTTAAACCGAAAATTTTAAAACTAAAATAACAAAGGTTTTTATACTATCTTTCACACAGTGATTTTAGTATAATACCGTATCAGATAAGAGTAAGTTAAAACTGTCATATAACAAGTTCAATTTGTTCAACCTATACACTTTTGCTTTTATAACTGAAACTTGGGAGCATTTGGGATCCTACTATGCAGATAAACTAAACAACTCTTCGATCTCTTTTCTTGGAGGGCCTGAGGATGACCGACTAGGTCGAAACATGTCACTCTGACGTATATACCATTGTATATAAAATAAATGTTGTATTATTGATTGACATATGGTATTTATTTGTATGTTATAACACCTCGGGATGGAAAACTTTAAAAAAAGTGTGATTAGAGCACTAAGTGACAGTGGAAAGAGTCCAATGAAAACGTATGTTTACACATATTTAAGAATGTATGTAAGTACGCGGTGTTCCAAATTTTACTTTTCAATCACGTGACTTAGTAACAACTTAATTTTCCATCGAGAAGAAGTGCCTGATATCAGAATATATTCTCTCAAAACGTAAAATTTATGGATATTTCTGCGTGTTCAAGAAGTCGGCAGTATCTAGGAAACTGGAACTACATGCCACGTTACTTCCCACGTATGAAACATGATATGGCATGCCTGCCACACTTTAATGTTCCTGAAAGCCTACTTTAGGGTGCATCTCTTGTTCGTTCCATCAAAATACTGCGCTCTTATGATGTTGAAAGCTCTCTCTCTTTTTCAAGATATGCGATATTTTGTCAATTCAGTGCCTCGGTTTTAAGGACATCGATGGCTGCAAGAGGCTGTAATTCCACACCCGCCGAAGGCAATTGCATACATTTTACTAGACATTGCCACATTATCAAGCGACTGCTATGCCATTCCAGAAATAATAAAGGCATTTGTGTGCGTGCAAGAATGGAACAACATTTAGTTAAATCAACGTGTTTTGCACCCAACAATATTACTGCGGTTGTAACATATAACATATATATATATATATATATATATATATATATTATTTTCATTTTTTGTTCCGTGCAACAGTCTATGATTATAAAATGAGCCAAATACTTGCACTGTTCTATGTATTTTAAAATATTTATTCACATAGAATACTTTAAAAACATATAACCTTGATTAAAATTATTCACTATGACTCCTACATGTTTCGGTCACTACATGACCATCATCAGGGAGTATTAAAATATTTT
>Ga0123355_10004950_pt1 | contig 19390 bp, 11 predicted proteins | sample TergutEmb28metaG_3_FD_89872 | JGI IMG/M metagenome (GOLD analysis project Ga0123355, IMG submission 89872) | Embiratermes neotenicus P1 segment gut microbial communities from Petit-Saut dam, French Guiana - Emb289 P1 | ecosystem: Host-associated > Arthropoda: Insects > Digestive system > Gut ... | reverse complement strand
CATTATCTCCCAAACCGTTCAACTTTGGATATAGGTGTTTTGGGGTTTTTCGGTATAGTTTAACATAAGGAACACCCTCCCGAAGTCTGGTCCGTTCCTCCTGTTACACCCTGTATATATGGATGTGGCGACCTATAGTCTGGTAGACTACATGTTGCTACGCCCCAGAAGAAGATACTGTACACTCGTGAACTACACATCATCACGTCACTGGACGCGGTGTTGTAATACCCCATACACGTTCTCAAAATATACTGCTGTTTCTCGTTGGATTTTTCGTCACAATTACCATAAATGCCGGGGCTTCTCGGTTTTGGAATATTGCGATGCCAGAATAACGGAAAATTAAACTAACGTTTAATTTCTAACTTTCCTCCAAGGTCGGTTATATTTGCGTCTCTGCTGCTCAACTCAGAGTTTCGTAAACTGACAAATCCTAATACTAAACAGACCCAAATTCATTGACTTCTGAAGATATCCTACTTTTCACTGCTGTCACGTTTTTCGCCATCGTTGTATATTTCGTGCCAACGTGTCTTCCAAAAAGTTCAACCAAACTTGTTCTGCTCCATGAAAAATTCATCCGGAATTTTTTGTCCACCGGTATTTCGTGTGACATATCTTTTCGACACGTGCTTGTTTATCTGCGAGAATGTTTCATCGCTCTGTGTCAGTTAACTTACATAACATATGACATATGAAACACACCAAAGTACACCATTCTGGAGAAGGTAGTGTTCAGCCACGTGTTCATGTAATTCCCTCGCAAACAGAAAAGAATTACACTACATTATCGTGTTCAGTACAGCTCGCAGCAAACCCTATCCCGAGCCAAGTTAGCCCACAACCGGTTTCCTCGAAATCCATATTATTATTATTATTATTATTACTATTATTATTATTATTATTATTATTATTATTAACTTAGCAATCAGAGCAGAATCATACGGAAGAATAAAAAACCAACTAGTTGCCACTTGTTATTTTATTGTACTTCTTATAGGCTCAACATGTTTCGGGCATTACTATGCCCATCATCAGGAGCTCGCGACTGTGATGTTGATTACCACATTTGTCGTTTCGTTCTTGGTTTGCTGTATGTTGGGGGTTAGGTGCGGTTAGCCTGGAGTAGTGTCCGGGCTCTAGCGTTTAGCCTGCAGCCCGGACACTACTCCAGGCTAACCGCACCTAACTTCTAACATACAGCAAACCAAGAACGAAACGACCAATGTGGTAATCAACATTATAGTCGCGAGCTCCTAATGATGGGCATACTAATGCCCGAAACTTGTTAAGTCTATAAGAAGTACAATAAAATAATAAATGGCATCTATTTGGTTATTTATTCTTCAGTTATCACAATGATGCATGGTCCAATAAACATCAGAATCGTACAGGTTTTTCAAGTCCTTCAGGATTTCAGAACTAATTTTAAAATCACTATTACTTGTGGTCAAGAAGAAAAGTCAACCCTTCTTGAAATCGTCGCTGGGCTTTTACCATGAACAGATGATTATGCTTCTGAAAGAAGGTCTGATCCCTCTCCCACTCTGCACTAACAAAGTGACTCAATGCAGCAGAGACTTCTCGAGATGTCAGTACTGGGTCTTTACGTCTAGAAATTTTCCGCTTTTTTGTGAAGTACGAAAGTACGTCAGATCCACGTGTTATTCTAATATAAATAGCGAAGTTTGATATTCAGTGCGCAGTCTAAGCAGTTATTAGGTGCCTTATGGTAGTCTCGAAGAGCGGCTATCACTTTCGTCATGTCCGTTCTTGTTTCTGTAAGTCTGTCAGACCGTCCGTTCCTCTGTCCGAATATATCAGCGCGCCTCTTATTGGACGGATTTTCGTGGAATGAAAATCTCTTGAGAAAGTCCAAATCTGGGCACTTTACATGCAGACATAAGTTCGTGTCACTTTTATCGGCAACGTTAAGTTGCTATAAAAACGCTGTGTTTCCGACTGAAATAGTATCAGGCAGTTAGAACGTCCGTCTGTCCGTCTACCTGTCGGCATGTATTAGCGCGGCTCCTGAAATGAAGTTAGATACAGGGGACTTTTATGAAAATCTGTCCACAAATTCCAAATTTTATTAAAATAGGCAAAAATGCCAGGAGATTTACGTGTGAAGATGTAAATAAGTTTTATTGTTAGCGGCGAAAATAAGTCGCCATAAAAGCGATCTGTCCGAATGAAATGGTGTGAGCTTGCCAGGATAGCCGATTAGTGTCACCATTACACGAACTCGTTACAGTATTGCGTTATACATTTATTGCCTGCATCGCAGAATATTATGCTAGACAATGGAATGGTCACGAAAAATCACTAATTGATTTGATACGACAGAGCAGTAGCCTTTAAGCTGTCGTGCTGAAAGGAAAGAAGAATTTTTTAAACAAACACTCCTTAAAAAGAAAATACTTAGGGGAATTCGTGGAAAATGAGATGTTATTATTGTTTATTTCAACTCAAAATAAGCCCAACGCCGATTGTGCACAAAAATTAGGAGTCAAAATAAAATACCCAATTGAACGTTAACAGTATTATATTAAAAAAAATGTGAAGGAACTTTACTTGCGGATTACCTGAAGGTCAGCGCGGGACCTCAGGGTTCAAGGACAACAGTTTTAAAGCCGCTAGGATAGCGAATCTGAGTACATAAAACAGACCACGGAATAAAACCACAGTCAAAGGAAATATATTGCATGATTAGGATACATTTCAGAAGACATAATTTACCAAAACAATAACCAAAACAGCTCAGCCCGCTTTGCGATACAATAGTTCCGAGAGTTTTTTGTGCAGTTTCTGACAACATGGTGATTATGTTGTAACGCACCACCTGGCATCACTTGCAAGGTGTGGCGAAGCAACATGTAAACTGTTAGCACTGGCAACAGGCGGATCGTAAGCAAAATACAAACCGCGTATCGCGCTAGTTATCATGTTGCGTATTCAGTACTGTGTGAGTCAGCTGTTTGACGCCTGTCTCACTGAGCATGTATTCCGGGAAGAGATGTGCGTCAGTATCGGTGACGTGTGCATTTGCAGAGGAGTGACGTCCGACATCGAAACGCGGTTCGACAATTGTTCAGCAAGTTTAAGTTCGACGACCGTGGCAGACACAGTTCGCAGCGGCGGACCAACGTTAATTAGGCAACATGGAGGAATTACGGGACAAGATGCTACATAGGTTTCTAAATCCGTGCTAAGGCTGTCACAACAAACCAGCATATTACCTGGCACTCTTTAGAATACTTTCCGTGTGAACGGAAGCTATAACCGTACACAATTTCAGCCGTACCTGAGCTGAAGGCTATGGATAGAGTTGAACGTTTGCAGTATTGTGATTCGTTCAACACTTTACTGTCAGAAAAAGGCGAATATGTTCCGGGTTACACATTTGGCACTGACAAGGCGTGATTTCGAACATCGCAGCCGATAATTTCGCAGAAGTATTGCGTCCCGTCTTCAGGAACGCTCATGTTCGTCAAGAGCAGTCTTTACACGACCAAACGATTAGTTGGATCGTCATTCACCGGAGGGTAAACGTTGGCCCGCAATTATTCCTTCAAACGATCGACTCAATCCTCTACTGTGATTATGCGTTTTGGAGGGGGGTTTAAGTGCTCAGGTGGAATAGAGCGAAATTAATGAAGTTAGCTGTCAACAGGACAATGAAGCAGCGTGCAGGACAATAAATCCATGAAGCTGCTGAGTACATTTTTGGAGAGTGTTATTTATTTATTTAGTTATTTATTTTGGCTCTCACATTGCCAGATCGTAACACCACCTGAATTCTTGTTTGGGGGCAGGGTGTCAAGCCAAAAGTGCTGAAAACAGTCCACACATGTTAGAGGAACTGGAAACTTCGTCAATGCAATGTGCAGTCATTACCACAAGGGGACCTTATTTAAGTGTTTAGCGCTAGCGTTGAGAGTGATGATACATGCATTGGGCAAGGGACGATCATTTTCAGCACAGCTGATAATGAAACACTTCATGCTCTGTGCTTTGGCTGGGTTATATGATGTGTGTGTTGTAGTTTTTTATGGGTGTGAAACATGGTCCTTGACACTGAGGGAGAAACGTAGGCTGAGGGTGTTTGGGAATAGGGTACTGAGGAAAATATTTTGGCCTAAGAGGACAAAGTAACAGAGGAGTGGAGAAAACTATATAATGAGGAACTTAATGATCATACTTCTCACCGAATACTATTCGGGTGATAAAAATCGAGAAAAATGAGGTGGGCCGGGCATGTAGCACGTATGCGAAAAAGGAGAGGTTCGATAGGGTTTTGGTGGAAAAAAACCTGACGAAAAGAGGCAACTTGGAAGAACCAGGCGTAAATGAGTGGATAATATTAAGATGGATTTTCAGGAAGTGGGATGGGTAGGTGGCATGGACTGGATTGATCTCTCTCAGGACAGGAGCAGGTGACAGTCGCTTGTAAACGCGGCAATGAACTTTCGGGTCCCACAAAATGCTGGGAAGTTCTTGAATAGCTGAGAATCGGTTAGTTGTTTCAAGGACTGTGCTCCATGGAATAGATAAGTAAGCAAGTAAGTAAGTAAGTATACGGTATGTATTTTTTCTGCACAGTGTTTTTTCGATCGCCCTACTTGTTAGTGAGTCTGGTATTGCCGTCATCGCCCCTGCCAGCCAGGAAGCAGCACTAACTGTACGTGCAAAACGCTCATATTCTGATATGCTATAACCCCTGGTCAACAGCGCGCTACGTGCTTAAGAATTTCATTGAGAAAAGCACTTGAGAAGTTAAAATTTCTTAAGCTAGTTAACAAATTTCCAACTTTGTATGAAAACCGAAGTTTCTTTACTGAGTTCAAGATTACCCTCCACTGGCCCCTAACACAAGCCAGCAGAATCCACACATCTTATTACCTTAAGATACAGTTTAATATTGTATTCTCTTCTGTCCCTAAGTATCCCAAGCAGCCTCTTTCATTAGTGTTTCTTGACAAAGAAAATATATTCATTCTTCTTCTCTCCCATGTGTGTAATCCCCCATGGTTTTATCATTCAGTGTCATGTGTATTATTTCGTAAAAGCGATTTTCAGAGTGCCGATTTGTTAGACTCTCAAAAAAACTTCGACCTAGAGAACCACCTTTTGTCGGGAGTCAGTTGCTCCTTCTCAGGTACATTCACAGCCACTTCCGTATATGAAGGCTGTGTCTTCCATCTACAGCCTGAGCATTCATTAGAACAAAGTAATTCTTTTCATATTTTCTTAGGGATAAAGAAAACACTTATTAGAAATTAAGAGAGATTGTTTACTGAGGCAGCAGATTATATTAAGGGATCTTGGACGTCGAAAGAAAAGATAGTCTGCACACGTAGAATGTTTTATAGTGTTCTGCTCTTTTACAGCAGTTTATTCCATCTTAGTTTCTGGAGGGGTGGAGGCAGAAAATCTGTCCTAATGACAATCGCCGGTTTCTCAAGGCGGTGAACTGAGTTTAAGTGCCAAGGCAGTCTGCCGTCCATTCACACTTTTTTCTGTTCTTCTCGCCTGTGGGGTGGGAACCTGTCGAGAAGTGATGGAAAGAAATTGATGTATTACTTCAATCAGGACGGCTTGATTCTGTCTCAGGACATATACGTAACTGTTCGGAAGCAATCTGGATGCTGATCGTCTATATCGGGGAAAGGATAGACACTGGACATGTGGTGTAGAATCATTGATTGTTTTTTTGTGTTTCACTGTACATTAGCGAGTTTGTTAGCTCGAGACCGAAGGTAGGCTAACTGCCTTATAACTTTAATGCGTAATACAAAGTCGTCTAATTAACACCTGACACTCAGCCGCGTCAACATAATAGTATGTTCACCCCTTCTACGGTGTAGATGAATGTTTTATCTTCGGTATGTCGAGACCGAATGCGACTCGCACTCTCGTGAAGATTTAATTCCTGCCAGCTGCCGCACTGGTTGCAAATTTCGATCGTCTGATTGACGAAGTCGCGTGTTTCCTTGCTTGAATTATTTTGGCGCAAAACGGTCGGGTGCTACGTCACACTAAGTTCTGAATTGTTCGGGGTAGCTGAGTTGTAAGTAATCGAAAGTGAATTCATTTAACACGCAGACCAGGATTATGCCAATGCCATGTTCACCCTGTACCTGAAGAATGGCGTCCCGATCTTTGAATCCCAGAGGGGAATCTTAAAGCAGTCCGTGTGAAATATTTGGTGGAAAAAGTAGGACTGACACAGGTCTCTTTCGGAGTACTTCGGGTTTCCCTGCCAGTACCGTTTCACGATAGCTCAATGCCAATTCCTCTGTCATGTGATTGGTGGAGAATTGCCCATTTGATCGCTGCAGCATCACACAGGTACAGTTTTACCCCTCAAAAAATAAATCACACTAATCGATAAACATTCAGGTGGCAGGAACTTGTGAGTGCGGCAATGAACCTTCGGGTTCCATAAAATGCGGGGAATTTCTTGACTAGCTGAGAACCGGTTAGTTTCTCAAGAAGAACTCTTCTCCATGGAGTAAGTAAGTAAGTAAGTAAGCAATCGATAAAAATTCGACATTCAACCATGACTGCACTGAGATTGTATCCGTGCCTAATCCTGAGCTAAGGCACAGTTGTTAGGTGTAAACCAACAGCAGCATGTTCACAAAAAAAATACTGATTGTAACCTACCGGGCCACATGATTTCGTAACCTACAGAAAAATATTATACATTAAATACAAAGTAATGATACCAATTGCCATACGGTATGCCAGCCTTATTCACGTTACGGAGATTACATTTATTGTTTTAAAATTACGGTATGTAAATACCAAATCTATTGGTGCTGTACACAACAATATATTAATCCTAATATTTATCGCAGTAACAACTTCGATCTCCATATTGATTATTCTCTCGCCTCTTTCAACAGAACAAAATATGTGCAGTTGATACGTAATGTTAATTAACGTACGGACCAGCCTATGCTAAGGTACTGGCGTTATTATCTTCTGAGTAATAAACGAATTCATTTGAGTATTCGCCTAGAGTAGGGAAGGGGGGGGGGGGGGGGGGATGGGGGGGGGGAGAGGGGGGGGGGGGGGGGGGGGGCGGGCGGGAGAAAGAGAGAGAGAGAGAGAGAGAGACCCAGCTTGTAAGCGATACCACATGAATTTCTCCATTATTCATATCTCACAGTCTTTTCTCTTCCCTCACACGTTCCATTCTCTATGGTGGTTGCTTTGCCTTTTTTTCCCCACTCATTAATCAACACATGGAGCCCTCCTTTGTTTCTCTAGTTACAAAGTGTCAGAACCATGTTTCACTAAAGGCTATTGAAACAGCCTAAACGACTTCACAGGTTGGTAGCCATAAACCATAACATTCAGCACAAAAGTGAGTCAAGGGTAATTTAAAACCTGTAGGATGTGACAACGTGTATTTTTGTAGAAAGGCACTGACGGTGCAGATGGAACTGCTTCAGCCATTATCAGGTGAGCTGTATGTGTCCTTGTGAGGTAGGAGGCGGTTACTCTGAAACATCTGTGGTCTACCAAACAACGCTTTGAAAACCCCCTGAAGAAAGCAACCTTTATAGTCACCACCGTCAGAACCTTTAGAGTCACCACCGTCAGAACATTTATAGTCACCACCGTCAGAACCTTTAGAGTCACCACCGTCAGAACCTTTAGAGTCACCACCGTCAGAACCTTTAGAGTCACCACCGTCAGAACCTTTATAGTCACAACCGTCAGAACCTTTATATTCACCACCGTCAGAACCTTTATATTCACCACCGTCAGAACCTTTATAGTCACCACCGTTAGAACCTCCAGTACAAACACGTATAAATTTTTAACTCATTTTGAATAGAAAAATTACGGCACTTTGGACGTAAAGACGTGTAACTTGCTGGATCCATCTCGAGGCAGAACTTTTCCAACCTGAAGGTAAAACAGATTTCTCCAGAATGCTGGTGCTTAGCTACCAAATTCCGTCTCATTTCATGCAGTGGAATTTCAGATTCCAAACAGTGAAAATATATTTTTTAAGTTTGATAGTTGATACTTATCCGATTTTATGGGATGTGGGGGTGGGATTAACAGTCTGAGATGACGGTTCATTTACGAGAAAAATTTATATAAATTGTATGCAACAACGTATCATTCAGTTAGAAGAGATATCTTGTGGTCTCAACCACAGCGATCAGACGCCTGTGTTCAGTTTGTATATAGTGCCATCAGGCCTATGCTTATTTTGTTAACTGAACCGATCAGGCATCAGCACTCAGTTTGTTACCTACTGCGTTCAGACGTCTGTGTTCATTTGTTCAGTACTACAATCGGAATCCTGTGCTTGTCGCACCAACTACTCGTCTCTTCGTAACAATTTTATGCTTTGTCAAATTAATCTATATAATATTTAAAAACAACATTTAAAAATTAAATACTTACTTTGCAGAAAACATCTTGTTTCTCTATTACCAAGTCCAACCGAATGATGTTTAGAGATACAATCTCTGCATACTACGAGAATCTTACGAAACTAATGAATACACTCAAGAAGAATGCAAAGTAGCTTATTGAATGTTAGGTTAAGTGAAATATGTATCTACCACTGTTCTTGAAAGGGTAAATAAGGGAAAACGCATCTGATGGAATCTAAGCAATAGAGTGTTTATCATGGAACCAGCTTAAAGTTTAATTTTTTGCTGTTAGCCCGAGGGTATCCAATTTATAAACTGGCAGTAGTTTTCATGAGATAGGTCCGGCCCTGACTTAGTGCAGTATATATAACCAACGAAGACTACAATGACAGAAATTTAACCACGAAGCATAAAGTGACATATGTAACACGCAAACATTAAATTTCTAAATTTGTGATTCGGTTAAACATTTATTCGTTTTAACCGCATATCACTTAATTCTAACAAAAGAAATTTTTTAACCTTCAAAATTCCATGGTACTCCGATCTTATTAAGGCTAGAGACACTATAGTTGCTGTTTGCAACAAATGTCCTGACTTCAGATACGACGTACAGAACACAGATATAGCCTACTTGCTTTAAACAAGCAGTGTTCCTTTTATTTTTAAAAGAATGATATAATAAATACAGTGCTATCCTCAGATGTCAGATCTTTCCATCTGGGACAAAGGGGTCTGAGGAATTTATTAATTTGAAAAGGATTCATTCCTAAGCTGCAACGGAGTTGAGGAGGTGGGGAAGTGGCTAGCCACAGCAGGCAGGATATGCAAAAGACGGACAGGCATTGGGAACTATGTCAAGAAGAGAAATGTGTTTGTGCACAGCGAGTGAACTTGAATGATACTTACGTTGGAATGGAGATTAGTTACCGTTGTAATGAGCTGCCAGCCCGTTTCTCTGTATATCTGTCCGTCCGTCCGTCTGTCTTTCTATCTGTTTGTACCAGTCTGCTCCGATGTCTCTGTTGTACTGTGTTTTGTTGTACTGAGGTTTGATAAATGCACGTTCGTATGGTCATCTCTTCTCCAATAAATGGGGTACAGTGTTGCCCGAAAGGAAATGTGTTTATCTTGTGCCTCTGAAATTGTTACGATATTATTGCTATTATTATTATTATTATTATTATTACTACTACTATTATAAGCGCTTCAAAAACACTATTATTTTAATAATTTTTTTTTCGGTCATGACCAAGTGACAGCTACCATTAGGTTACGTAGGTGAAACTGGTTGAAGACTGTAGGTCTTATTCTGATATCTCGACCAGATAAATTTTAAGAACATGTACTTTCATGTAGGAAAAATTATTCTGCTTTTCGCAAGTTAGAAGTAAACGGTGATTATTTAATTAATAATTAATACATCAACCAAAAAATGCATTCACTGAAATAGGATTCATAAAATTATTAAACGTCTACATGTTTCGGCAGCGGGCTACAATCGTCAGGGAGTTTTAGAACAAAGGAATATAACCCCAAAACATTAATCTAGGCGCTACACTGACCGCGTTGTAATATTTATATTGTCAAAATTCTAAATTATATGAAAAGCTGATAAGCATAAATTTTGTAAGATTATAAGAATGTACATGGTATGAACAATATAAATTGGCGAATATTTAAATGAATTCGGTGAAAAACCTTTTGCTACATCCTTCAGTTCGGTTTATAGTAACATTAAAACGGAGCGTTTCCACGAAAACTTCATGTCTAATGATACGTTTTGGTTACTTTTTATATCGGAATTGAAAATTTAAATCATTAATCTTCTAAAAACAACTATTTCAGTCGGACCTGATGACATTCCATGTTTTATTATAAAAAAGTTGCTCAGTATTTATAGCATCTGTACCGGAGGGCAGTTTTAATCTCAGCCTGTCACTGCAGCTTTCCCCAAAATCATGGAAACAAGCGGCCATTCCTTCTATCCTCGAGAAAAACAACACTGCGCTTCCCCGTCTATATATATCTATCTATCTGCCGAGCAGTTTCTCTATAGTGTTTGGATTCGTAGTCCATGACCATCTGTCTCATTGCTTTAAGCATAAATTGAATTCTTTTCAAAATGACTTCCTTAAAAACAACTATACAGTCGCAACCGCAGTACCATATTTAGACTACGTTTCTCCTTTAGTTAATTCTAAGCGCCAAGAAGTCGTTATTTATTGTGATCTTAGCAGTGAAATTGACGTTGTTATGCATTTTATTATTTTTAAACTTTGCGCTTTTAGTCTTCTTTTCGGGTTCCTTATGTCGCATATATTTCCCTAACCACGAATCTTTTGTATGTATTTCGGGAATTATGTTGTCACCGTATGAAGCCTCAAAGATCCGTCCTGGGGCTCCACTTGTTTCACAATGTAATAATGATTTTTTCATTGTCATTAAATATTCAAGATGTCAACATTTTTCGTTATTAATTCAAATACGATATCGATTGACTATAAGGTTGGTTTATCCTTAACTGTATGAAATTGAACATTGGTAAAACGAGAGACGTCACTTTTACAAGGAAAATAAAAATTGTTTAATATTTAGACAAACCCTGTGACTTTTACTATCCTGACTGAAACTATCAAAGCCTTAGGGGTCATAATAGATTCAGAATAACTTCTTATTAACGCTTTAAATTGAGGGTTATCCATCCCGTTGTGCAAGAATACAATTTATATTTATTTTCCGTCATACACAACTCAATGTTGCAAAGTAAGAATTATGCAATTAACACAAAGCTACATGTTTCGACCTTATGGGGTCGAAACATGTAGCTTTGCGTTAATTGCATAATTCTTACTTTGCAACATTGAGTTGTGTATGACGGAAAATAAATATAAATTCTTATCAACATGTTGATTATATATTTTAAATCAAATTATTAGACCTCTTTCAGCCTACAACGTATCGTATTTTTACACCTGACTGTTTATTGTTGTTGTACTTTACCTTAATTAGAAGCCAGCTTGAATAATCTGTTACTTGGGATTCAATTACACCTACAGACACAAAAAGTCAGAAAATCTGTGTCTGTATGTGAAAACATTTTCCTTTCCCATGAAAAGTTTACTTATGACGACTCACTGCCACGTGACCAGCTTCACAACAGTCAGGTGAGGCGAAGAACTTACCTTGATGCTATGTCGGCTATTAATATTTGTACCGGTTTAAGTAATGTCCGTCCCTTTCGGAAAAAAAACTGGACACCGTGTTCCATTTCGTTAGAAACTCCCCTGTGCTTTCTGTTACACACAGCGGTGTGATGCCTAAACAGAGTTGTAAGCTATGCAAGTTTTTATAACAGTTTGACACTGGAATACCGACGTCATGTTACTTTCCACAATTATTTACTGTTACCTTCCTCTCCCTTTCATAATTATTACAGTCTCTACAGATATAAAGTGTGAAACAACAGACAAGGATGGGGAAAGCAGTGCAAAGTTTAAGTGCTTTATGCAACTGATGCAATTTATATACGAAATGCAGTTTCTACTTCGCAAAACAGGAATTATTTTCATTTTAAAACTCGGAGGGTTAACGACGTTTAAGAAATAATCGTTGCTTGTTTTCAGACTCTCATGAAGCATAAGAAGAAACCCTGAGGAATTCTTATAATAAAACCAACTAGATGCACTCAGTTCCACCCTAATCCTGCTCGTAAGCTGTCAGCAAAACTGTATGACATATATCATTGCTGTTTGTGCAGTGAAAAATTCTTGATGATGGACAGAAGAACTGTCCGAAACGTGTAGTTTTATTCCAAAAATAAATTTGAGAAATTAGTGCATTTGGTTGGTTTTATTATAAGAATTTATCACGATGCACGGTCACCTGAGCGTCAAACTCTAAGGAATTTATTAAGAAACACTGCACAAACCTTGTGTGTGCAGTGTGCAGGGTTTCTTCGTGATACAGCATATAGTACATGGCTTAACCACTAAGATTTAATCGGTTATAAAAATGTGTCTTGATGCTTCTGTGGCCTCTAAACCTTTCTGTGGAGGATTTCTTTCCCAATAACTAAATTTTTCTATGACTGCGTTTGGTACGATGCATTTGGTTGAAATGGCTCGAATCAGGCTCCATTGTTTTGCTGGAATTTTTTAAGGCGTTGGAATGCCTGTTTAGACACAGAAAATGGAAAACATAACTTAGTCAAACTGAGTTTTTCTTCGGAGGCCTCCTGGGAAGACGGAAATAAAACTTCGACTCCCATAAAAGGCGTGAAAATGACGGTTAGCTGCTCAGCAAGCACTTCCTAAATGTTGCTGGGGAGGGTAATTCGGTCAAATGTAAAGTTCCTCTGCTTATTTAAGGACCATGGCATGAAGACATATAGGGAAGGCAGGCACAGCTACTGGGTTCTATAAGCGGTGAGAGGTTAGCTTTAATCCTGGGCACTTTACCTCCGGGTAGCCATTGACTGGGACTTGAGATGGGCCGTAGAGGCAGTCTGGAGGCTTTAGGGAGACAAAAACCTCTTTCTCCTGTCAGGAATCTAATTGTTTTTTCGCCCAATCCATAACGAAATCATTACTGAAATTGAAATTAGCTGAATGTGAAGGGCCAATCAGGATAGACTGCGTATTTTTGCCGTATGATAGAAACAATTCTGGACTTTTAAATTACGTATAACTAAAGCCTGATAAGTTAAAGTCTGCAAGAACACACGACAATGCCACCAACAAATAACTAATCTCACGGGAAGGGAAATGTCTTGTCTCCTCGTCATCGAAGAGAGATAAATGCCAGTTCTTCGCATCACCGACAAATGAAGAACACGCCCTATAAAAGTTCACATTCTAAAACTAGAAAGTAAAAACAAGTTTTTATACAGTCTTTTATACACAACTGATTTTACTATTCCACCATCTAGGATAATTTTTAAACTTTTAATGCTAAGACCGTCACACAGATTTCAATGTATATAAACTTATGAACTTTATATTCCTGTAACACATTCTGTAAGCATTTGGGATCCCACAATGTATTGAAATACAGATAGCTCTTGGATCTGTTTTCTCAGAAGGCCTAAAAAGGTCGAAACATGTCACCCTTGCAATATACTTTTTTTTTGTTTTATATAAAATAAAGTGTTGTGTTATTGACTGACACGTTGTATTTTTGTGCAGTATACTGTGTGCATAAATACACTTTCTTCTCCAACTTCAGATTTTTGATATAAAGAAAAGTCTGGTCAGCAAAAACTGAGATCCTTATGTCCGTAAATATCAGGCGTGCGATCTCTTTAGACCTGACGCCGCTCAGATTAGTAAATACTCTATAACGTGCCAAATTATACTGTATGTCACCCTGAAAGAGCCGAAGTAGCTTTACTATTTTGCGGTTTTTACGGTGCAGATTATATATCACGTACAACCAGACAATGGAAATGCGTGTTACACGTAAACTGGATAACACTGTAACTGCTGTGTCCATCGGTGTGACAAAAAAGTTCCGGTTTTGTGTGTGGTTTAAATATAGTTGTACTTGGGCACACCAATTACATGATCGGTCATCTCTTAACATTAATCACCCCACTGTTACATAAACATTCCACCAAACCCTTCAAAGTCCCACTCGCCATATACTGAATGAAAGTACACTAACAAATACGACTCATAACGCCACTGTTTTTTAAAACAGTAGCGATGGTCTCTACACCTATTTTCCACAGGACTTCCATCCACAGCCCTCCATTACGTAACCCGTTACAATGACTATAACCATGGCCGACTGCTATTATGAAAATGAATGACCTGAAATTTGTCACTGTTTCATAGAACAAGCCAAAGGCTGCTTCAATGAATTGTATATACTGTGAGCCTACGGACGCTTCATGTGCGGGAGATAACTCCCGATTGCTAATTGCAATGAAGTGTACGGAGAGACAAAAAGGAAAACAAAGAGGCAAGGTTGAATTACGAGCGTCAGATAAAAACCCAAGCAGGAGGACATGAAGACAAATTGTGATACGTTTGTAACAGAACGCTACATGGATAGTGGTTGCGTTTCATTCCACTCGGATCTTAGTGTATTTAAAACGTGTACTATAAATCTTTTCTTGGCTACCAAAATACAAGCGTCTACTCTCACTAAATCTCGGTGTCTAGGTGACCGGGAAATTTGCAAGTGAATGCACAGAAGGTCATATACCTTTTCGAATGTTCGTCAAACAGAGTTGCAAAATTTCGCTTGTTAGTTTCGCCCTGTCTCTGTCTATGCATGATGCAACTAGAGAAGGTTCAATGGATATTCGCGAAGTTTGATTCCTGGGACTCAGTTCAAAATTGTTGAAACTTTTCTATTTCGCTTAAATTGTAACAAAAAAATTGGATATTTTACGAAGATTTACTTGAAATTCTTTACGATTTATACGTGAAGTCAAGAATTACAACCCTCTAAATAAACGGGCTAGCTAGATTATTTAAATGCTATAAGCTATCAAAATGGCTTGTTAACTCTTCAGTATTTAAGAACACATCATTCTTGTTTAAGAGCCTTCACGGAACAGAATCGCATTTTGTACAGACAGATGCTGGGGTCTTGACTGATTTACCTGCATTTTATTGAACCCACAGGTTTATTTCCTCTTCATAAGAGCCAGCGCTCTATCATAACCAGAAAAAAGAATCCAGTCCACACTCAGACACTCTATGAATCCAGCCACACTCTCGCACAGAAACAGATGACTTCAGTCTACACTCTTACATCCACCACATTCTCACACAATGTTTTTTGAGGATTTAATTTAATATTATTCCTATTCTAACCCACGGACACCTTATTCGGAATATCAGGTTGAAGTGATTGTGTATATGACAGGAATGGTGGGGAAACCTAAAGTAAAGAAAAAATTAGACGACCAACACATAGAAGGGAGAATAATATTAAAGTGTAACTTAAAGAAATATTATGAATCGGGGTTAAGTTGATTCATCCGTCCCTCGGTCGGAAGAAGTGGGGGGATGTTGTCAACACAGAAAAGGAATTTCGTATTCTATAAGAAAAGGGAAATTTCTTTATTGCTTGAGATAGTATAGGCTTTTCGAAAGTAATATCTTCAATATAGTTAAGTGTTTATTTATTCATTTACTTAGCTAACTACAATCTAGTTAGATACCTAGCTAGCGAGCCAGTCATTTAAGTGTAATTCAAACGAGTTGTTTCGCTCTACAAGCTTTTTCGACCAATAATTTAAGAACATTTCTTATGTAATCCCTTGGTCCTGCATTTCCGAGTGACCAAACTGTCAATTTTTACATCAGAGTGTCTAATATTTATTAATAAAATGGTATTTCGAGCTCCAAATTAAATATTTTACCCCATGCCTTTATTTTCAGCTCCTTTGTTACGTCGTTCGTTTCTCTTTCTTAGTTTACCCCTTTCTATCGTTCCTCATTTTAAACATGTTTATCGAACGCACGACACATTTTCAAATACATGACGTAGCGCTGTAAATATATGGTAACTAGGCGTGTCCATGTAAACGGCGTGGTATCAACGAAACACACGTAATTGTATCTAATATTGCATTTATATAAAAAAAATAGAAACATTTGAACACCCCACGTTTATTGAGGGGCGTAATGCCTGACGGCAATACAGAGATACTGGCAAAATACAAGCTTCCGGTCTGTTGTGGTGAGAAGAGTTGAAATCTGTCTGAAAGCGGAGAGAATAGAGAAAACAAAGTTACAGGGCATTACTTGCTTTTACATTCACTAAAGACTAAAAACAGGAATATCATCAGAATTTTACATGACACCCATTAAAATTGGGCGAAAGAAAGGGCCCTAAAATATCATTAAACATTTCAAGCCAAGAGTTAAGTACAGGGCTATATATTGCCAGGTTTTTCTATAAAAATCTCTGAAATTTCCTGCACAGCATATTTGTTTGTTTTATGTGCGAATAATTGTTAAAATAACTAGCGATTTTTCTATGCGTCAGTAACTAATACGTCTTTTCAATTAAAATGTTCTCTGAAAGACACGAATCTAAACGTTGCTTAATATGAAGATGAATTTTAATCTTTGAACGGTTAAACAATACTTTTTAGGAGCTTGGCATAGAAGGCAAAACGTTCGTAGTAACAAAAACGAGGATTTCGGAGGACGCTGGGAAGAATTAGAAGAAGAGTTTGTTAGAGGAAAGACATGGGCTATGTCTATCGGTAGTTATTGAGTTGACTGCAGTACAGGAACCGTGAATGAGAGGATCTCGTATGGGATTTACGCCTGTTTCGTAATTCCGTCTATCTTGAGGCGAACAGATCAATCGTTAATCCCTCAGACGCCGCATGTAGCAACCCTCGAGAACTCGTTGGAACCTGTAGGAGTTTGAGGCTGCCCTCAACAAATTAACTTCTGAAAAACGGGTTTAAAATATTAAGTTTATCCTGCCCGTAATCGAAGCGAAAGTGCTTTGAAATTCCTCCTGGAATTCTCTTCACTGTACTCATAAATCCCCTTATTCTCCTACATTGAAAATGAAGGCAGCATGTTTTCCCAAAAGCTGATACATGCCTATCCACCACACGGTTTCACATTCCAGCAACTGCAATAGTAATTAAGGAAACCTTAATTTGTATTTATTAACGATTTGTTAAAAGACGTTTTTCAGTACTTCGGACTATATGACGTCAATCACTTGATTATCTTCTTTTAGGTTTCTGCACATATTTATCCGAAACTTCGGAATGTGTTACATTCCGACATTTTGGAGAAAAGGTGCTATTCTTCTGTCTTTGGGTGACTGAATCAGTTCGGCTTGATGCTGAACCGATCCAGTCAGCCTGAACATGGAGAAACTACGTTTATGCGAAACATCGGGACATTCAATCACTGAACTGCAGAGAAACTCACCAGAAGACCTTCATCTGTTCAACAGTCATCGTGAAACCCGAAAAATAACGTGTTTTTAAACGGTAGTATTTTCACTAGGCTAACAATGGTACCCGTCCCGATGTAACCTGCCATTCATGTAAATACACTCTTTTCTCCTGACACAAACCTTAATAATGTGTTGTACGACGGAACGTTGTATATTTATATTATTAAACAGGATGTGATGTGCAAGAAACATTCGTGGCCTGGACAATTATATATACCAACATGAGCACATAAATTGTATAAAATTACAAGCTATCCATAAACATGAACCCTCCTACATGTTTCAGCGATAAATCGCCTTCCTCAGGGAAACGTTAGTACAAAGGGTATATGATATTAATACAATGAATTTACATATACATGTACAATGTTAAAATGTATAATGGCAGCTATAAATTTAATAATGTGAATAGTATGATGGTATGATGCTGACATAGTCTTGGTTACAATTTGACATTGATATGTAAATTTAATGTATTAATATCATGTATTCATTTGTACTGACGTCTCCAACAGGACGGCGATTTATCGCTGAGATTTCATATACATAGAAAATTTGTAATTTTATAAAACTTTGGAGCATAAGTTGTTATATATAGATGATTATAATCACAATGCACGTTATGAATTGTATTAAATGTGGCCTAATTTTAGATACTTACCCTCCCAGACCTTGCCTCCAGGGGCTCAGGAAAACTAATGTACACATGAAATCTGCCCACATCTGGGCTATTACGCAGCGAGTAGTGTTAATTCCTTACCGACGATTCGGGACTACTTATGGACCCCATCTTCAAGGGACACTTTAAGATGGGATTGATAGATTGTCCCGAAACGTCGGTACGGAATTGGCACTACTTGCTGAGCAAAAGCCAAGAAGAGCGCAATTCTCATCTACTTCCCGGCGGAAGCTTGAAATTACGCATAATGTACACTTGTGTTAAGATTTCGAACCTCCCGGCTAAGATCTTAAAACGTGGCCTCCCAGATAAAAAGATTTTGATCTTGATCTTCGGCCAGTAATTACTGTTGCGTTCGGCAGACCGTTAGAAAACTTGAAGGTTACTGTCCCGGGGGTTGTGACCGCATGTTCTGACTTAAGTGTATCGATGTTTCAATGTCAATCCCTACCTCCACTTCCCAAAGAGGTACCGAGAAGCTTCTACCAGAATGAGTGGCGTGACGTTCCACAGTCACTGATTTGGCAATCCAAACCTCAGATAATTTGGACTGCGTTGCCCCTACATTAATTTAGCTTTTAGATTTGTGATTACCCGAAGAGTCTTCTAACAGAATGAACTGAAGTCGATTTTTGGCAGATACATTTTATTTCTCTCCACTTGATACATCCGCAGCTGCTGCTTCAGAGATCCTTTCACCTCTCTGTGACCTCTCTCACTGTAACTGAAGAAGGTCGCTGCATGGAGCTGAAATGTCAAGTCATAATATTTCGTGCTGCAGGGCTTCCTCTGTCTTTGTATCACTTACTATTGGATGATGTGTTGAACTCTTAAAGTTCAGTAGTGAAAACATAAATATTCTGTTAGCACTCAGGACCTCCACATTTCCGCCCACAGAATATGGTTATGTAAAGAACCAAACCAACTATCCAAACTTATAAATGACTTTCTTCGTCTATATATTAAATGACTACAACCAGTATTTTTCTCTGAATTGATACTGGCTGTTTCTGGGTAAACAGATTGCGTTCTCCCATTTCCAGTTTCTATCCGAAGACGTTAGCAGAATAACCCTGAGGGCAGTTATAGCGATTTTAAATCGAGACTACAGACGATTCCGAAAATTGTATTCATGGCTGTGGTGAGATGTCAGAGTCAGAAACATTTGGAGTTTTTTGTTTAAATAAATGAACACTTTTAATCTTATGTTTATTGGGCCGTGCATCATCTTGATAGTTGAGTAAAGAGAGGCCAACTTGATGTCACTTGCTTTATTATTTCTTTACTTAATGCTCAACATGTTTCGGATGTTAATACATCCATCCTCAGGAGCTTGCGACTTATTTGTTGAGTT
>Ga0123355_10004949_pt1 | contig 19394 bp, 14 predicted proteins | sample TergutEmb28metaG_3_FD_89872 | JGI IMG/M metagenome (GOLD analysis project Ga0123355, IMG submission 89872) | Embiratermes neotenicus P1 segment gut microbial communities from Petit-Saut dam, French Guiana - Emb289 P1 | ecosystem: Host-associated > Arthropoda: Insects > Digestive system > Gut ... | reverse complement strand
GACGGGTGGCGGAGGCTTGTGAGTGCGGTAATGAACCTTCGGGTTCCATAAAATGCGGGGAATTTCTTGACTAGCTGCAAACCAGTTAGCTTCTCAAGAAGGACTCTGCACCATGGAGTAAGTGTAAGAAAACAAAATGGTGACTGCATGAAATGCTAAGCACTTGACTGACAACATGACGATGTTTTGAAAACGACTAGCGAATTTTTAGAAGTTTAGAAGTATTTCCGGCAGCACTTGTATGATGACGTCAGCAGTCCTGGGGCTCAACGCTTTCAAAGGGAGTAAAGCGGCCGAGGCGTGAGGTTGACTACTCATCGTCACCTGATGCTGAGACGTTGTTCATTTCAAAATCTCATTCAATTCAGTGATGTGGTGCGTAAGCACGTGACTTAGAAGTGGTAGGCCAAGACAGCTTTTAACATGAAATAACAACTTTGAACTGATAACCGAGCGATAAGTTGCTAATCTCTACTTGTTTCAGGAATATGTCGGTAGCATATTGCATTGCCAGATTCTCACTTGTTAACTTTGTCACGTACGCTTTGAATGTAGGAAGGTGGCTGTTGTAGATATGATGTACAATTAGACATTGAGGGGTCTCAATAGGAAGTAAAATTAAACATTGAGAAATCTCAGTAGATGGTGCAATTAAACATTGAAGGATATCAGTAGGCTGTACAATTAAACATTGAGATATGTCACTGTTCATTACACATTTCCGACATCAGTAACATCCTGTAAGGCGTCTTCTCCACAGATTTTAACTTTGTCTAGAAAATTCAGAAAGAGGCCAGTGGGCCACACCCAGACGGCAGAAATATTTGTAATCGCCGTAATGAGATGGGAATGTCATAATAGATGGCTATAAATGGCTAAGAATAGTCTTTGAGAGAAGCGTCTTGGCATATTTCAAGGTACTGCCTCGGATTTATTAAGAAATTCGCGAAAATATCGGTAGAGATGGTCAGTAACGTGACTAGGATTTGAACCTCCTACCCCGGAATTCAGGCCGTAGCGTTGTCGATGTGCATGACAAGCTAATATCTTCATGTCTCTATACAGCTTGCAGCTTAACGCGGTGGGACATTTGTACATTGGAGTCGAAGCGAATAATTACGTGGCAAGAAACGGAACTGTTCATTGAACAGAATGTCTGTCTGTACAACCTCGCCATTGTTTTTATTAGCTAGAGACTTCAATGCTGTCAGACTAGATAACCTTTCGCCGTTGTCAGAATATGCGTGCGTGTCAATTACCCACCCAGCAAGGAAAGTTGAAATTGTTCTATATCTTCTCATTTGTCACAAATATTTGCTTCTTGGTATGGTATTTATTGCAGGTTATGTTGGAGAGATTTTCCATTTGAATTGACAGTGACAGTTCTTCTGCTGTGTGTTAGACAGTGTAGTCAGAGAAATGGCAAAAAATAATTTTACCTGCACATCGCAGTGTAAATTAGCAGTGCTTGTTCACAAAGACATTTAATTACAGCCAGCGGATTGAGCTCATTTCTCTAATTTTGGATCTTAATAGACATGTTGGTTGTCATCGTCGTCGTCGGTGGTGGTGGTGGTGGTGGTGGTGGTGGTGGTGGTGGTGGTGGTGGCGGTGGTGGTGGCGGTGGCGGTGGCGGCGGCGGCGGCGGCGGCGGCTGTTGTTCTTGCCGCCGCCGCCGTTGTCGTTTTGTTGTTGTTCAGGCGGTGCAGGTAATCGTAATCGGACCAGTGGCCAGATGCTAGGGATATTCCATACCCATATGCAAATAACTGTATCATGACTGAAATCATAATTTGTTTTATTAGTGGAGTTCCCTGTCAAAGAAAGTGTCCATGTTATTTTCTTACAGGCGATGGTGGCATGCTACCCCGGTTCAGGCTCTCATTATGTGAAGCATGTGGATAATCCAAATCGAGATGGTCGTTGTATCACAGCAATATACTATCTTAACAAAGACTGGAATGTGAAGGTAAGGAACTATGGTTCCCTAAATAATGGGTTACAACAGTCAAACTTGGCTGGAAATTCAGAGTCATAGTTTCTGTCATAAGGTACAATTTTATAAGCTTGAAATGTTGGTCTCCTACATTTGGAATCGTATACTTTGTACTCTACATCCTGTGTTACAATTAAAAACACAAATGTACCTTTGCAGCATACTTAACATTTTACTTGTTTGAATTAAATCATGCATCATTTTTCAAGATGCGCAGTTATTTCTAAATACTGTGCATTTATACAGAAATTCACCTTCCAAGGTTTTTCACTTTTCCCTTGCTTATTCCAGGTAGGTGCAGGCATTGTATTTTGAAACAGGCCATGACCTGCTATTATATTATGTTACCATTTGGGGGGGGGGCCTCTAAATTTGCAGTTGATGTAGTATAACTAAATAACCTGTACAGCAAACATGCTTATTCTTCCAGTAAATTATTATATTCAGAGGTGACTTGAAATTCTTACCAGTGTGTACCTGCTATATGTTGCAGGAGCATGGTGGTTTGTTACGAATATTCCCAGAAGGCTGGAGCGACAAGGTGGCAGACATTGAGCCACTGTTTGATCGCATTCTGTTCTTTTGGTCTGATCGAAGGAATCCACATGAAGTTCAACCAGCACATCAGACAAGGTGTGTGTTTCACACTCTTCAGCTTGCATTTGTAAAACTGAAGGCAGAAAGAATCTGTTTTGCTAGAAGTTTCTGATAAACATAATGATACCACTTTTTTTCCTTACCTTGCATTCAATGCATAGTTGAATATAGTATGGTTCTGTGAAATGAACTTATTTAATAAACTGAAACAAAATTTTTATGGTGATCTTGTTGTAAAATAATGCAGTTCCAGGGGCTTGTGATACCAGTTCTAGTGATAAGTAGTAGTTTTTCTACCTCCAGGTGGATACAGCAAGTCTACGAAAACTATAAAAATTCTGTAACAGAAGTACTGCCAGAAGACCAAATGATCTAATACTTCAAAGGAAAACATAAGTTTATTATAACAGAAGAATGAATGACAGCCAAAAATCTCATATCTTTCTTGGTCAAAACATAGATGGAGTGGGCTGAAATTAGATTTGTTAGTGGACCATACTTGTGGGGCTGAACCCTCTGGATCATATGTGAGTGTGATTTTAGTGAGATATTGAGGAATAGCTGTATGGTTTATATAAATGATACAGAATAGTTCATGCTGTTTATAGTATAAAGACTGATAGATCTGCCAGTATATTGAAAATTTCACTTCCTGATTTTCCTGCCATAGTTGTAATGTTGGTGCATGGAGAATTTTTTTATTTGGGATCATTCTTATTGTCAGAAGAGATGTGTATGGATGTCATCATGAGTTACCAATGATGTTTTGTCACCCAGTTGCCCCAACATGTCAGCTTTCCTTTTAGCTATAATCTGTTTTGTTTTCAGATATGCCATTACTCTGTGGTACTTCGATGCCGTAGAGAGAGAAGAAGCTTGCAGGCGATACAAGCAAGAATGTAAGTACCAAGTGCCCCCCCCCCCAATAGTAATAATAACAACAACAATAATAATAGTAATAAGCTGATAAGATTCTAAAATGTAAAGACCTTACAATAGAAATACAGCACATGTGGAATGTAAAAACAAAGGTGATACCAGTAAAAATAGGGGTGACTGGGACTATTTCAAAGTCATTCAGAAAATATGTGAGCAACATACCAGGAAAACATGAAGTCAAGGAACTACAGAAAACAGCCATATTGGACTCTGCACACATACTTTGGAAAGTACTAATGTAAAAATACAGTAGATCCAACACTGAAACTAACGATATAAACACCATGAATAGTAACAACAGAATAATTGCAACACTGTATTTCCTAGGGGCATAATTTGTCTCAGGAATATAAGTATAAATACCTTGTATAAAGGAGGAGATGATGATGATGGTGATGATGATGATGATAATTAACTGCAAATGGGCTGTCGCCCAGTGGCAGTGGTTATTATGCATGTGCATAAATATGAAATAAGGATCTAAGAAATTTAAGTTGGGAGGTCTACATGAGAAGCATGCGGTAGCAACTTGAAGTCTTGGGAACCATCTCAGCATTCACTTTTAGACACCCGGGGGGGTGTGACCGGTTGCAGGACCTTCCAGATGCTGACTTGTAGCCAGCAATCCAGCAACTAAAGTATATAAGACAGCAATACACACATAGTAAAACAATACACATGAGGTAAGAAAAATATGTTAGTGTGTGTCAGTAATATTGGTGCAAATCAGATTCTCACACAATACATACACATTACAGAGTCGTGTGTGCATAAGTCATGTTATTGATATTACCATATATTTTACATTTTTTTAATATAATAAATAATATAAAGCTAAATGAAAAATAATGCAGTTGAAAAATGCTAAAGCAACAAAATGTTCAATTAGAAAACCATTATGCAAGGAAAAAATTTAAAAAGAAATGGAAAATAAATTAAACTTATCTAATGTATTTACTAATTAGAAATTGTGCGTTAGGGTGGTATAATTAAAAGGTGTACACTGATACGGCATTACAAAATTAAGTGTAGTGCATGTATTCCACAAAATTATGATTATTTTTTAAACATAATTCCCTGGCACACTTTTTTGTTTTTCCCATCTTGGCAAGAGTTTAAAAACTGTCACATAGAAATAAGGCTTTTGCATTTGCAGCCATTCATGAAGTGCCATTTGCACCTCCTCATAGCTGTGGAATAGCTAACCTTTCATGCATTGCTTCAGGTTTTCAGAATTACCTGTCTTGCATTCCCATGCAAATGTTGATCATTCCCAAAGGTGCTGATAAGTCCTGTAAGATGTTTTTATGTCTCGAATTTGGCTACCAGGAAATGCACACTGGTAATGACATCTTCACTGCTGTACACATGGCCAAACATGTTGTGTGTGTAAGCTATTTCCACAAATATGTGTTCACTGACCATGTGTAATGCAGAAGAGCAGTTGGACTGGCACGTAAATACTGCTGCATTACACTGCATGCTGAGCAACACCATGTTTGAGCATTAGATGGGAAGGTCTCACGCAGTTCTGCGCTCACTTGACACTCCTGTGTCCTAAAGGGCCGCAGCTAAAAAATGTAGCCTACAAGGATCCATTGTTTCTTAGACTATTCCAGTATTTGTATGCATGAAACATGTCTTACAGTGGTGCCATGCATTTCAGAAACAGGTATATACTGCATAATGTGGGCTGGGTAGCTCAGTCGGTATAGCGACTGAGTACGGGTTGGATGGTTGGAGATCAAATCCCAGTGGGGATGAGATGTCCGCCCATTCAGACTGGCCCTGGGGCCCACCCAGCCTGCTGTAAAATGGGTACCGGGTCTTTCCTGGGGTTAAAGTGTGGCCATGGCATGCTGCTGACAACTCACCCCCTTCTAGTGCCTTGGTCATGGAAGAGTAGAGCTATACCTCTTCCCACCCTCTGGGCCACACCAGGCCTGTAACGGGATCACTTTACCTTTATATACTGCATAATGAATAAATTTCAGGATGTAAGTTATTAGTATCATTCCTAAAACTTGAATTGTAAGTGTGTACGATCAGTAATTGTGAGCAAGAGGCCATAGTGGTTTGTAGTCTTCAAGTCTGCATGTGCTTTTGCATGTTAAAATAGTAATCTGTAAAGTTGTGTCCTGTTGTCACTGACAAATGAATGTTTGTATCCCAAACAGATGGTATTCATGAACAGATTTTCATGTGTGACACAGTGAATGGGTGGCAGTGAAAATATTTATCATGTACCTTTTTTGGTTTTGAAATATACAAGCAGTGTAATTTGAGTATTTGCAAAATTGTTCACTGTCAGAGATTCAGGAACTGAGTTGTTTTTTAAAAAAAATAAGGTGACCATAGAGACATAAGTTTATTACAAATAAACAAACATTGTCAATATACATGTTACAGTTTAAAGAGTTTCTTTTGTTTCAGGTGAAATGAAACAGAAGGCAGGCTGACTTTTGTGAGGACCTCCTCTACTGTACATAATTTTTGTGTATTTGTATGTATTAATGTAAATTATGGTACATCCTGTACTTGTTTATTGTTATTGAATATTTACAGCGTCTAAGTTTATGTATGAATGTTGATTGGACAGATGTTGTAAGGCAGTCATTTTTTGCTCAGTCTGGTGCTGTTTCAGTGGGGCCTTGTCCATCCTCAGTGAATAATTTCCAATTTGTTTTTCTTCTTTATGATACAGTTGTGATTATTTGTTTAGTCAGAAATGTGTTTACAAAAAAAAATATTAATATCTGTGAAAAATAATGACTAGTCTTGAAATTACTGGTTGTGCAGGCTGAGCTGCTCATAAAATATGTTGTGATGGGGATGGGAAATGACAGATTTGAAATTTAGTTTGAATAAAGTAGCTGAATTTCCAGTGTCACTGTAAGATTAACCCACACAAATTTTCAGTAGACATGCATCTTATATACTTCGCAAGTTTCATTATTTTTTTTTTTTTTACCAGAAGTAACTACGGTGGACCCAAATGTTTATTTTAAATGTGCAAAAAAGTCAAACCACAGGGATGAGCATAATATTTTTTCAGTGCATTGTGTGTTTATGATAATCCTTGTAACATTCTTTTAAAAAAGAAAAACTTACAATAACGCCTGGGTTACTTTAGGCTTCTGCCGCAGTGTAGATGAGAACCGTGCTGTTCTGGATTATTACGAAGCAAATAGTTGTGATTACCACTACTCATTGCATAATAACCCAGAAGAGTGCAGTTCTCATATTACATTATGTCTAATGACAATTTCTAGCATTAGACTAGATGTCTCTCGTCAAATGAGGTTGTGTCATTGCATAAGAAATCTCTCAGTATAATCTTTCATTGTAACTTTTTTTCCATCTCTACCTGAGTGTACACTTCTCCTGTACTTCTGATGCAGTCATTAATTTTGGTAAATCACATCAATGTGGTTCATTATTTTATGGCAATTGCATGCCAGAGCTGTTTTAACTATATCCATCCCATTAAAATGATTAACAAACCACTGAATTATTTTTATCTGTGATTTCATTAAATTACTTAAAAACTCTGATTTCCACTTTCTGTGTTCTCTTTTGTTTGCGCTGGAAAAAAGTGAAGACCCTTGAATGAGTCTGTATTTCCCTTAGCTTCATCTATTGCAAGGTCTTCTCAGTTGGGTATTTCTCTGGAAAGTCAGCAGACTTGAAATGTAAAATTATTTCCTCACATTGCATTGTCCTTTGACCATGCATACTGAAACACAAGTCTCACTAAGAATATGAATGAAAAAATAATTCTATAAATGTTCTTCAGTCACATTTGAAGTGGTGATTTGTTGGAAAGGGCATAGTTGCTGTTGGATGGTTTTTTGAGGTTCTAGTGTGTGTAATATCACTCCACTCAGGAGTGTGTGTGTGTGTGAGTGTGTCTATACATACACATATACACACCAACTTATGTATATGTTTTCATGACAGGGAAGGTAGATATGACCAGGAACAAGGTATTTGTGTTATGGTCAGTATTCTGGGTACTTATATGTCATACCATACTTTCTGTGCAACAGCCATACCCAGAATACAAGTACACCTTTTTGTTATGACCAAAACAGCTAATTCATGAAATGTTACAAGTGTTTCAGTTCTGTGTATGTCAGAACTAAATTTAACCATAGATGATGATTTCACCAACACCTCATCAGAAGCACAGTCATGAATATAGGAGTTAATGACCTCAGCTGACATTGACATTATACTTCACCTGTGTAAAGTGGAGTTTGGAAAGCTTGTTCTATGTCAAGAGTATTACTGGTAATATTGCTGTCTTCTTTTGATTTTATGAGCCCTTTTGCTTACTAAACTTCAGTTTCATGGGTGGCATACCTTGTAAGAATCAATTGTAGGTTTTGAAAGTAGTGAACAAAATTTTCCGTTAAAAGATGCTCGCTGACATTTTCTTCACTGTGTACATCTGTAGTTAAAATTGTTGAAATACTTTCACGTGTTCCATAAGAATATTTATTTGGATTTCATTTACTTTGTACGAGGGTTAGAATGTTTTCCATGACTTTCAGATTTTGGGGTGTCTTCAGAATCCTTCCCTGTTAAAGCATGAGACTGCCGAGCATTACCTAATACCAGGCACAGAACTAAATATCATCTTGCAGTACAAATATTAATGCATTCAGTAATGTACACATCTACAAACTGAAACTGGCTTCAAAAATTGGCCACTCACCTTCTGTTTCAAAAACACTTCTTCACACAGTTGCATGATGGCTATTACCTGCCATTTTGGCACTTCCCTGTATGACCATTACGTTACTAGCAAGTATTTTGTTTATTATTATTTCACCATACTTCTTGTTGCCCATAATCTTGTTCTTGTTTACTGTTACTTTCATTCATATTAGCCCATTCATTGTCAGTTTGTTGCAGACACCCATATGATCTGCTTGATCATGTGAGTGGAAATTAGCTGTCCCATTGGCTGTTAAACATCCATATAATCCCTTGTGTGCTGTTAAAACTAGACTGATAGCTGGTCATAAGCCCACAAGAAGGGCTGGACACCCAAGACAGACTGGTTGGTAGAGACAAATAGCTTCAGATTTTTATGTCATGGCATAATGACAGAGTTTGCTGGTTGAAAGTGAAGGATACTTTCAGAAACTAAGAAGTGTAATGACAAATAATGACCTTTTATAGCATTTTTGTATGAAATGACATTACAAATTGCACAACTTAATTTTCCTGAAGTTTATACTGTTGGGCATACTTGCAGTAATTGACAAGTATTAGTGACAGAAAGGCAGACATCTGTTGCTATAAAATACTGTGTAGTGAGTATGATTAAGTATGATTTTCCTGACAATTGGATTTTAATACTTTTATTTAGGAGGATTTCTGAATTACATATTCACATTAAGGAATATATTTTGTTGCATCCTGCCTGTATGTCATCTAAAAAAATATTTTGTGGTTGACAGTTTCATTTGTTTCTGTTCAAGTGTTTTAATGGTTTGAGGGTAATTTGGTTTCACGTAGTTCAATACCACCAGGATTTGAAATAAATCTAGAAGAATCGTTGCAGATGACTATGTTAAGTCTAGTGCCAGTGTCATCTACATACAGTGCTTGAAACTAATTTTATATGAACACTACTTTCTTGCAGTGTAACATGTAACAGTCCAGCACCAATGTTAACTTGTTATGAAATATAGTGGTGCTAAAATTATTGTTTATATTTCCATAATGTTGAATCCATGTACAAGTAGTTTCCAGCCTATTGTAAATGTTAAATGTGAATTCATATTACACTAACTGTAAGATGTATTCAGAAAAAAGGCTCAGTAAGTCTATCTGAATATTCAGAACTGAGTTCCATATGTACTATGTAATAAATACAAATTTATTTCTCTTTTTCCGTTTGAAATTTACACTTATTTCCATGTCACCATCTCTGTCACATTATATTAGGAACATGCAGTTACAGCATACAGCCAGGCCTTGCTGTTATGAATGGCACATTTGTGGAGAGAGTTTATAAAGTGAGCTTCTGTTTCTCATAGCTTGTTATAATTGGGAGTTTGTTCCCAAGCAACAAATAAATGACCAGAGGTATTAAAAATCATCACTTGTTCCACATGAAACAAAACATACGCAGCAAAACCATATTAGATTATTGTGTATGTTATAAAAGCTACAAAATAATTTTAACCCTTTGGAGCTGGAATTAAGTGACTGCCTGCATGTTCTTGCCTGACCACTATTAGTGGAGATAGGTTTTCTCAACATCACACTCTGTGTCAACCATAATCACCATTTGGCACCAAAGGGTTAACAGAAATATGTCCTGTAAAAAAAAATGGTTCCTTTGACTATTCAAGTGATACTTTTCATCCAGTATTAACCGTTTTGACCATGAGTTCGTGGTTCAGCAAGCTGAAAACTGCATTTTTCAGTACTAATTGAATGAGTTCCAAATCACAAATCTGGCAGCTAGGCCTGGAAATTTTAAAATTCAGTTTCATAATGATAAAAGTTCAAACACTTTATACCTTATGTGACAAAATCTAGGCATATTTGTAAGTGAGCACTGGGGTCATGTGAGCATTTAGTGAATAATCAGGAACAATATGTAAGCTGCAAATATTTCCTCATGCCTCTTGTTACTCTAATTGCAACCATCCTACATCTGCAACACAAGACTACATGGGATATACAATGTCAAAGAGTGTATTCACATACAGGAAGGATAGCCAGAAACTGAGTTTTACTCTTTTTTCTCCCTCCCCTTTTTTCTTGTTGGGGGGGGGGGGGGGTGAACAGAGGGAAGTGGCGGCAAGTAAAGTGTAAAGCACATTTTTATGTTTGGCCCCGAATCCTTTATTTTTCCACTTTGTCACCAGACTAGTTGCAGGCATTTGTCATAGCAAACAGTGAGATTTTCCAAGCCCTGGTGGGAGTTGTCCTGCTCTCAAATTCTGGACCTGCACTTTGATAGTGTTTTCAGTCCAAAATCACTGACCTTGATGATTTTTTTCCCCCTAAATTCACTAAGCATTTGGAAGTCCCAGGGACACCAGCTGGGGCTGTATGGTGGATGGAAAACACATTCCCAATGCCAAGTTTCCAACATGGCAGTGGTGGTGTGCACACTTAAAAAATTATAACACATAATTATGAGGTACGTATAATGATACGAGGATATTGGCAATGCTCCTTATTGGTTAACATTTGATGTATAAGGATGTTCAGACTAAAATATCCTAATTTGGAAATAACACATGATATGGGATGAAACAACATTTTTAAACATAATCCCCAAGGAGCTCCATGCATTATTTTTATCTTTCTTTCCACACTCTGCAGTGCGCACGACTGATCTCTCCAGGTGTGTTCAGTTTACTGGTAAATGGCACTAGACACTGCTAATAAAGTTGAAAATGCCCTGCTGCCATTCCTTCCAGTATCAGAAACAAACACAAATTACATGATTTGAGGTGCAGTGACAAAGATGTGGGATAAGCTCAGTGCTGACTGAAAAATGTATCCTTCCAGAATGATGGGGAAGGGCATTATGGTAAATGTAAACATGCTTTGTGAGCTGTGGATTCTCCAGCTGCAAAACTACAACCACTTAACACTGCCATAGAAATGATGTGCGTAAACATGGTACCATCAGCCCGTAGAAAACTAATCTTCATTTTCTCTGCACTCATATGACACAAAATGTATTTGGTATTGTGTACTGAATAGTGGGGTTCACTTACCCTTCGTCATATTGTTCAGAATGAAAGTTACAATTACTGTATAAACTGTATAAACGCTTCACACATAATGAAATGAATATCATTCTTGTAATGGTGACTTTGTGGCTGCAACTTCCTCATTTTCAGATCATTGCGGAAGACTGTGTGCATAGATCCCACAAGCATATTGATCAGCATCATTAGTTTTTATCAGTCTGTTTACCTTCACTCCATGCTGTGATCTCAGCTGAGCACTCACTACTGCTCTCACAAAAACGATGGTATGCAGAAGTTTTCTAGTATAACACGATTATCTTCCAGTGGGAAAGAAGCCACTTTCACTATCAGATACCTTTTCTTCTATGATGCTCTGAAAGAATAGATGCCTCATCCACATTGTTGTATAAACCTAAAATCTTGAACTGTCACTATGTCAAATGCATCCTGTTTAGTCTGTTACCAACAGCATTATATGGCATGCATATACTCATAGGTCCCATTTTATAGGAGGCATGTCACACAGTAAACATTAAACAGAAGAGTCATCCTTGTCACTTATCATTTGCATGCATCTTCTGCAGTAAAAGGATTTACTATCCCAAAGATAAAATTCAGAAGCTGTAGCCACCATCTTTATTTGAATAATTCATGTTTCATATTACACTATAATGATGATTAAACTTAGTTTTTGGAAATTATTTTATTCAGTCAATAGATACTGAAGGACATAAAACTCCTCCTCTTTTCCAAAAGTTGTACAGAAATTAACAGTGAACTGCTTTATGTGATTTACAAAAATAAATGCCATTCATGAATACAGAACACACTCTTTTCCTGGAACACGCTACCTGCAATCTGCACTAAACATAACAGTTTCAAGGTACAGAAGGAATAATTTTTTTAAGTTTTCTTCTAAACTGAGCAACCTACAGTCCAGAAAATACATAAGTTACCACCTTGCACACTATTTTATGCTTACTGCATTGCATCTTTGAACTGCATGATGTAAAGTGAGACAGACAGTACAGAATTGTGTCTTGAAAATGAATTACTGTACTTAAGACTTTATAATCACTGCACTGGTATTATAATAATAGTAGGTACAAAGGGTGAGCTGTGCTAGTCATTTGGAATTTGGCTGTCTTCTATTCTCCGTGCATCAGGTACGTAAATTTTAAAACAAAATTCATTCTTTGGGAAGGAACCCTGTAAAAGAAAAATACTGGATTAAAAACATCTTTGGATTGCAGTGCTGCAGATTCTTTGTGCCTTGTAACATAAGTCTTGAGTATAACATTATTTAGTGTCATCAAACTGTTGCTCTTTAAATGCTTACAAATTCATTATAGAAAGTACTGGCATAGTTACATTAGACATGGCTAGTAGGAACAAATTCATCACGATTTGGTCAAGTCCAGCGACAGGGAGTACAGTTTAGAGATGTGTTAATCAACCATGAGTTGTGTTTAGTAACTTATGTCAGCTGTTACTTTATTGCTGTGTAGCTGCTTCATTCACAAGGTACTTGTGCAACAATAAAGGTTGTTAGCAGGAATATATATATTCATAAGAGTGTCATAATAAGTAAGAGATTTCAGCACAGTATACTCGACGAAAAGCTGGGTGAAATTCTATATATACACAGTCATGTGGTTTATATGTTGTGTGGGCATCCATGCGCGATTTTTTGTACGTCCTGTAGTGTACATTTTTCTAAATGGAGACTTGTATGAACTTGGATGTTATTCCCATCTTTTCTCACTCAATATTTAAAATGAAGGCAGAGTATGCCCCAGGTAGAAATCTTTCCTGATTTCTTCAACATGATGTTTTAGAGGATGAGTGCCAACCAGGAGCGAAAGGGCAGGCAGTTTGTGTTTGACAGTTTTAAGTAATTAAAAGGTGCTTGGGCAGAGCTGCGATTGTATGTGGTACCTACTGTATTGCAACATTTGTCATTTTGGGTTCAGCCATTGGTTTTTTACTGGAAGAGAGGTATATTTCCTGCATCCGCGATACAGTGACACTATAATTGGAAGGTAATGCAGTCCCAGTTCATTGTAATTAATTTGCCATATAGACAGCAGCAAAAGGTATAGAAATAATAGTCCCTTATAACTAATTAATATAAGTTTCATGTCACAGAGCACTATAACCAACTGGCAATGTGTGAAGAATATTGCCATCTGCGATGTGATGTTATGCAGTCCTCTTATTATAGGCCTGATGTCACATAGCAGTATAACCAACTGGCAATATGTGAAGATTATTTCCATATGCAGGCTCCTCTGTTACCCTGAAGATGGAGGCAGTGGGCTTTCTGTGAAGTACTGTTAAAATTTTACAAGACTACATGGTATTAATGTCAGGAGACAGTATTCTTCAGAAATTTATATTTCTTCAATTTCAGTAGTATAAATTATGTTGTACCTGGTGAATGGTGTCATTAATTCAGCACATCATCACTTGGATTCTACTTTACATCTGTGCTCAAAAACTGTGCTTTGCTCTAGCATTCATATACAAAGCAGTGTCTACTACAAGATACTCACTGGATTCATGACTTGGCAACCCATGTAAGTGGTCAAAAATGCATTGCTTTGGTCAGCTGTGACTACAAGGTCAGGTAGAGGATAGAGATGCAGTGCCCTATCAAAGGACCAATACACTGGGCAGACAGACAGTGGTAATGGTGCCAGGTGAGCTTGGCATAAGATTGTCTTCGCAAACTGGAAGTAAAAATCATTATAGTAAATTCAGCTTACACATAGAAGTTATCAAGCAATTTGACTTCTTGCAAGTGTTACTTAGGTAGAGTTAAGACATGCATGCTATATTTATCCAGACTCATATGTCCTTGAGCACTCTGTTAATTTCTTAATCATATGTAATGTTCAATATATATATTGGCATGTGCCTCATAATTCTTCGTTTAGTTAAATGCTGCTGCAGCACAGTGGGAGCACTCGCTTCATATGACTTGATACCTGAATGAAAGTTAGCATTCTCAAATATGCTGCTGTGTTTTTGTGAAGTCCTAGGTCCAATTTTAACCCCTCACAGAGATTACAATGATCGAGTGATTTGTAATCATTGCATTTTCAGTGAATGTAACTTGTTGGCAATGGTGATTTTAAACCTTGATCATTAAGTTACCAGCTACTTCTGGGAGCTAGGGAGAGGAGGGATATGAAAGATTACTTCATTACTCAGAGCAGAATTATTTTCCTTCTTCTCATGTGGGTTGATGAATTATTTGATTACTTATTTTATATATTTAATTGGTATTAACTATCATTTGCTATTAATAAAACTATTATATAACATGTTATATTTCAGACATTCAGAGCACTGAATCATGTTCACTTAGTCACTAACATTAATTAGAAAGCTATAATCAGAATTACAATACATTTAGGTTATTACAATGGAAGAGTTTCTATAATGTGCAGGCAACAGGTATAGAAGAAGCATGTTGTGGAGAAACTAGGACCTATAAGCTGAATGAGAAAACGAGAAGCAGAGAAGTGATCAATGTTCTTGAAAAATTCAGTCATACCAAATTAAGACAGAAAAAGAGAACTGAAGGAAGGTGAGAATGCCTTCCAGTTAATTACTGATTAGTACGCCAGTTAGGCTGCATCACCTAAGAGAGTGTTTCTCAACCACCAGGCCCTGGCATCAATTATACCGGGCAGCAAGAGATTCTCCTGCAATTGATAACTAATTTAAATATAACTTTATATTTGTTAACATGCCACACCATACACATAATTGTACTAATACTCTTTATGATTATGGCATAATTAATTATTAATACTTGTGTTAGTTTAATGTATGAACTTAAAAAAAAAATGGAAAGGTACTGACCAGTATATCTGTTGGGACTGGGCCCACGTCTTATGAAAAAAGAAATTACAGGGCCACGGTCTCAGAAAGGTTGAGAAACACTGACCGAACACATTATGAGCCGCTGTGGCCAATGACAGGCGCAGAGTAAACAGCGTTTGCAGTCACCATCGTCACTACATGACGGTCAACATTGTCAGTAAGTCAGATTATTACAGCACCTGTCCATTTAGTCTAATAATCAATAGACTGAATCAATACTGCTATCAAATGACAGTGGGTGTTGGTTACTTTGCAATAAGTGATCAGATCACTTCTACTGATACATCACTTATGGTCATTTGTCACTCCTGGGATAACACTATATTGGGTAGTAACTGCTTTCTACCACATCACAGAACTGATAAAATGTAGATCTTCCAAATCCACACATTTCTACAATATACACAGCAGCATTTATAACATAAAAATGTGGGCTATTTGAAATGACACCATGAACATGTCATATGAATTTTGATACTTACATGTTCTGGAATTTCTCCTGAAGTGGGGAAGTGGATTGTGTTTCGACACATCTTCGTAACAAGATCTTCCCTTATGATTACAATCTCTTGTGTGCAGTACTGAATGCGGCAAGGATTTGATGTAAAGATGGATGATGGGATTTTTCGTTGGAACTCTTCTGTGATTACTTTTGGTAATGGCATCCTATGAAAAAAATGTTACAGATGCTATAAGTTAGCGGATCTGCATATAAGCATTCCAATGGCATTCTGTGAAGAAAATGTTCCAGATGCTCTATGTTAATGGTCTGCATATCAGCATTCAAAGGTAGTTCAAGCTCTGTACATCAGCATCCTCTTCTGTATAAATCTATGAATGGCTGAGCCAATCAGATTTGTGACGACTCAGTTGTGAGTGCTGGGACTGAAACTGATGATCAATGAATTTGGCTCATGTGAGTAGTGAGATTCAGTAGTGCCTCCTCACTGCAGTCAATGTGCAGAGAGTGATGTTCCATCACTGGTATTCCTGTCTGGCTCTTGGTTGGAGTCACTGTCACCCTGAATGGAAGTGACACATGCACATAAATTCCTGGTTGCATTATTAGGTTCCCCTGAACGTCTGGAGGTGCCAGTGAAGTAGGGTGGACCATGCACAATGTATTCTTGTGGACTATGTTCCATTGTTTCTGTTGTAATTCATGGATTTTTTTGTTAGGAGACAGCCCCCTGTTCCCTCAAAAAGAGTTTACTGACGTCAGAGTCACAACTGTTATTGACAGTTCATTGTTATTAGCTCAAATACTGGTGTATTTTTTTCCTGCCTTATGAACTTGAATCTGTGTTGAATGCAGTCAGACGTGTCTATTAAATTTGTCTGATGAATTTTTTTGACTTATAATTATTTTCCCTATAGACTGGATGGTCTGCAGTTTGATTCCTGGCAAGGAACAGAGATTTCTCTCTTTTCCAAAATGTCCAGACCATGTACAAAGCCCATCCAGCCTCCTATTCAATGGATACTGGGGGTTCTTTACCCAAGAGTAAGGTGGCTGAGGCTTTAATTTGAATCCTCACCCCAATTAGAGCCAAGATCAAGCATTAGTAGAGCTATACCTCTGCTCCCACTGTAAGCCTTCACAGTACTCAGACAAGATTTACCTTTCCTTTACCATTAATATTAGTTTACTTTTCTGTACTGAAATAAGGTCATCTTTTCCTTATTGTAACACTTGGCTGAATGCATTCCATGCACTACATGTCATTGGTCTCGCACTGAGCATCGGTCATATATTTGCCGAGAGTTTCAGTGACTGTTATGAAATGGAACACCCTATTATCTGTCATGCAGTGATTTGGAAGACAATCATATTTTATTATTAATTTTATAGCTCAGATGGTATAGTGACTAGGCTACTGGTTGGATAACTGTGGAATTGATTCCTGGCCAGGCAAGAGAATTTTCTCCAGTGTCCATACTGGTTTTGGGGCCCTACCAGCGTTCTATGCAACATGTAATGGGGAATTTCCCTGGAGCTAAAGCAACCTAGGCATTAAGCCAACCAATCACCTCCAATGAAGAATACCCATCCTTCCCGCAGTATGCCTTCAAAGCATTTTACATAATGAAGCGTATGGACTACACTACCTTTTTTGTACCCCAGAGGAATGAACTGAGAAACTGAGGCTGTTACATAACAAACAGCTTGAACTACTCAGCTTACTGAGTGATGTGAAGGAAGCTGAAAGATACCAGTGATTTAAATATTGTTCTGTAATTAATATTTCATTTAGAAACTAAAAGCATTAATTGTAACAGTAACGTACATGAATAAATGTGGAAAAGCAGACCAACACAATGGGATATAACACCCTAAGATTAAGTATGCGAACTTTATTTACTTACACTGCAGTACAGACCATGAAACAATAAATTATGTTATATACGTATAAAAATAAACACTTCTGTGGAATGAATTCCTTGCTATGGAAATGCTGAACACAAAACATTACGGAAACTCACGCAATGACGTCCATACCTACACTGCCATACAGATCACAGTGTTGGACATTAATAAAAGAACACAGTCTGCAGAAGTGCATTGCTCACAGCAGTCACATGATACAGAGAAGCAAATCATGCACTAAAAATGACACACAATTTTGCAATAATAGATATGAATGGATATCAGGAAGATGTATCAAACTGTCTAGAACATCTACAGAAAATGCCTGAAAACTGAATTCTGAAGCTGCTGTATCGATGTAAAGTGAAGTGCAGAAGTTTCCAGGGATGTCCAACAGAAGTACATAACAGTTTTAACCTTGTAACCAAAACTATTCAGTTGGAACTGGGCTACAGGTTGTTAGCTGCACCGAAGAGAATTCAGATTAGCATAAAATAGCAGGAGCTGATACTGGCAGTGTTAAACCTTGAGGGTCATTACTGGAAAATCAGTCACTCTTCCTCCTGCATCCACAAAATTGGCATGTTCTATATTTTAAAATCAAAAACCTATAAGCCTGAAGTATGTGGCCCTTTATCAGATCTTCCATCACATGATTCATAATTATGTTCATGCATTCACCTTGGTAAGATATTAGGAGATGCAGGGTCAGAAGGTCCAGGCACGAATATAAACTTGCTTTTCTCAGTCAATTCAGAAAACTGAGCTATGAGATCCCCCAGGGCCTTAAACCCTGTTTTGAGGTTAGCTGCATGTGAGCTGCCTTTTTGTGATGATAGGAAATTCCCCATGAAGACAAAAGCAACTGGCGGATAATCTGTATACCCTGCAAACAGCACTCGGAGCTTCTCCATTACCTGGAAGTAAATTCATTTTTAATATTCTGACAGCAAAAATGTACATGTGTTTGAAAACAATAATAACTTAGTTAATGAAATTAAAAGTAGAATAACCAAACAGAAGTTATTCCTTAACTTGGTTCAGTAGCTTTATAGCTTTCAGCTTTGCTTCCCAGTATTACGTCTTGGTTGCCATTACCATGTACCTTCTTTCATGGAGTGCAATGAAAGAAGTAGTCTCATGGCTGGGAATGATTTCAGACATGAAATAACTTGTTAGAAGTAATTTGAATTAGGCATTCTGGCTTTACTTGTGTATCTCACAATTTTCTGCCCAGATTTAATTTATTTATGTGTACCAAACATCTTACAAGAAAACAATGCCAGACAAAGACCTACCATGTAAATGTATCTGTAAGGGAATCCTGTATTCCCTTGAAGGAGTCTTAAGGGGGTTAAAATAATTAAATTGAGTTTACTGATAATTTAATGACACTGCATTGACTACAATGGTTTTTCTACATGATAGGGGATGTGATACCAATTTGTACAATGTCAGGAGCTGGACAAGAAGCAGTAATTGGCTCTTGGAAGTAAAAGTTCCATTATCTTCCCTGAGGAACTGAAAAAGAACTAAAAAATCTTAAGGATAGGCCATGCTTAACTTGCAACGATAGCAATCAGATGTATTGCCACTTGAATTAACCTACTCAGTGTGCATCCCAAGTGAGACACAAATGCAAATACATGCTCATCAGAATAATCTTAGACCATGTGCATATGTTATTCTTTTGTGCAATACAAAGACTTTTGGTGTTGGCTAACCACACCATTGCATGCATATCCACCTGTAAGTAGTCTTTTTCTGCATTGGCTAACAAAAGAATAACATACATACCCATCTGTAAGTAGTCATATGGTGTTTTAGGACAGATTACTTACAAATCTACAAACTTTTTTTTTTTTTT
>Ga0123355_10004948_pt1 | contig 19395 bp, 19 predicted proteins | sample TergutEmb28metaG_3_FD_89872 | JGI IMG/M metagenome (GOLD analysis project Ga0123355, IMG submission 89872) | Embiratermes neotenicus P1 segment gut microbial communities from Petit-Saut dam, French Guiana - Emb289 P1 | ecosystem: Host-associated > Arthropoda: Insects > Digestive system > Gut ... | reverse complement strand
TGGGCAACGGCACAATTGCCGAACGCCCTTACCCCGTCCGTGTAATGGATAATGTAATTGCTGTATCCGCTGGACAGTCGCACACCGTGGCACTTACAGCCGATGGCAGTCTGTGGACTTGGGGCAACAACGGCAGCGGTGAGCTTGGAGACGGCACCAGATATACCCGCCACGACCCAATACACATCATGGATGATGTAATTGCCATTTCTGCCGGCCGTATACACACAACGGCAATTACAGCCGATGGCAGTCTGTGGGTTTGGGGCTGGAGCATAAGCGGTCAGGGCACGCGCCTTGAAGGCGGCACCTGGTCATCCCATATTCCCGCAATAATGATGGACGATGTAATTGCGGTGTCGGCAGGCAATGATTATACAATGGCGATTACTGCCGACGGCATATTGTGGGGCTGGGGCCGAAACAACGGGCAACTTGGTGACGGCTTTGATACAGACCGCAACGACCCTGTAAAGATAAAAGATGACGTGATTGCAGTATCAGCAAGTAGCGGGAGCACCATGGCAATAACAGCCGATGGTGTATTGTGGGCCTGGGGAAGCAATTTTGGCGGACAACTTGGAGACGGCACTACATCCACACGCCACCTACCCACAAGAATTACGGACAATATAGCCGCTGTTTCCCATGGAAATGCGCATACACTTGCAATTGGGACTGATGGCGCACTATGGACTTGGGGCAACAATATGCACGGGCAGCTTGGCCTTGGTGATAGTAGCGAAGTACACAACACAGCAAGCCCAATACGTATAAACAACTAAGGTGTGCCTAAGGAGATGTTGTAGCATGAAAAGGAAGTCGCTTTTTATAATTATCAGTGTTACCATGCTAATCTCAATAGGTCTTCTAGCAGTTTTTTGCACCAGACAACATCACATAGAGCACATTACCATATCTGCGAGCACAAGCCGTTCTTTCGCAATTATGTCCGATAACACACTGTGGACTTGGGGCTTTAACGTCATCACCAGTTCTTCAATATACAGCTACAATCCTCTAAAAAAGATGGATAATGTGATTGCCATTTCAAGTAACCATCTTCATGCAATGGCAATCACAGCTAATGGCAATTTATGGGCTTGGGGCCATAATCACCATGGTGAACTTGGTAGTGGTGTCATTGGCAATCGTGATGAATACGTGCACGAGCCTATAAGAGTGATGAGGGGTGTTGTCGCTGTATCAGCAGGTGCTTATTACACAATGGCAGTAAAAGCTGATGGCAGCCTGTGGGGTTGGGGCAAAAATGACTTTGGCCAACTCGGAAATGGTGCCATAATAAACCACGACGGATATGTGCCCGAATCAGTACCTTCGCCTATATATGTGATGAGCGATGTCACTGCCGTTTCGGCAGGTGTAAATCATACAATGGCAATAAAGACTGACGGTAGTCTGTGGGGCTGGGGTGCTAATTGGCGTGGCCAACTTGGAGATGGTACGACTATTTGCCATACCAATCCTGTGCATCTAATGGATAATGTAACTGCTGTTTCTGTCGGATATTTGCATACATTGGTAATCTGTGCCGACGGAAACTTATGGACTTGGGGAGGTAACTATAGCGGTCAACTTGGTCATGGCGATATTGAAAGCCATTACAGTTACAATCCAAAAATGATAATGAGCGATGTTATCGCCATTTCGGCCGGACACGAACATTCTACGGCAATTACTGCTGATGGCACGTTGTGGGTTTGGGGTGATAATTGGCGTGGCCAACTTGGAAATGTCCATCTTGCAAGAAACCACACGCCTGCGAAAATTATGGACGATGTTATTGCCGTTTCGGCCGGAAGCCGCCATACGACGGCAATTAGAGCTGATGGTAGTTTATGGGAATGGGGTGATAATTTGCCAGGCAGTATATTCGGCGACCCCACTCCAGCGCACATAATGGACGGCGCACGTTTGCCGTGACAATGCAAATAATCAAGGAGGGAAAAATACAGACAATGGAACTTAATCCTAATGAAAGATTGAATATTGAGGAAATACTGTCTAATTTGGAAGCATATAGGCCGAGGCGCAAGGGTTGGACATGGCGCAAGCCCGCACCGGGGCTTAAGATGGGTGATTTTACCTATAGGGATGCGTCGGAGCCGTTAAAGGCCGGCGTGCCGCTTATTACGGCCCATAATTTTGATAATATTGACCCGCAGCCCCTGCCAGTTATTACGACGGAGATTGCGTCGGGACGGTTTGAGGATGATATACGGCGTATGCGTATGGCGGCCCATCATGGGGCGGATCATATTATGGTTATACGCACGGCGGGGCAAAGCCATTTTGAGGGGCTTATTGAAGGTACGCCACAGGGTGTTGGCGGCGTGCCGGTAACACGCAAGCAGGTACGTGCCCAGCGTAAGGCACTGGATATGATTGAGGACGAAGTGGGCAGACCCATTAATTTCCATTCGTACGTCAGTGGTGTTGCCGGGCCGGATATCGCCGTTATGTTTGCCGAAGAAGGCGTTAACGGTGTCCACCAGGATCCGCAGTATAACGTGATTTATCGTAATATCAACATGGTGCGGTCTTTTGTGGACGCGTGTGAAAGCAAAAAAATTATCGCATGGAGCGGCCAGGCCCAGATTGACGGTGCCCACAATGCCAACGCCACGGCCCGGGACGCCTGGAAGGTTATGCCGGAGCTGATGGTGCAACACGCCATAAATTCTATATTTTCCCATAAAGTTGGTGTGCCTAAGGGTAATATCTGCCTGTCTACCGTGCCGCCTACGTCTACGCCGGGGCCGAGTATGTATTATGACCTGCCGTACGCAGTGGCTTTGCGTGATTTCTTTACGGATTATCGTATGCGGTGCCAAATGCACACAAAGTATATAGAATCCAGCACCCGTGACGCCACGGTCACCCACGTGCTTAATATGTTTATATCCAAGCTTACCAGCGTGGATATCCAGTCCACCATCACCCCGGACGAGGGACGCAATGTGCCATGGCATATTTATAATATAGAGGCATGCGACACTGCCAAGCAGACCCTGCTGGCTTTGGACGGCATAAAAGACATGGTGCAGCTGAAAGACAACGGGCCGCTACGCGAGAAAGCCCGTGAAATTCAAGAGCGCGCCGTGTTGTTCCTGGAGGAAATGATTGAAAAAGGCGGCTATTTTGCATCCGTGCAGGACGGCTTCTTTGTGGACAGCGGCTGTTATCCAGAACGTGGCGGCGACGGCATTGCCCGCCAAATAGACGGCGGCGTTGGTGCCGGTACGGTTGTAAAGCGCGAAGCGGATTATTTTGCCCCGGTTGCGGCCCATTATGGCTATAACAACGTAGCCCAATACGGTCTGGCAGCAGATGCCGACCCTTCCAGCCTTATCGGCGGCTGCACACTTACCCAGCCCGACAAAATTGTATTTATTGACGAGCTGGATGCCGAAGACAATGTGTACGAGCGCATGAAGCCCCTGACGGCATATCATTCCGGCAAAGTTTTGCGTCCGGAAATGGAATGGATGGCTGACGGCACCGTGCTTGTTAACCTGATGTTCCCATGCAGTGTTAAAGTTGCCGAGGCAGCGGCCCTTGAAGCGGCACGCCAAATGAATTTGGTTGACGCGGAAATTATCCACCGGGAAGTACTGCACGGCGTGGAAGGCACCCGCGTGGAGCTTAAAGGCAAGCTTAATATCGACATAGATGTGGCCAGCCTTGTTATCCCCCCAGAGCCTGATTTGCTCAGCGATGACGAGATTTTTGCCGCTATAGCCGCCAAACCCATGACCGTTGTGTGTGGAACCATCGGCCAAGACGAGCACAGCGTGGGTCTGCGCGAAATTATCGACATAAAGCACGGCGGCATTGAAAAATATGGCATAAAGGTGCATTATCTTGGCACATCCGTGCCTGTTGAAAAACTGGTTAACGCCGCCATAGAGCTTGACGCCGACGCCATACTGGCTTCCGTCATCATCAGCCATGACGACATCCACTACAAAAATATCTCTAACATAGACCGCATTGCCAAGGAAATGGGCGTGCGCGACCGCCTTACCTTCGTGGCCGGCGGCACCCAAATTACCCCGGAAATTGCAACAGAAAACGGGGCAGATGCGGGCTTTGGCCGCGGCACAAAAGGCAAGCACGTGGCGTCCTTCCTCGTGAAGGCCCGGGAGCAATAGGAGGAATAAATATGTCCAAAGAAAAGGTTCTTGAAGCACTGCTTGGCGCAGAGGACATGCTGGACGCCAAAGCCTTGGTAGAGCTTACCGGGCTGGAGCGCGCCGACATTGACAAGGCCATCAAGGCCCTGAAAAAAGAGGAAAAAATAGAATCGCCCAAAAGATGTTTTTACGCGGCGGTTAAGTAGCGATTGTGTGCGTTGTCCTTGTGGTGGGTTTGTGCCGCCACAAGGGCGCGGGCGCCGTTTGGATGGTGAAGTATATGCATGATGCAGACCTGATAAAACAATGGAAAGCAGAAGAGAACCGCGCCTTTTCGGGGTGGGATTTTTCGCATATCAACGGGCGGTGGCATTTTGATGAGCCGCCCTGGGATTACAAGGCAGTTGTTAAAACATACCTTAAAGACACAGATATATTGCTGGATATGGGAACGGGCGGCGGCGAGGTTTTGCTGACATTAAACCACCCGTATCGAAACACATATGCCACAGAGGCGTATGCGCCTAATTTTGAATTGTGCAAAAATACGCTATCGCCTCTTGGCATTAGCGTTGTGCAGACGTATAACGATGAAAGACTTGATAAACTTCCATTTGAAAATGATACTTTCGATTTTATTATAAATAGGCACGAATCGTTTGATTTAACAGAAGTTGACAGGACGCTAAAGCCCGGTGGCTATTTTGTCACGCAGCAAGTAGGTAATAAAAACGACCATGAATTTATGCAAAAATTGAACGATGGCTATATTCCGCATAGCTCTGAACACACAATAGACAAATATTGTAGCACACTGGCCAACCTGGGCTATGAAATAGTAAAAACAGACGAATTTCAATGCCCCATAAGGTTTTACGATGTCGGCGCGTTGGTTTTTCTCGCGAAAATTCTTGTTTGGGAGTTTCCGGAGTTCTCTGTAAGAACACATATAGATAAGCTGAGGTCTTATCAAAAAGAAATAGACGAAAAGGGATTTTTGCAGGGAACGGCCCATCGGTTTTTGATTGTTGCAAGAAAAATGTAGCTCGGCGGTTTTCAACCGAAAATTTCAACCGGTTTTAACCAGCAACACCATAGAAAGTTGGTGACACCTTGAAAATAGACGTGCTTGTGGCCGAAATAGGCTCCACAACCACCATTGTTAATGCTTTTAACGGCGTGGAGGGCAAAAATCCCACATTTATAGGCTCCGGGGCGGCCCCCACTTCTGTTATGGAAGGTGACGTTGCCCTGGGCCTTCGCGCCGCCATCGCTAATTTGTGTCAAAATCTGCCGTCACAGCCTACGGATGTCGAATACGGCACATTCTTGGCCACATCCAGCGCCGCCGGCGGCCTACGTATGGCTGTCCACGGCCTGGTATACGACATGACCGTTAAGGCCGGGCAGGAAGCGGCCCTGGGCGCCGGTGCAAATATACATATGGCCACCGCCGGGCCCTTGACAGATGGGGATTTGGCCCAGCTGGACAGCATTAGCCCTAATTTGATATTGCTGGCGGGTGGCACGGATTATGGCGACAGAGAATGCGCCCTAACCAACGGCAAGCTCCTTTGTAGCCTAAAAAATCAGGCCCCGGTGATATATTGCGGCAACACCCAAAACCACGCCGCCATTCGGGCAATGTTTGACGCGGCCGGTCGGCAGCTGTATGTCACCGAAAACGTCTACCCCCGTCTGGACGAGCTTAATATAGAACCCGTGCGCCGCCTCATCCACCAGGCATTTGAAGAACATATCACCACGGCCCCTGGCATGGAAAACATCCGCAGCTTGATAAGCGGCCCCATCATGCCCACCCCTGGTGCCGTAATGGAATGCGCCCAATTGCTGTATGAAGAAATAGGCGACTTGCTGGTGGTGGACGTTGGCGGTGCCACCACCGACATCCACTCCGTCACCCACGGCACTGAGGAAATATCCCTGCTGCAAATAGCGGCGGAGCCCTTTGCCAAGCGCACTGTGGAGGGCGACCTTGGCGTGTACATAAACGCCCGCAACCTGGCAGAAATGGTGGGTTTTGATAAGTTAGCCAAAGAAACAGGGCTGGACATTGCACCTATATTCGAGGACTATCGCCCGGTGCCGGTAAGTGCCGAACAGTTGGCCCTCACCACCCACCTGGCATACCACGCCGCCGCCATTGCTATAACCCGCCACACAGGTACCCTGCGCCATACTTACGGCGCAACCGGCCGCAACACCCACGCCACAGGCAAAGACCTTACGGCAGTGCGGCATTTGGTGGCTACAGGCGGTGCGCTGACCCGTCTGCCAGACCGCCACGCCGTGCTTGCCGCCCTGTGCGGCATCAACGCCGGCGGGGTGATGCTGTACCCAAAACCGGGCCGGATGAATGTGCTGGAGGATACCCGATATATTATGGCCAGCATTGGTGTGCTGTCCAGGGAATATCACGATGCGGCAAAACTGCTTTTGCGTAAATATGTGAAACAATCCAACGGAGCTTTGTAGGGGCGGCGTTTCGCCGCCCGTGGGCGACTGCAAGTCGCCCCTACGTCTCGGTATTACATTAAGGAGGGATGCTAATGCTAAGGAGCAGGATTTTAGCCATGATTTTGGTCGTTGTGGTGGCCCTGCCGCTTTTCGGCACGACTCTTCATGCTCAAAGCACGGTGGTGGCTACCCCTAGCACCCATAATGTAACCATAAATGGTGAGGTGGTGGACATTCGCGCATACAATATAGGCGGAAATAACTTTGTGCGCCTGCGAGATTTAGCATATGTGCTTAACGGCACCCAGGCCCAGCTTAGTGTGAATTGGTTCCAATATCCTAGGCCAATTATTCTTACTCCCGGTCAGCCTTACACACCTGTAGGCGGCGAAAGGCCGGGGCGTGCAACTTTTGCGACCACAGCCCTATCGTCAATTACTTGTGTGCAAATCTTTGATGACATTGTAAGCTTACAGACCTACACCGTCCACGGCACCAGATATTTTATGTTGCGTGACCTGGCCAGGCGTCTTAATTTTGATGTAGATTGGGACGAAGCCACATCCGCAGTTCTTATAAACACCAGTCAACCCTACGTCAACGCCCGCGCCCGCCAGGCCATAGAGGACTTTTTGGTTCAATTTATCAGCATATTCAGCTTTGGCTATGGCATGGACTCCAATGCCCTTGTGCGGTTTGATCGTGAAAATGCCTTTGCTCAAGGCAGAGAGACAAGCGTTTTCTTTGACAATCAAGGCAATCCCATATACGATGCGCCTTTTATACTTGGCGATATGGTATACGCAAGTAGATTCTCCATTTATGATCTGGACGGCGATGGCATACCGGAAATATTCATTACTTTCCTTGAGTTTAGCAATAGTCTTGGTCTCACTGTCATATACAGACTCATTGACGGAGAATTTACTCCTATACGTTATTATGACTGCCGAGGAAGGTTTATCCGTGATGCGCAAGGCAGGCTTATCTTATTTTTTAACGATGTGAAAGACGGTAGCATTTTCGGTTATCGTCTTGTAACCTTTGCCGGGGATAAGTTGGTAACAGAGCATCTTGTAACAAAACCTATAATAGAATTAACGCATGATGATGTATGGGAGGTTACTTCATCTTGGGATGAGCATCATAACAGTCCGGAATTTTGGCTAAACCCCACAATATATGGCAAGGATATCCCCTTCAGCTTCATCCCTCGTATGCGTATCCTCGAAAATGAAATAACTACATCCATAAAAGAAAGGCTGGGAATCGAATGAACCCAAGATTAGTGATAGACCTAAAGAAATTGGCCCATAATGGACGATTTTTGGCAGATTTGTGCCACGGCCACGGCATGTCCATGGCGGCGGTGACAAAGGTGTTTTGCGCAGAACCCCCCATGGTTGAGGCTTTGGCGGCGGCGGGCGTAGATTTTTTGGCCGACAGCCGCGTGGAGAATATTGCGGCATATCCGGCGGCCGGGCAAAAAACCATGATGTTGCGGCTGGTTTCGCCGTCCGAGGCGGAAAATGTGGTGCGTCATTGTGATATGTCATTAAATTCTGAAATTGCGGCACTGGAGGCATTGGCCACGGCAGCTCAAAAGCAGGGCAAGACCCACAAAATCATATTAATGATAGACCTGGGCGACCTGCGCGAGGGCGTGTATTTTGATAATGCCGAAAGAATAAGCCGCACGGTAGAATTTGTGCTTAGCCAAAAAAGCCTGGTGCTGGAAGGTATCGGTACCAACCTTACCTGTTACGGCTCTGTGCTGCCCACGGCGGATAATTTAGGCCAGCTGTGCGCCATTGCCGATGGCATACGGCAAAAATACGGCGTGGCCCTGCCCATGGTGTCCGGCGGTAATTCCAGCACATTGTATTTACTAGAGAAAGGCCTGATACCAAAAGGCATAAACAACCTGCGCCTGGGCGAGAGCATTGTATGCGGCAAGGAGACCGCATATGGGGAGACTTTCCCCGGTCTTGAGGTGGATGCGGTTACACTGGAGGCCGAAATTATTGAAATTGCCGAAAAGCCCAGCTATCCCGTGGGGCAGATAAATATCAATGCCTTTGGCGAAACAGTGGCCTATGATGACATAGGCGTGCACAAGCGGGCCATTTTGGCCGTGGGGCGGCAAGATACCAACCAAGACGGATTGGCGTGCCTTACCCCCGGCGTAGATGTTATCGGTGCCAGCAGCGACCACCTGATAGTAGATATTAGCAATGCCGCACCACTGGCCGTAGGCGATCGTCTGTCGTTTTCGCTATCCTACGGGGCTGTTTTGGCAGGATTTACCAGTAAATATGTTGATAAGGTGTTTGTGTAGCCGAGCGTCTCTGAGCTTTCCAAAGACCGTAACCGAGGAAAAAAGGCAAAAATGTGAAATTGTACAAAAGTGCTTGAATATTTAAGAGATTTGTTGTAAGATATGCTTAGCGAGATAAAAAATTAACAATAAAGGAGTTTATGCAAATGAAAGTCGGTACCGTTAAAGAAATCAAGAGGTATGAGTTTCGTGTGGGCTTAACCCCGGCCAATGCGCAGGAATATGTAGCAAACGGCCACCAGGTTTTTGTCCAGGCAGGTGCCGGTCTTGGCTCCTCTCTTACCGATGAGGACTACATAGCCGCCGGAGCTACCATTTTACCCACCGCCGAAGACGTATGGGCCATGTGTGACATGATTGTAAAAGTAAAAGAGCCGTTGGAAGCCGAGTACGGCCTAATGCGCGAAGACCAAATTATCTACACCTACCTACATCTGGCGGCCGACAAGCCCCTTACAGAGGCCTTGATGAAGCAAAAAACCAAGGCCGTGGCATATGAAACCATACGCGACCGCAGCGGCGGTCTGCCACTGTTAAAACCCATGAGCGAAGTGGCCGGCAAGCTTTCTGTGCAGGCCGGTGCCCGTTGCCTTGAAAAAATAATGGGCGGCCGCGGCGTACTGCTGGGCGGCGTACCTGGCGTTAATAAAGCCGAAGTTGTGGTCATTGGTGCCGGCGCCGTTGGTATAAGTGCCATGAAAATGGCCCTGGGCCTTGGCGCAAATGTCACCATCATTGACAGAGATTTTAACCGCCTTACCTACCTTGACGACATCTACGGCCAAAAAATACAAACCCTGTATTCTACCCAGTACAATATTGAGCAAGCCATCTTTAAAGCCGACCTGGTTATCGGCGCCGTACTTATCCCCGGTGCCGCCGCACCCAAACTGGTAAGACGCAAGCATTTAAAGAAAATGAAGCCCGGCGCCGTTATAGTTGACGTGGCTGTGGACCAAGGCGGCTGCTTTGAAACCACAAAAATGACATACCACGACGACCCTGTGTTTGTCATCGACAATATTGTCCACTACTGTGTGGCCAATATGCCCGGTGCCGTCAGCCAAACATCCACCTTTGCCCTTACCAACGCCACACTTTCCTATGGCATCAAAATTGCCAATGACCTGGAAGGCGCCGCCAAAGCAGACCCTGGCCTTATGTTGGGTATTAATTGCTACCAGGGCAAGCTGACCTGCGAGGAAGTTGCCAGAGATTTCGACATGGAGTACACAGACCCGGCTACATTAATATCATAATAAACCCTGCAAAACAGCGGATTGGCCATGTCTTCCGCTGTTTTTTTATACTTTATGTGTCGAATAATGTCGCAACATTGTGCTTGCAAGTATTGTAAGAAAATGTTATTATTTGTAGTGTATAGTAAGTAGAATGTCTTAATTGACTGAATGTGCGTTTCGCACGGAAAGGGGCCATATTATGTATTACTATTATTATTGTCCTTGCTGTGGTACTTATTTAGGGCCGGTTATTGGAGGGCAAGGCGGTAAATGCTGTTAGTGTCCATTCTCCTATGTTGATGTTGTATTATTTTGAAATGTTAGGGGAGTGCCGAATTGACTAAGCATCAGCTATTAGATGAAGCCTTTGCTATCGGTAGCAATTTCGGTAATGATAGTCTGAGGAAAATAAGGAAAATAGAAAACAAATTGGCTGACTATCTAAAAGAAAGTGGTAGCGACCCTCAAATAAATGATGTTCTTTGTGTGCTCAAAATCTTCGCAGACGAAAATGAACATAGCGACTTCGAGGCAAGCCAAGAGACAGCCACTCCGATATTTGATAGGTTGCTTCATACCGATTTATGGGATTTTTATGATATCAGGATCATGGTAACGGTTTTTGACTATGTTGGCACATATGAACAGGTTAGTGATTGCGCGAAGGAAATTCTGCAAAGACTGGAAGAGTATTCTTACAAAGAGTGCTACACTACAATTAAAATATCCGTGCATATGAACATTTTGTTTCGCCTGTTGAGGGCTAGGTATTTTGATTTGGAAGATATGGATGATCCTGCGGAGCTTAAAAAGATAGAGGATATTTTTTTGGCGCATTTTGATTCGATTATGGATATTTGCAAAGATGGTAGCTTTCCTGTGTATAAAATAGTGGCAACAATACGTAAGGGCATACTTTTTAAAGACAGCAAATTAATGGAAGAAGGCTTTAAAGCTCTTAAAAAGCTTAACCAACATGAAGCATACAGGGTTTTCGAAGACGAAGCCAAGGAATTTGAACGCTATTCCGGCTATGATGTTAGCAGAAGGCGGTTTAATGTTATGGTAGGCCACAACATTAGGCGCGAGCGCATTAGTTGCGGGCTAACCATAGACGATGTTGCAAAAATACTGGATATGTCAATTGCCGCTTTGGGCCTGATGGAGCGCGGCGACAGAGGCCAGACCAGCTATAATTTGGCCAGGCTGGCAGATGCATTTGGTGTGTCTGTAGGGGTGTTTTACAACGATGTCGGGGATGTGCCCGGCGCAACCAGCGTCAATAGACGCAAAAACGCCCAAATACATAAGCTTGAAGCCCTTGCCGAGGGGCTGTCAGAAAGCGAGCTTGAACACATTGTCCTAATAACGGAAAATCTGGCAAAATTAAGAAGCAACAGAGGGGCCTCGTAAAAACGGGGCTCTTCTTTTGTCAGTTTTTTGTCGAAAAATGTTAGAGCATAGCTATTGACAGTTTTTATAAAAAATGATACACTCTGTTGTGTGGTGTATTGGAAGAAATTTCATAAATCAAACAAGCAGTCGATATAGGAAAGGAGGCCTACTTTCCAAGCGCACTGCACTTATAGACAAATCACACTATAACATGAGGAGGATTTTATTATGAAAAAACTTATGAGGAAATTTGTGGCGTTGGCAATTATAGCCACCTTTGTGCTTTCCAGCAATGGTATACTGACAGCCAGAGATTTTGGCGACAGTGTTGCCGTTTCTTGTTGCAATGATATGAATCTTAACCCAACCTGCATACGCTTTGGCAGCGGATGCTGCATCGACATGGAAATGTTTGAACTATCCCAGAAGTTTTTTGCTCTTGGCTACACGGTTGCATTAACTGACGGAGATGAGCACGCCTATGTTATCACCCCGGATGGCACATATGTAAACATGCACGACGAATCACTTTCACCGGAGCTTGCCGCTTTTGCTTTGCACAGTTATCATGCGTTACGAGATTTTACCGGAAGTAATGTAGTCATGGAGCATTGTAATAATTTGGAATCACGCGTGATTTGTTGTGGTGTATGGATGTCAGCGAGCAGAACACATTTTAATACGGTTCTGCATCGTCATGGGATTATATGGCAAGGAACACCAATGTTTTGCTACTGGCAACATGTCTATACAATAGTAGCGCAGGCTGGCTGGAGGTGCCAAAGACAAGTCTCTATGGAGGTGCACGTTAGTCGGCATACACTTTGCGACCAGTAATTTTGAAAGGAATGATTTTGTGAGAAAAACTATTAAGGCAGCTTTAGTTTTGTCGGTCGCAGTAATTGTTATCAGCATTTTTGGTAATGTCCATGCTTATAATCCGGAAAATACTATAGATGACCCGCCATATGAACAAGGTGACTATGGGTGCTATCGGAGTAGCGCAGAAAATAGTTCTCCGGGATGGCGTGGGTATATGGATAGCGAGCGGGTCAAAAATGCAATAGCATTAGTATCGGCAACCAGCTCAGGCAGCACGGTCTGTATAGATGTAACCGGGTGGAACTACGATGAGTTATGGGCAATGGTATTGGGTTCTCCTACCATTGCTTTTGGCAATATCTACGCTGACACTTCGGAAATTATCACGAATGATGACATCTCATATACACCAAGCTACGACCATGCTCGTGAACTTCCTGCTGCGAGTTGCTTTCAATGGTATGCAGATAACGGATGGACCGAAGAAGAGATAGCGTTAATGAAGAACTGTGACGAATTTACACTAATAGGGATAACAGGTGTTGATTTTCAATGTCCTTTGCACGATATCATCAGGGGCTTTACCGAACAGGGCTACGCTTCTGTGGTTTTATATGAACCGGGCGGATATTATATCGTTGATCCAATGGGCCAATGCCTTGGTCATGTGCGTGATGGCGGCCGGACGTGGGAAATGTCGATTTTCGCCAGAAGCCATGAGGCATTTGCTTTTGGCATTGTAGATGGAATTTTTGACGACCTTGCCACACCGGACCAATGTTGCGGGATGCATTTTGGCGATTTTGACCGTGTTATGCAACAAATAGAGACAAACAGAAATGCACAGTAAATAAGGATATAACAAAAGGGCCTTGTGAAAACAAGGCCCTTTTGTTGGCGACCAAGGACGGTCGCCCCTACATGTCTTCCCTTCTGGCGGTATGGTAAATACTGCGGTACACCTGGCCGGCTTCTAAATCCATGGCGTTGATGGCAAAAAGCTCCTCTACGGTGACAAAGGCATAACCTCGCTCCACAAAGGTATCCACAATGGATAGGGCTGCTTCCACAGAGGATTCCCAAATATCGTGGAGCAATATGATGCTACCGTCGCTGGTATGGTTTAGTATGTTGTTTCTTACCGTGGTGGCGTTGCGGTACGCCCAATCTCTGGGGTCTACGCTCCACAATATGACCGACATATCCATTTGGCGGGCCAGCTCCAGTATGGCATCGTCTTTTTCGCCGTAGGGCGGGCGCAACACCCTGGGGCGGCTACCTGTTATGGATTCGATGATGTCACTGGTTTTTTCCAGCTCTTCAATGGCGTTTTGGCGGTTTATCCACGTCAGCACAGGGTGGCTGTAAGAATGGTTGCCTATAAGGTGTCCTTCGTCGTACATGCGCTGTACCAGGGCCGGATGTCGCTCTGCATAAGAGCCCAGCAGGAAAAACGTGGCCGGTATGCCCCGTTCTTTTAGGCCATCTAGCAGAGCCGGGGTGTGTACACCATGGGGGCCGTCGTCGAAGGTAAGAGCGATGTGGCCGGTGGGGGGTTCGGTTTCTTCGACTATTTCTATAAGAATATCACCTTGCCATTCGTCCCCAAAATTGGCCAAAGGAATTGTTGTGGTGCGGTAACTGACGGGGCTGGCGGTTGCTTGGGTGATGTATAGGTACAGGTTTTCGTCATCAAAATTAAACATGAGCAAACTGCACGGATGGCGGAAATCCGCCCCACTGGCAAACACGTCCTCCAGACCGATGAAGTTTTCTGTTAATATATCAAAATTGAGGGTGTGGCGTGTGGCGGCAAAGCCGCTGTTGTCGCCATAGCTTCTGATATCCAGCAATAGGCCAAAAATGCGCTCTTTAAACCAAAAAGTGTCGTAGCGCACATATATATAACCTGTGGTGTTGGCGGCCAAAAAGGCATCTTTGTGATCGCCAATTAATTTTTCCACGCTGGTGGCCAGTATGGGGTTTTCTATTGCCGGCAATGCTATGTCTATGGTAAAGTCTTCGCTGCCATCTAGCATTTCAAAACTAGGTGCTTCAGCCAAAAAACGAATAAACCCGGCGGAAGCGGTGGTGGCTTCGTTTTCGTATGTGCTATTAGGCCCATTAATAGGGTTGTCATAGCCATCATAATCCATGGCCAGGGCGGTGCCTGTACAGGCTGCAAAAAATGCCAAAATACCTGATAATCCTGTTATGTATAGCATTTTGCGAAATTTTTTCATAAAAAATATCCCCCATATTCTACAGCATTCGACATTAGTATCCGACGCTATCTTTTAATTATACTGCAAAGCGGCTTGAAAATTCAAGGATTTTTGACAGGGGCCGCGAAAATGTAATGTTTGTAACAAGATGGTAATAAAGCAAGCATGGAAATGGTGCAGAAAATGCAAAAAAGATGTTGACAGGGGCTTGTTTTGTGTGGTATTATTACTGGGTGCCAAAAAAATTATGGCTTTTTTTGATGTGTTATAAAGTGTGTAATAAAAAATTGAGGTGGAGATTGTGAGAACAAAAATTACCCTGGCTTGCACAGAGTGCAAACAACGTAACTATGAGACCAAAAAAGAGCGGAAAAATCACCCGGATAGAATGGAGTTTAAAAAGCATTGCAAATTTTGCAACAAGCATACTCCACACCGCGAAACCCGCTAGAACGCCATGAGAAAGAAGGTATAGTATGGACGAAAAAAAGAAGGACAAGCAAACCCAAGCCGTATCTGAAAAAAGCGGCGGCTTTGCCGAATGGCTTAGCGGCATAACCGGCGAATTTAAGCGCATAGCCTGGCCGGATAGAAACAGTCTGGTAAAAATGACCGTCACTGTCATAGTCACCAGCGGCGTTTTTGGCGGCATCATCGTGCTGTATGATTTCATCCTGGCCGCCGGCTATGATGGTCTTGTCAGCCTGTTTGGTTAAGAGGTGAGATATGTCGCAAACTGCCCCCCAATGGTATGTTGTACACACCTATTCAGGCTATGAAAACAAGGTAAAAGCCAACCTGGAAAAGATTATTGAAAACAGAGGAATGCAGGAGCAAATTTTGGATGTATCCGTCCCCATACAAAATGTGGTGGAGGTTAAAAACGGCGTGCGGAAGACAGTGCCGCGGAAGGTTTTTCCCGGTTATGTCTTGGTTTTTATGCACATGAATGACGAAACATGGTATGTTGTGCGCAACACCCGTGGTGTCACCAGCTTTGTTGGCCCCGGCAGCAAACCCGTACCACTTACCGAAGAAGAAATACGCTTTATGGGCCTTATTGAGGACATGGAAGAGGTCATTGACCTGGAAGTTGGCGATTTAGTAAAAATTGCCACCGGGCCTTTTGAAGATTCCATCGGCCTTGTCGCAGAAATAAACCCCAGCCGCAAGGTGGTTACTGTGTCGTTGTCTATTTTTGGCAGAGAAACCCCCGTAGAGCTGGACTATATGCAAATTGAAAAAATGGAGTAGCAGATTCCGGGTCAAGCCCGGAATGACGTATGTATGTTGTAGGAGCGACCACCCTCGGTCGTCCATAATGTAGGGGCGGCATTTTGCCGCCCGGTTTAAGACAGCCAATAAAGTGGGAGGGCAGTCTCTTTAAAGACACCCGACATTTACCACTATAGGAGGAATATATAATGGCAAAAAAAGTAACCGGTTTGATAAAATTTCAAATTCCGGCAGGCAAGGCCACACCTGCGCCCCCTGTAGGCCCGGCTTTGGGTCAGCACGGCGTAAACTTGATGGGCTTTTGCAAAGAATTTAACGACCGCACCGCCAAACAAGCGGGCTTGATAATCCCCGTGGTTATCACTGTTTATGCAGACAAAAGCTTTACCTTCATCACAAAAACACCCCCAGCGGCCATTTTGCTTAAAAAGGCTGCCGGCATCGATGCAGGTAGCGGCGTACCTAACAAAACCAAGGTGGCAACCGTTACATCCGCCCAGGTAAAAGAAATTGCGGAGCTTAAAATGCCGGACCTTAACGCCGCCACCATCGAAACCGCTATGGATATGGTAAAAGGCACCGCCCGCAGCATGGGTATTATTGTAGAGGGCTAAGCCATGAAAAAGGCGGCCGTTGCAATGGGTGTTGTGCTTTTGCTGGTTGTGCTGTATTTTAACAGCTATTCCGTAACATTGGCTTTATCCAGCATAAGCGAAACCCATCGTGTACATTATGGCACGCGACTGGCAACAAATGCGAGCAACCTTGTCACCAACAGAAATGAAGAATATCGTGTTGTTTTCTCCCAAAGAAGCAGCCACAGAGAGTTTGCGGTGCTTAGGCAAAACATGCTGGGCATATGGGTAGTTTGTCGCCGCACAGTAAGCGAGGTGCTGGGCCCATGCTTATCCTCGTTAGTGCCCAAACAAGGGGCGGCTCTACTATGCATGGGTTTTATCACTACAGCAACGCCCATTCGCCAATAACAATAGACCCCAACAACTTGCCAACCAATAACACTGCGCATGTGTTACAATGGGATAATGAGTATATATTGCACTGGACATCACCGGAGAGATACTTTTCCGCCAGCCAGTATATATGGTCGATTTGATATCACAATTTGTAGATTAAATAAAGTGGGAGAGACCGGGAAAGAACCCGGTTTCGCCAATACCACAAGGAGGATTTATCAATGAAAAGAGGCAAAAAATATCGTGAAAAAGCGGCCCTGATAGACAAGGCCATGCAATATGACACCAAAGACGCCATAGAATTGGTGCAAAAGACCAGCTTTGCTAAATTTGACGAAACCGTTGAGGTGCATCTGCGCTTGGGCGTTGACGGCCGTCATGCCGACCAACAAGTGCGCGGCACTGTTGTATTGCCCCATGGTACCGGTAAAACCCAGCGTATATTGGTATTTGCCAAAGGCGACAAAGCCAAAGAGGCCGAAGAAGCCGGTGCAGACTTTGTTGGTGCCGAAGAACTTGTTCCAAAAATTCAAAACGAAAACTGGTTTGAATATGATGTTATTATAGCAACCCCCGATATGATGGGTGTTGTAGGCCGTCTGGGCCGCGTGCTTGGCCCCAAAGGCCTTATGCCAAACCCAAAAAGCGGCACTGTTACCATGGACATTAAAAAAGCCGTGGACGACATAAAGGCCGGTAAAGTAGAATATCGTCTGGACAGAACCAATATTGTCCACGTGTCCATTGGCAAGGTTTCTTTCGGCACAGAAAAACTGCTAGAAAACTTTGAAACCCTTGTGGCCGCCATCATCAAAGCCAAGCCGTCTTCCGCCAAGGGCACATATATGAAGGGCGTTTCTGTTTCGTCCTCCATGGGCCCCGGCATTAGACTTAATGCATCAAAGCTGTAATAATGGGATTTGGTCGTAAAAATACCTTATCCACGGGCCAAAATCGGGCCTTGATTTGTTGTGGAATTATGACTTTAAGCGCATTCGGCCCAAAAGCCGTAATGCGCTTTAATATACCAAAGCATAAACCTGCTTATGCCCGGGAAGTTTTGGCCGAAACATGGGAAATTACGGACGGCACACAGGCCGTTGCCAAGATAGAGCAACTGGCAGAAGCTAATACCACCTGCCCCGCTGTCCGGGAAGTTTTTGATCATATCATAGCAAAAAATCAATCCGACATAATACGCGGCATTTTTACACCCATCAAAGGAGATGCTCTTTTGGGTCTAAATTTGCCGCAAAATTTTGTCCATTTGTGGAGAGCCGCCACCAACAATGCCAATGAGGATATTGATGCTTTTATGATTTTTCTTAATAATCCTAATGAGCAGGTGCCCGGCCGCACTTTTCACAATATAACCCAGGCTGCCGTGTTGGCCCGCATTAATAAGAGTATAGCCGGGTACGAACAGGCCGTGCGCTCCCTCATAGTCTTTGGTTATTCCAGAGAGGAGCTGGCAAAGTTGAGTAATTTTAGTGCCTGGGATTTGGGGCGTTGCGGCCATGTGGCCAAAATGTCTGCACTGGCCGGATATATAAGCGAGGCCGCCGCCTGGCGGCATATGATAGCCGCAGGGGATGCCGCATATAAGACTTATAACAATTGGCGCGAGTTTTTGGCGGCATATTTCATTGGCCGCGGCATGGCCCACACCGCCGATGGCATAGCAGATTTTGGCGAGACCATACGGTTTTTGCTTAAAGACTCCAAAAGCCCATACCGATTGTTTCCGCTTAAATCTCTTGAAGATGATGAGGTGCAGGAATGAACAAAGATGTGATTGACTTTTTGGTTAAGGCCAAAAAAGCTACTTTTGCAGGCGAAGGTGCAAGAGCAGAACCTTCAAGGCCAAATTCAAAAGATTTGCATTATGTTGAAGGTAAGTTAAAGTATATTGACACATACTTAGGCATGACAAATTTTGCGGGCGAAGAAGCACTTTGGGAAAACGACATCCCTTTTTGGTCAATGAATTATATGGGCAGAGTTTTATCCGAGGACATATCCGTTGAACTACTTTGGAGATTTCTGAACGAAGCCCTGCTGCTCGTGCCAAAAGAATATCCATACCGTGGCCCGTTGCATTATGATAATGGTGACTTTGCATACAGGTGTGCTGTTAATGGGGATTTCCATTGGTTTTCGGGAGTGGAAGAAATATTCTACAAAGGCAATAAGGTTTATGAATTGCTGTTTCATGGCGGCAATGTTGAATAGGTGCCGGATGGAATATTCGGCAAAATTGATTTTCAGGCCCTGCTTTAAAAAATGCTTGACAAAATGCCGGGCGAGATGTATAATAAGTCGGTTGCCATAGACAGCAGGTATCGCGTATGCGTGTAAACCCCGCCGAGGCGTGAAAAGTCGCATCTTATGCCCTTTTTGCGTGAACGTGGTGCAAAAAGGGCTTTTATATTGCTTTTAAGTCCGGAAAGGAGGAAAAACATGCCGAAAATTGCGGAAAAGCAAGTTGTTATCAATGAGATTAAGGAAAAGCTGGATAGAGCTTCGTCA
>Ga0123355_10004947_pt1 | contig 19395 bp, 13 predicted proteins | sample TergutEmb28metaG_3_FD_89872 | JGI IMG/M metagenome (GOLD analysis project Ga0123355, IMG submission 89872) | Embiratermes neotenicus P1 segment gut microbial communities from Petit-Saut dam, French Guiana - Emb289 P1 | ecosystem: Host-associated > Arthropoda: Insects > Digestive system > Gut ... | reverse complement strand
GGTGCTGTGACACCCGAAACATGTAGAGTAGCTTTGCAGTAAATAAATATCTGCATATTGTTGCATCTGGTTGGATTTTTATTCACACTGAATTACGATGCACGGAACCACGAGCTTAAAGGTTATAAATTTTCTTTTTCACCGGCGTAAAAGCCCTTACAGGGCCAGGGCCTCCGCATTATCGACGTTTCACGATTACACTCAGACACAGTACACTCGAAAGGACTCCTCTGGACGAGAGATCGACCCGTCGCAGAGATAAATGCCTGACAACAAACAACACCTATGTCCTCGGTGGGATTCGAACCTGAAATTCCAGCAAGCGAACGGCCGCAGACCCACGCCTTAGACCGCGCGCCCACTGAATCGGCAGGGGTCAAGACTACCCGAAATTTGAAGGCACGTATTCAGACAAGTAACTAGGTGTAGGCATTCCGAACTTCGGATAATTTACCTATATAAATTAATTAAAATTACAAGACTTTATGCCATGAGCCACTTATATTTTAATTACTTTTGTGGGTAAGTGCCATGGATTTCAAGTACATGAATGTAATGCGGACATAGAGAATTCCTTTGGCGTCTGGTCACAGGACCACGTTCAATCCGGACTCTCTGAAGTTTCATTTAGGGGCTCTTCCGTTGACGTCATTAATAATTAATCAAATATGAGTAGAAAAGACTGACATTTAAAAATAAATATTCCTTTTCCAGCAGCCGCCAGACTGCACGTTAAAGCACGTTTGCTATCCTAGTCACATTATCTTAATACATAAGAACACAAATCCTCTGTTAAGGTAAACCTTGTACAAAATAAAAATGGAAATGTTCTTATTCAAGGAAACGTTTTAGGATTTATGGTAATCGATTAAGTATAATGTCTAAGCATTCTAAATTTGGTGCGCAAGGATCTCTCCTTAAATTTTATATTCATGGTTCCGTGCAACCTGAATTAAATTTAATACTTGTCCAAGATGCGACTGTATGCAGTTTATTATATTTCTGTAGGTAGCTCTACATATTTCGTGTGTTGACATCCATCATCAGGAGCTGGTACAGCTGTAATTACAGCTGTACCAGTTCCTGATGATGGATATCAACACACGAAGCATGTAGAGCTGCCTACAGAAATATAATGAACTGAATACAGTCGCATCTTGGACAAGTATTAAATTTGATCTTCTTTTTAAGCTTTCGCCGTGTTGTAAATGTAATTTATTCATTTTTGGGTAATTCCCCGGCGTCTGAGATTTAATTGCCGACGTTTCGGAACTCACTATCGGTTCCTGCCTATGAAGATGGAACCGATAGTGAGTTCCGAAACGTCGGCAATTAAATCTCAGACGACGGGGAATTACCCAAAAAGGAATAAATTACATTAAATTTGATGTTTCCCTAATTTTCCTTATTCGTTCGAGACATCATAGGAGATGCAACGTGTGGTGCAGGAAGTCGAATTGGAGAGATAGAAGAGTGCATAACAGGATGGGGTGGAAAATAGACTAGATAGCAAAATACTGAAACGAATGTTGAAATACAGCAGTGTGTCGTGGGTAAGAACTGCTTTACGAATGCCGATTAACACCTAAGACTGATATGACCAAGTTTTTGGTGCGTGTTTTATGCGTGTTTCGGAAATAAATACAACAGGGTATTGAGTTGATTTAAATCTAATGGGATTTTAACCTTGTCGACTGTTGAATAATTATCGATGTTTCGAATGAACGTGATGCCTCCATTTTGAGGATAGAGAGTTTGTATCTGAAGATGAATGCATTACGCTACTTCGACACGTCGGTGACTCTCTAAAGTCGATATTGTGTAACATCCCAGAAGATGTGAATCTTCTTCGGCACTGCTCTGAGAATCTCAAATCACGCGTTAGGCTTTTTTTATCTCACAGGTAACAGGTCCGTGCTGTTCTTAGTCAAAATGTGTACCCATTGTTAGCTTCTTGTGGACTGTGTTGTTCAGTGTTGACAGCTATCGAGTATTATTGCTTGACACATGATAAGCCCTCTTTTACATAGAGGATATGTACACAGTTACAATTTGCTTTTTTTCGTTTGCCTGGTTTACAGGTTTAACTGATTTCCGTTGTAATGTACACATAGTAGTGAATACAGTAATTAATATTGGCGGAATTTCGAAGTGAGTTTTTCTCATTATGATTAATTTGCATTTAAATTTGAAATATTTCTGCTGTTGGATTTAAAACACGGTGCCATTGTAGAAACTGCAATATCTTTTATTTTTATTGGGCCATCTCCCTGTTGAACCAATTATATCCGGCTTTGAAGAAACAAATTATCTCTTTACGTCTTCTCTTGTGCATTCTCTGTACAAAGCTAATGAAATGAAACAAATCTTTCTAAATCCTTGTATATATTTGGCTTTCAAACCTACAGATTAGAATTAAGGTTGGTATCATTAACGCTCTCGGTCGCCGTTTCGAATCCCGCTGAGGGCTGGGTGTTTATCTTTGTGTGTGTGTGTTGTTTATGTAGAGACCTCTGCGACGAGCTGGTCACTAGTTCAGAGGATTCCTACCAGATGTTTGTTTGTGTGTCTAATTGTGTGTCTGTGGTCTAGAAATCTCAAAAGGAGGCCATGGGACAAGTTGAGCTGTTGCGTCACAGAAGGAAAAGAAGACCATTAACACCATTCACTGTGACTACAGAAAGATATTAGTCTCTTGCAGTTTTAGGAGTTTAGTAGTGTCAAATTACGTTATAGTCGCGTGTCAAGGATTTGAAAGGAATTTGGAAAGAGTAGGTCCTGTCAGTTGGAGTTTATTTTGAAATAATATTCTGGTAATACTGACTAATGCCAGGAGAGTCTGATCTGTCCTTGCACTTTCTGTTGCTGGAAGTATGTTCTGGTTTAACACGATCTTTCTTCGTGGCTAATCCACTCCCGTTACAACCTGCACTTTCTCTCAGTTGATGCATTTGTTATGTTTCTGGCAGAAGCAACTGTTTGCTGAAACCGGTCTCATCCAGATTAGACGTTATTTATCATAAAACGTGCTGCTACGTGGAGCAGTGTAGAGCGCCGAGTTTAATCCTGTAATTCTTCCCGGAGCGCATTACGTCGACGGGGAACAGGGAAGAGAAAATCTGCTGCCATGCCGATCTCATCATACAATCGAGAAACCTGGAGATTAATTTCAGAAGTACTGTCAAGAGGCGCAGGTTCTGAGGTGCTGCTATTTCCTGTCTACAAGCCGTTCTAAATTACTACTGAAATTGTCGAACTTGCAACTTTTGAATATATATTTCATGTAATTTGTCCTCCAGGATCTCTTTTTTAAGATATTCAGTAGGAATACTTACTGTTGTCATACTTATAAGAAGTTATTGTAATTCATAGAGATCAGAAAATTATTACCCGAAATACGACTACACGAAAATGAGCTGTCAGTTAATATTTATTTGACGATTTCGTGTAACAGACGTTTAAATAATATTTTCTGTAATTTATGTGCGTTTTATTTTTACTGTGCTTCATACTGTAATTATTTTATGACAGTCTTGGTTTGCTTCTAAGTATTAAAGTTAAATTCTTCTCAAATTGAGGACACGTTAAATATTCAAGTAACTTCATCATTGGTAAATAAGTAACACGTTGCATGTTGAAATCATAAAGCCGCTTTACTGTTGTACAGAATTTTGTCACAATTAGTCATTGGTTTTATCAGCCGTACGCAGATAATTTTTTTTTTGAGTTCAATGTTTACTATAATATTTTAAACATAATTTCTAATTACAAGCCTGAATTTTCTCCAGAACTTAATATCAGGTATTATCCTGTTCGGAGAAGCTTGCACTGTTGACATATATTCTAGTAATCATATTTCAATCAGCACTTAGTTTTAATGGAGTGGGATAAGGAATGTCTCCATGACTTATCTCCGAATCCAAACAGAGGCACTTGTTTGGGGGGTTTTTCGAGTAGACTGCGCGTAGTGGTTGTTCTACGAACAACCAAGCTCGCTCGTCAGCAATGTTATTGTTAGTAAGTGTAGACTCATCAGAATTGCGATATTGGAGTAGGATTCATTGGTATGCCAAGTTCCGTGGAAGTTGTCCAACTGGATCATAAGTTGAAGTGGGGGGGGGGCCGCTGGGAGGGAACCATATAGACATTCATACACATATACATACATGCATAAACACACACAGTCACATACCGACCACATAGGATAGGAAGCATGGCGATTTCTGAAATCTAATTTAGTTTCCTAAGCAGTGAGAGAATGCTTAAGGCCTATAAATGAAGGTACAGAAACATCGTAATTGTTTGAGGATTATTTTTCACTGAAAGACACATCAGCCTGTTTGGTGTTTCACAAATCGCACAGTAAAAAAAAAATCACTATGTGACCTTTTGAATATGTATTAATAAATGCAAAATCAAAAGCTGGAAAGAGAGGGGAAAATCGAGCTGACTGGGAGCAGTCCATTAAGGAGGCGAAGGTGAGCATTGGAATGTAGTGCAATGTAAGAAGAAGAAGAAAAAAGAAGAAGAAGAAGGAAAAGGAGGAGGAGAAGAAGGAGGAGAAGGAGGAGGAGGAAAAGGAAGAGAAGGACGAGGGGGAGGAGGAGAAAAGAAGGGGAGGAGAAGAAGAAGGAGAAGAAAGAGAAGAAGGAGGAGAAGAAGAAGAAGAAGAAGAGACTTTTGCGCCATTAAAGCCCTATTATTTTCTTTATAATTGCAAGACATACGAATGGTTTTTCTCCTAGAAACTATTTTTATTTCAAGGAACAATAATTCTTATTATAATTTCAGCAGATTTTTTAAAAAAAAGGTATTTTTAATAGGAACTCTTACTAGAATTTTCGAAATCATAATCCAGACCTTCTGTCCACAATTTATTTTCGACCAAAATATTTTTATCGTGACAGTAACTTTCTGACCGTAATAATTACAAACTCTCAAGTGGCTTTTTATAATACAAAATAATAATCAGTTAAGTTTGTAGGCAGTAACCACAGTCGACACGCAACGTGTGCGGTGGTGGTGGTGGTGGCTAATGAAGCGTGAGTTTATGGGACTCACATTAAACACTCCCTTTTTAGTATCAACAGATTACTAACACAGTGCTCTTCTAAATGACAGTCTGGGGGGAGAACCTTTTGAAGTATATGTGCAAGTCTAACGTAGACCTATTACAAAATAATCCCTCTAATCGTTCCAACCACACTTTCTCTCTTCGCAACATTTTACTCAATCTCTCCCCCACCCCATCCCAATTTCTCCTTTCAACATCAGTACCATTAGCAGGGTCTCTGTGTTTGCTACCCTTATCCTGGATAATGATAAAGTGAATGCACATTACACTCCCCTGCCACACCCCCAAGCGAGTTGTCATGCCAGTTTATTATATATTGATTTATGTCCTAGTTTAGCTAACAATGGTACTTGTGTGTGGTAGGTTTACTGTAACCGAATACCCTCTTGCCAGTAGGGACTGTTTATACAATACAGTTTCTCTTCTGAGTACGTTTCCACAGACCAAATATTCACTTTCAATTGTGCGACTTAAAAATAACTTTTGTAAAATTGTGTACAACGTGTAATTAATTCTGTGACTCAACGCGATATCCACTAGCCTGTTTCAGATAGGTATGTTCATTGACGTTCACTTTTTATGGGCGCGCTTGCAAAATTCGGAGAAGCGGCTATAGCTTCGGCATGTCTGTCCGTCCTTCTGCATGGAACAACTCGCTACCCACTGTAAGAATTTTCATGAAATTTTAAGCTTGTGGTTTCGTGCATCATAATTCAATGTGATTAAAAATCTAACCAGATGCATCAGTATGCAGATATTTATTTACTACAAAGCTACTTTACATGTTTCGGGTGTCATAGCATCCATCATCAGGAGCACTAAAAACTGTAGCCGCAGCCTCCAGCACAGGTCATATTACTGGTACCGCTACTTCCCTCCAACGTGGAGTAGCGGTACCAGTATTATGACCTGTGCCGGAGGCTGCGGCTACAGTTTTTAGTGCTCCTGATGATGGGTGCTCTGAAACCCGGAACATTTAAAGTAGCTTTGCAGTAAATAAATATCTGCATACTGTTGTATCTGTTGGAATTTTATTCACATTGAATTTTCATGAAATTCGATATTTGAAAGTTTTTCAAATACCCGTCAAGAAAATTAAAGTCTCATTAACACCGGACAAGAATAACGGGTACCTTGCATGAAGACCAGTATAAATTTTGATGATATCTAGCTCAATTCTTCTTGCACTGAGAACTGTTTCGGACAAACCCTGTACAGAAAGTAAAAACACTCGTTTTTTATTCAATAACTTTATTTCGAAAATTGTGCCGTTTTTGAGATAATGTGGAAAAATATGTTAGAGCCTGACAGGCAAAAGTTGACAATATGGTGAATGCACAATGCGTGCTGGATAATTAAGGCTACAAACACACACTCGGAATATTAATACTGATTGCTTTTCCACTGCAACAATGCTTGAAATAACTCGCTTCAGTGTTACTTTATAGGTACAGTGCCAGTCTGGTCACTACATAACTACCTTAATAAGGTGAATATATGGCGTAGGTGTTTTAACGTAAGTGTAAAGTTAGCGTGGAAGGGGGGAGTATCATCCGTCGGTTAGGGATAAACATCCTTTGAAAATTAAGCTCGAAATTTCTCATATAAAATTATGAAATATTGAGGGCGTCCGATGTGTAACCTCGTGTGTAGAACATTGACGGCCACTTGCAGGTAAAAGAACAAATTGTTGAATTTTATGTGGTCCCTGTCCACTAGTTTAATGACATGTGGGTTTACAGATAAAGTGGGTTTGGTAAATATATTCACTTATAGTCTCCTGAGTTTAATCTTGCGACTGTTCAAAATAACGTAGTTAATAACAAAGTGTGTTTCGAATTAGTAGCCTTCTACTATAATCCGTGACTAAAATAATGGCATTATTTGATTAAACAGTAACCTGTTTTGTTCACCGCAATATTGAATTCAAAATATTTGAAAAGAATCCAGCATTCACCACTCCATTTTCATAAAGTTTACTTTTATTTGTTACTAATAAAACAGGGGCTTTATTTTACTAGAAATTTCGCTTCATTTTTTGCTCATACTGTTATGCGTGACGGCAGGCAGCTTAGGGCTCGCCGCTTTTTCAATTTGCCTTCAGTTTGGAACTAAGAGTTTTGCCTAATTTTATAGCAGATAATATTAGGTCTTTATTCCCTGCATTTGAAGAAAGTACTGCGAATATTTTCGTAAGGCCGGCAGATATGCATCACATCCGACAGACATGTTGTTCATTTCAAGTATAGCTTTGTAACTCAAACCATTAGATGGGAAGTGATTAAATTATGCCTTGTTATTTACAATAACAAGCAATAATCGAACTCTTTAAATTTAGAATTTCTTGGCCAAATATTAGTTCTTTATTTTCCAACTAATGCACACAAATTATTATAAAATGTTAAAATGTTAAAAACATTTAAAATTACAACAATGTTCCAACATGTTTCGGTTTACATAGACCATCATCAGGGAGCTCTCTGCCTGTGCTTCACTAAAGTTACAATGTCGCTTACATATCGTTATATGAAGTTATCGGTACTGTGACTGCATACGCAGCCACAGTACCGATAACTTCAAATAGCGATATGTAACCGAAATCAACATTTAACTTTAGCGAAACACAAGCACAGAGCTCCCTGATGATGGTCTACGTAAACCGAAACATGTTGGAGCAACTGTTATAATTTTAAATGATTTTAACACTTTAACATTTTTATAATAATTTGTGTGCATTAGTTGGACGATAAATAATTAATATTATCAACATGTACAATGATAATACGAAGATTGTTGGTCTAAATTTACTGTAGTTCTATACTTAAATGTTTTACTCTTCAGATATTCTAATTATATACGTATTTCAGAAGTAGTACTAAAGTCCTAAGGTGAGAGACATTACAGTCTTCATTTTGTGCACATATGAAACCTTCCTCGTGTTACGACATTTGCAACTTTCATCAGACCCTTATCCATAATATCCACCCCCGCTTTCCCAAATGATCTTTCACAACCATTTTCATATCTACCCGTAATTCAGTCACACATGAAGTTACACATTTTTATAATTGTAAGGGCTGTACTTCATAATGTACTACACAATTTACAACATTACTCATTATATTTTTAGGTTCATTAGTGGACTCTTTGCAAAATTTAGATTACAGTATGCATGAAGGAATCCTTTTATCGCCTTGATAAAAATAAACTCTTATTGTGTGCCAGTTTTGACTCCAGTTCTGACATTTTTGAATGACGAACCACTGACGAATAGACATTTCTACTTTCTCTTTATTATCTGATTCTTGACCTCGCAAGTTTGATTTTTTTTTGGCTCAAAATAAGTGCATCCACTCGCGTTGCTTTCATAGTCGTGCGAACACCGGCATGGAAGTTCTTTCGAGTGTTTTTGAACTCTCCGCACCATTTGTAACTGACTGCACTCTTATTGCTGCGTAACGACGCATAAATTTCGACAGAGCTGGCAAGTGTCTCTCACGACTAGCAAATGACGCTACGAATACCTTTGCTGGGTTGCACATTCCAACTTATCCCCTATTGATTCTTTTGTTATCTGTCCATGCTATCGCTTCTACTTGTGCTATCTCCAACCGAAAAATAAAATGACCGGTTAACTAAAAAATTACACGCTAGGAAAATTTACTGATTGAATATGCCTCATAATTTTGTGCTAAAAAGAGCTTCGAAGGATGCAATAATCGCTCTGCGAGTTGAGACATTACCCCGTGTCTTGTGGGACCAAAATGTTCATTGCCATGTTCACAAAAGCCCGCAAATTATGCCTTTTCCTGATCCAGATACATTCAGTCCACGTTCTAACACTCATATATTTTAAGATGCTTTATAATATAATTCTTCCATCTAGGCGCAGGCATTTGAAGTGTTTTTAACCTCCAGGTTTTCAGATGGAAGCGTTGTGAAAATGTCTGCTTTCATCCATGCTGGCTGTTACCTTATTCATCCCAAATTCCTTGTCTTAATATATCTCCTCAGAAAGCAATTAATGACTTATATTATATTATTCAAATTTATTTTTACAATCAGATCATGGTAAATATTTTCTGTACGAATTCGTGAAACGCTAAACTACAAAGACTCTGTAACGACACGTCTTACGTGCGATGCGTAAATGAAATGATATTTCTTTAAAATATGCAGATTATTCCGGTGAAAGGATGAAATGCAATCCAATGGGTTGGATGATTAAGCAACAAAGTTCCTCGCTTCCTGCCCTCCTGCAGTCCGCTTCCGAATACAGAAGAAATATTTTGAAGTATCACGTACGTCGTCAACTTTCAGAGATTAATGACCAATTTGAGTACGAGAGGCCTTATTAATGATAAAACACAGCAGTGACTTTGCAAAATTGGCGAAAGTAAATTTTAATTTGAAACCTTCCCTGGAGCTACGGACCTTAATAGCATATTGCTGAAATTAACTTCATTGTATGTCGTGATTCAAATTTGCCTTCTGGTCAGCCTACCAGCCTAGTATCGCGACTTCAATTTTATTAATTTTTAAACAAAAGAATAATAAGTTAATTTTTTCCTATGCAGGCTAAGAAGGAATATGGAGGGTTGGAAGTAATTCTCCACTCATTCTTATTCTCGGAACTATTAAGACATGACGCAACTGGGATAGCTAATATATCAAAGAAAAATTGAAAGAGTAAACGGAGAGATTTGTGGAACAAGTAATTACACTCATAAAGATGGTAATTCTGTTGCAATAGCTTACCTTTGCATGAACTTTACAGTGTCGCTTAAATGAACCGTGGCTCTTATGCCCTCAAACAGGAATTCACATATTCCTGGTGCTAGGTCGCCCACGGAAGTAAATTTTGTACTTTGGACTTTTGGAAAATTTGTGCTTCCTTTTGAGTTTCAGTGCGTAGACTGCTCCCTCAATGAAGGAAATGGATCGTATTTGGAATCTCAAAATTTGTACAGAATTGTGACTGATAATTTTTTTACGATTTACCATAAACTACGATCGCAGCCAGTGTTGCCTTCCTGCTGGTATTCTGTGTGTGTGTGTGTGTGTGTGAACCGTTCACACTAACGTTGCTGTAATTTATGACAGAACACACTCTTATGTGACTTTAGTTTTGTGGATGTACACGATTTTACTACTCGTCACGGGGGTAGGGAGGGTATTTTCTTCTACTACTCAAACACCGGGATCGTGGCTCCGAAACTTACTCAAAACAATTCGTGAATTTTTTATCCTCCCTTTCTTGTTGTCTTATGTAAGAAGACGAATCCTACCAAGTGCATGAAAAAAAAAGACACCCTAATAACTAGAGGCACATGATGCCTTTATTGTTAGGCACTGATACTCTGCCATCAAGTGAACATTACCTTATCTGGACCGGATAATGTCCAAAGGAGATAATAGCAAATGAACAGTTTTGCTCAAATTTTGCTACATGAAGAATCGTGGTGAGATTCATAACAATTAAAGATTCTCAGGTGGCCACTAAGTTTTTCACAGAGATTGCACTAATTTTAGGCTTAAATGACAATTTGAAGATGGAGTTTTTTAGCTTTTTGAAGTTAAGTTATATAGGCGCTAATTCTTGCAACGTGTACCTGTCATCGGACTTTACAACCCTGAGGCGCTTACTAACCTAACAGACGAAGGACTTGACGGCTGGGCTTCAATTTTTATAAAGTGCCCTTGCTACGGTCTTTGAATTTCGCCATCCTTACGGTATCAGGTGACCACCAACACTCACGAATTTCTCGTTAGGTAATATCCTATATTGTTCAGGCGCTATTTTGGAGGAAATCTTTCTTTGGATTGTTTTCAGCCACTTAAAATTTATGTGTAGATGGAGTGGCGATATTAATAACAGCAGCAGGAACATAAGTACATGCTATTGCAGTAGTAGCATAGGCGAAAGTGGCAGTAGTAAAATTAGTAGTAGCAGCAGCAGCAGCAGCAGCAGCAGCATTGGCCTAGCGATGGCACTATAGCAATAACAGCAGTGTTACTACTTGTAACTTCGACAATAGTAGCTTTGCCTCGTTTTGCATTGCGTTTTGCTGCTGGTCCACGCAGCATTAATCCTGAGACGGCCGCTAAGTGACTGCAGACCAAATATCCGACAAACAATGGCCCATTTCTTGATTTCGAACTTTAGCCGTGTTCTGAACGTTGTATTCTTTATTTTGGGCGATTCCCCGGCGTCTGAATTTTATGTGCCGACGTTTCGGAACACTTTGCCTGTTCCATCTTCATAGGTTGTGAAAGCTGACGCTTGCACCAGCTATGAAGAAAGAATACAACAATGGCCCATTTATTTTACAACAATATTTCAGGTGTTTTTACGTGAAAATTTCAACACAGAGGATTGTAACAAATTAATGTAATATACGACACTTCATGCAATGACGTAATTGCTACTTATATCTGCGACGTTTACGGAATGAATTCCATTTACAGTGTAGGAAGTATCAATATAATTTGTAATCCCTTACTTCGGAAGATCATATGCAAATTTTGACCCCTCTCTTTCTAGGTATGATTGTAAGAATTAATCAATGAAGGTGGAAAATATATTCGGTTGTTAGGGAACGTATTTGAATTTAATATCTAATTTGAGTCTGCAGACCGTTAGATGAACGAGATCTCGTTGCATAATGCAAGATTATATCGAGCACTCGGCATGCAAAAAATGGCGAAGAAGAAATATGAGATGATCAGAGAAATTTTCAGGCTTGAGAGAACAAAGACGTACAGGATGTTGGCTGAAAAGACCTAGGCGTAGATGGAAGGATAATACAGGTTAGGAGGGCGTGGATTGAAGTCATCTAAATCAGTGGTTTCCGAATTCTGTTTCGCGGATCCCAAGAGATACGAAACCAGGTCCCAGGGGATCCGTGGGTACAAATTCTGCAATGGCTAATATTTGTAATTAATGGAATAAAGTTTTGTTACAAATAATCGAGGAAATTCTTTAACTGGTGATAAGTTTATTTCGTATGACCATCATATTATATGTTTAGTAAACACTCTGTACTCACGAGGGCGTGGAGCTGACCTCCCCCCCGCCCCCATCTAGTGCCGAGGTCCTAGAAAGAGTACAGCTATACCTCTACTTACCCTAAGGGCCTGCGTGGCCTATAAAAAGGGCGAAAACCCAAAAACCCTGTACCCAAGGAAACGAGCGAAAGTCTGTTTAATCAATGTCAAATCGTGCAGAGTCTTGCTACATGTTAGTGCCGTGTATTTGTAGCTATCTAAATTCGGTTCTGAGATGTAAATAATTAATTCTGGATACCTGTCATCCGGACGCTCTGCATTTACGTGCACAAGGACGTAAACGTCCCTGGTTATTTTTCAAAGCAAAAACGTTTGGGAAACTCTGATCTAAATGAAAATATAGACTTGGAGGGCTCTCTCTTTAACACGGTAGTGCACCTTCGATTTCCTGAAAATATGCAGAAGTTGTTGATGGCCAAAATGTATAATAACTTCGCAAAGAGCGCTCTACTCCATGGAGATAATTGGATAGAGAATAACATGTTTATAAACAATTGTGTTGTGTGGATAAGTTCCGAAATTGGGTATTTACTAGAATACCGTGTTAAAATCGAATGCACTCTGGACGTGTGTTATACGCCTGCTCACATACGGAATAATGATTCTTTTTGGGTTGAATCGATTCTGACTCAAGAAGACTGTTAAGAAGGAAGCCCACTTGCTTGGCGTAGAGTTCTTTTATGGCCCTGTTATAGTGCACGAAAGAAGTCGAGTTGTGAAGTTTTGCGGCAGGTTGACGTGTCGTGCGTGGTTTTATTTTACTGAAACAGATCCGGTTGGCTTGGCAGCACCTTTTTCATGTGTATATAGGGAGTTCGTAAAGTTTTAGTATGACTGTCAGGAAACCAATAAGCCCTTCAAAAAAGTCGCCAGGTGTAAATATTTGGAGCGGAGAAAAAGGCAGTAGATTGCGTGAACGAAAATACTAAATTAGGGTAAACGTGACGAATGCTTTCGTTGCTTTCGGAGCCGCGTTTATTCCCCTGTGATTTGAAAATGTACACTTTTTTTTATGTTTCTACGCGTGTTTTTCTCACAGTTGGAGATTAACGTGAGAGTGTTCGAAAACAAGGTGCTTATATGAGCATTTGGACCGAAGAGATAGGTGTTAACGGAGGATGGGTAAAATCGCATGTTGACAAGCTTCATATCTTATGCTTGTCTCTTAACGCCTCGTTTGCTATAGTTTACTTGTAGTATTTGTACTTCATGTAATGAAAAGTGATAATAAATAAGAGCTGAGATTATACTCTTATGTATTTTACATACAGTTTGTTGTAGAACTTGGCGATTTTGCATTAATTGTGTCTTTCTAAAAGTAACATCATTCCAAAACTAAAACGAGGTACAGAAATTTAATAGAGGGGAAACATTCCTTTGTAGATTTGCTGAAAGAGCCAGAAAATCAAATATCTCATTCAGTTACCACATTGACAATTTGAAGTGTGGGACGATAAAGACTCGTGTGAGTTGTTGCGGTTGATAATTTGACCTGCGCAACACTTGACATGTAGGAGACTGATTTTGTTTCATATTTTGAGTAGCATACCTGAAAACCACAAAGAAATATAATGTTCTTGATTTGGTGTGTTTTGTTTCTTTTTTTGTAATTTGCGAAAACGTGAAGTCACTTTAAGCGGCCAGTTTATGTAAACATATGTTTATTCATAGGAACACAACAATTCTCACTAATTTCCATAAAGAAATATTAGACTGTTTCTAATATTTCTTTATGAAAATTAGTGAGAACTGGGAGAACATGGCAGTAACTCTAATTACCCTTCTTGTCTCCCCCTGTCCCATTTTCCACACCCCTTTCAGTCTCGTTGCATTTAAAGCATAAAGCTTTGTACATCTGTTGTAATTGAATCCGACTTACTGCTAACAGCTTCTCCCATAGGGTTCTGCTACTGTTACTTTCTCATAATGAACTTACATTAGTGATGTCAGAAGCTCTCAACGCACACTGCAACGGCTTGTACCTTTGTTAAATAATAAGTTAATATTGGCTTTGCGTGAGAGTAGAGAATAGACTTGCGTTTGGTGGGCCGAAGTTGGAATATAATAACAGTACTGAAAGTACAAGTAAGGTTTTACCACTACATTTTATGATCCCTTTGGAAGATAAGCAGGCGTTGTAGTGAAGTACAACCAATTACATTGCTTAATTCTTTTTTCATCAAAAGTAGTGATCTCGCAGTTACCGACGACCGCGCGGTCCAAGACGTAGATTTGCGACAACGCGCTTGCTGAGACTGTAGGTTCGAATCCCCGCGGGTGAATGGCTATCTGTCTCACGTGAATGTTGGGTGACGAGAGTATAAAAGAAAGTTGAATTCCTTTAAAATTTAACAGTTACTACGAAGTATTTTCAATATGTAAGTTTTCATAGGTCAGAGATGACATATTCCGGATGCCAGGTGAAAATGGTGGTACGAAAATTTTTCGTGGTGTCTGGAAATCCAGATGCAAGAATTGGAAGTTTAGTGTCCTCTACGTCTGAAAATCCCGATTCAACAATACCATCTCGAATTTCGCCACGAATACCACTTATAGTCTACGAAGATCATTTACCCAAATTACAAGAATGGAAACGAGTAGTAGGAATTCTAAGGATCTTTGACGACATTAAAGCAGAAGACTGGCCGAAAGATAAGAAGTTAAATATCCAAGGCAACCGGTATTTTTAAATGTCCACATACATTTCCGGAATTCACTGTTTTATGTCCTTCAAAAAGAGGAAGTCGTGTGCTTTTTTTAACAAACGCAACCCTCACTGACACAATATTCTTATTTTGGACTTTGTCCATCAACTAAATTAGAAAGAACAAGACGTTTCAGAAGCTGGTTCTGCTTCCATCATCAGACAAAGAAGTACCTAATTTGGTCGACCTCTTAGAAGAATTGTTAAGGTATGCACCTGTAACTGTTCTCAGGAGCATGTCTTAATAAGTTAAGCGTTTGCATAGGGCCCAGCGACTGAGAGTAGCTCAATCTAAGAGGCCTACCAGGTTGGGCGCTTCTTTTCCTGAAGACTGAAGCAGAGCTGGCTTTCGAAACGTCGTGTTTTTTTAAATTAAGGCAATATATATATATATATAGTTCAAAGTAAGGAGATTGTGTCAATGAGTTGTACACCAACGTCAAAGCCCTCTTGTATCATTTTCTGCCCACCAATACCTTTCTATCATTCCCTCAGGTGTGCCTTCACAAATTTATTTTTTATACCTATTTTATAACCTCTCCCAAATAGCTACGGCAGTAATCCAGCAGACCGCCATTCTCTTCTGCTAATGATGCTATTGTGGTATACATTAAAAGTGATTATTTGCGATCAGTGTACTTAATACATAAGAAGTTCAATAAGATTCTTTAATTAAAATGCATTTCAAAAGACCTTTAGTTTTGTACTTTGGTTTCATAAGATATTGGGATATTTTAATTAAAATTTTGAAAAATATCTTCAGTGTGGGTTATTAGATACAAACAACGCCAATAATAGCTTTAGTATCCTATTTCAGTTTCTAGTTGATGCAAAACAAGTCCACAGAAGAAAGAACATATGGCTGCTAAATTTTTCACCACGATCACAGATTCAGAAAAAAATTGTATGATATGCCCTGGTTCAACAAATTAATGGGTAAGTCACTAGATTTTCAAAAGCTTCTATATTACACTGGCATGTCATTATTTTCAGCGCAGTCGCCGAACAAATTGATGTAATCTTCCTATTTTGGCACGAGTGTGAATAATTCTATCAACGTTGAATTCGGGCTCTTACGAGAATATTCGCAACCATTCACCAGCAGCCCTTTCCACTTCCACGATTTAAGCTCATTTATGTCGAACTTTGACCCGTCCGTCTTCGAGAAACATTTCCTTAACTCGTACTGTGCTCATGACCGTCCTTAATGTGCTGGGTCTTTTGCTGCACCTTCATCATTATCACCATTCTCGTCGCCCACATATCCATCAATATCACCGTCATTTTTATCATATTTATAATTATACTCACCGCCGATTTTGTTTGACCATATTCGAACTCTTTGCAATATTTATTTATGATCCTGCATTTTCATTACGCCACACCACACACCTCTAATAAATGGCGGTGAATTTCGATGTGGTTAACTTGCTGCGCCCATGAGAATTGAATCACTCTACGCACTTCCTCGCTGGACCAATTTCCATAGTTGTTGCCATTGTAAACCAGCTTATGTCCTGAATGGCGACTGACACATGCCGCTTCATCTGTTGCGAGTTTTTTGTTTTAGAGGTGCTGTCTGTAACAGAAAGGTAAAATGTGTTATTAACGAAGATGCAGGCTGAAGAATCTTACTTAGCGAGCATGTCTCGTCTATGTACCGCGAGATTTGTCACCAAAAACTCCACATTTTGCCTATACAATATTTTTGTATGCTTTGTAGGAGTCTTACAATATAGAACCACTCTTCCCTATACATCAATTATCGAGTGTCCGTTCTATTGGAAACACAATCGGTTCTCTGTGGCGTACGAACTAAATTTCTATGCATATATTATTGAGATAAGTTAGGGTTTTAAAAGGTCTGAGAATAAATTCTAACGGTAATTGAAATTCTATCGCGAAAAAAAAAATTGATTCGGATGCTTTATCCAACTTCATTCTTCGACATTAATTTTTATAGAAAACCGCCACGTTTTGGTCTTGAATTCTAAGTAACTCCGTCCATTCTTTGCCCTCTAGTGAGCATTATTTAATGAATAAATAAAATAATAAAACATCAACGTTTTACGCAATATTGATTTATCTCTGTTGTTGATTAAGTTCCACGCCATGCAGGCGTATGAATACTGAATGGTATAGCTCCAGATGTTCTTAACCTCGACACTAGATATAGTCAGTGATCTTGGTCACGCCACGGTTGCTTTGAACTCGGCGGAAGATGTCCAGGAAACATTTCAGTTGTAGGTGAAGTGGTTTGCAGAACCGGGCTCAGTACTGTAGTGCATAGAAAGCTCTTGTCCCCTGGAGGATTTAAAACGATGTATTGGTGCTTCAATAATAACCTGGTTGTTACGAGGGGATGCTGATAAGTCCTTAGCCCGACCAGTACGGAAAGAAGCTACAGCGACAAAACTCGGGATTTATTCAACATACTCCCTACGAAGCTCAGTATACTTCTTAGCCCTTTGCTCTAACTCTAGCAAACCACTCAAAACAAATTCAGAAGATTTTCCGTCCGCGGCAGCAAAGACCTCCGCGTCGGACACAAAATGGCGAACTTCCAATTGTTTTTTTTCAGTCTAGAGAACAGATGGTAGTCCGACGGGTTCAGATCCAGAGAATGGGGTTGGTGATTAAGATAATGGAAGCCCAGGTAGGCCAGTTTCTTCTGGGTTGCAAGTGTCCGGTGAGCAGGGGTATTGTCGTGCAAGAACAAGACCCCCTTGGTGAAATTCCCACTGCGTTTTTCCTTCAAAATGCCCTTCAATTGCAACAGCAGAGATGAGTAATACTCCATGTTGATAGTTTGACCTTTTGGAAGATAATCAATGGGAGGATGCCTTCTTGGTCTCAAAAAATCTAGCCCAGAAATTTTCCAGCACATTTTTGTACTCGGAATTTTTTGGGGCGGGGTGAGCTGCTATGTCGCCACTCCGTTGATTGTTACTTTGTATCCGGTTCATAGTGATATAACCAGATTTCGTCCATGGTCAGCAATCGCGACAGGAAATCATTTGGATCGCGCAGAAAAAATTCCAAAATTTGCTCAGACGACTGGCACCGTTGACGTTGTCCGCGTTCAGGCATTTTGGGACCCAATTCGCGGAGAGCTTCCACATGTTCAAATCTTCATGAAGGATGGACCCAACCCGCTCACATGAGATGCCCATTTGCTCAGCTATTTATTTAGCCGAAATCCGGCGGTCTTCGAAGATTAGCTCGTAAATTTTATCAGTAATCTCCGGGGTGGTGACTGTTTTTGGTCGTCCAGGACGAGATGCATCACAGGTGGAAAAATTACCGAACTGGGCCACCCAGAATTTTACGGTAGCATACGATGGTGCATGTTCCCCTAATGTTTCTTTCAAAATGGCGTGAATTTCCTTGGGCGCGTTGCCTTTCAGGAAGAAAAACTTAATGGCAGCTCGCGTCTCTATGTTGTTGAAACCGCGCACGTCGCCTGACATGCTTCCTTTCAGCCTCTGTAACAAGAAAAAACTTGCAATTCGGCACATGAACAGACCCCGTTTTCCTACGACACTATCAATTCCGTCCTACGACATTGGGAATTAGGTCGGGCTGAGGACTTATCAGCACCCCCTCTTATACCGAATGTGATGTTCCAGGCCCTGTTCGGTGCTACTACACCTAAGAATTGTCAAAGCCATGAACATTTGTATTCCATCCCGACATCTGAAACAAATGCAGTTGGATACGAAAGCTTTCAGATAGGAGAGATCAACTCTGTTATTTGATATGATTTTTAACAGGTCACCATGCACGTAGAGAGCGCGTCACATACTAATGAAGAATTCACGCATAACATGGCACGTTTCTCTATTTTGCATGAATGATGGAAATTTGCAGCGAAGTAAATTACTATGTCATACCACAGTACTCGAATTAATTAAAAGAGCCTTCATACCAGCTTTTGGTGTATTTACGCCTCGATCTGCACGTATCTTTCAACACGTGGCAAATTAAGGTTAATTGCAAGTTTTTTTTTTTTTTAAAGCTGACTAATGAAAGGCAGGATGCTCTTTTCCATATGTGGATAGCAGTGAACAATGAAAAGGACTGCTTAGAGTGCATTAGAAATATATGCAGTAGGCCGGGTTCGATGGCGTGAAACTTCGTGTGGGATTTATGGTGGAGCGAGTGGAAGAACAATATGCTTTTCTCTTAGAATTCCGATTTTGCCCTAACCCATATTCATGTTTATATGTATACTGTTCACGCTGTGTAATCGTAGCGATTGACAGCGTCGTTAAATAAATTGCGTCTGTTATTCTGTCCTCACGATGAACGTCACAACATTTGATGTTTGTTTGACAGTGCATCATTGTGATAACTGAAGAATAATAACCAAATAGATGCTATTTATTATTTTATTGTACTTCTTATAGGCTCAACATATTTCGGACACTACTATGCCCATCATCAGGAGCTCACGACTATAATGTTGATTACCACATTGGTCGATTCGTTCTTGGTTTGCTGTGGGTTGGATGTTAGATGCGGGTAGGCTGGAGTAGTGTCCGGGCTG
>Ga0123355_10004945_pt1 | contig 19402 bp, 12 predicted proteins | sample TergutEmb28metaG_3_FD_89872 | JGI IMG/M metagenome (GOLD analysis project Ga0123355, IMG submission 89872) | Embiratermes neotenicus P1 segment gut microbial communities from Petit-Saut dam, French Guiana - Emb289 P1 | ecosystem: Host-associated > Arthropoda: Insects > Digestive system > Gut ... | reverse complement strand
GTACGTGAAGATAATGCTCAATTGCGCGCAGAGAACGGTGCGGCCTTGGATTTTTCCGATGTACTTTTGGATGCCTTTGTACAGGGCGCACTTGATGAGCGAACCATCCTTGTACTGGGAGCTGACGATCAAGAACTAGAAATAGTCATGGCAGACCTTGAAAAGGCAGGGGCCACGACAGTTCATGCTATCCCCACACTAAGTACTGCACAAGGCGATGAAGGGGCAGAGTGGGAACTGCAAAGCAACGTTGCCTTGCAGCAGCTTGATCTATACGGCATTGTAAACATTTTTGAACCAGCAGGTACGGGCGGCGAATATCTAAGTGACTACTTTGTCTATCTAAGGGAACTTCAGGACTACTACGAGGCTCCACTGATCTTTATGACAAGCGACCAGACTGAAACAGGTGGGGGAGACCTGGTCACCTATGCCTGGGAAGAAGATTTTTCTGGCAGCAATCAATTGGGCGAGCCCTACGGGGCCTTTACGCTAATTGTACTTCTGGCAAGTGATGCGCAAGGCAAATATGGCAGCATTGAAAATGCCACGGCACTTTATCCTGTCATTCCTGATGACTTCTTTGAGCAGCTAACAGCAGACGCAACAGCAGAAGACGAAGCTACGCCTTAACCATATCTACAAAAATTCACGACACTTTGCCCAAGGATGTTGGCAGGTAGTGAAATTTGTGTTCTGATTGGTAGCATATAGCACAAATTGATAGACATCACCCCCCCCTGTATAATCACTAGGGTATTAGCACTAACTTAATATCACATATGCAGATTCTGATTACCTTAGTGAGGGAGGAAATTCGAATGCTGGATTACTTAGGGGCAGCACTTTGCCAATTTGATGGTGAATTCACCTATAGGAAAGTGGCAAGAATATCCCCAAAAAAGAAATTCCTAGACTTCCACCATACTTGAACCCTAGGCACTCGCTGCTACTAGCTTTTAGCGAGGGCGTCTATCTGCGCGCATCCTAGAGCCACTCTACCCGCACGCTAAACCCACGCTAACCCCATCTACACATGCTAGATTGCAGTCTTCTATTTTGTCTAGGCTAAATACGTATAGGTAAGCAAAATTGTGAGGAAAAATGAATATGAAACCGCCAAACCACAGCATCTTGCTAGTTGAAGACGATGAAATAATCGCACGAGGACTAATTTGGGCGCTTGGGGAAGAAGGCTACACCGTTAAGCGCCTTGCTAATGTTGCAGAAGCAAGCGAAGATCTTAAAACAGAAAAATATTGTTTGGTTCTACTGGAAATGCAATTGCCTGATGGCTCTGGATGCCAAATCCAAGATATTGCACAAGATAAAAATATCCCCGTGATTTATCTATCGGCAGTTGATGATAAGTTAAGTGTCATCCGTGCCCTTGAATCAGGGGCAGCAGACTACGTAACGAAACCCTTTGATTTGCGAGAACTCCTTGCGCGCATCAATAGGGCAATTACTACTGATAATTGCAAGCTGCATAAAGCAGAGAAAATTACTGGACCGCGCACAGTGGATTCAGCATCAATCTGTGTAAACGACCTCGAGGTTAATACCCTGTCAGGAAAAGTACTTTTAAGGGGCGAGCAGCTCAATTTAACGGCACTTGAATATCGCCTCTTAGTGTATTTGATCATGAACAGGGGACGACTACTTGCCAGAGCACAGATTATTGATAACGTGTGGGAGGGCAGCGATGGTTACGTCGAAGATAACACGCTTTCAACCTATATCAAGAATCTGCGCAGGAATACTGATGGCGAATTAGACATTGAAACTGTGCGGGGAATGGGATACCGCGTCAATTAAATCCACATGCTTGTAGCTTTTTGTTACAACCATACGGAAAAGTGCCTTGCAAGCACCTAACTCCCACCTAACTCCCACCTAACTCCCACCATTGTCCCACTTAAGGAAGTCATACTGTGTGACAGTTTATTCCTTCTATGTGGAACGAACTGTGTATCAATTCTACAAACAAGAGTATTGTAGCGATGAGATGTGAGGAAAGATGACCGCCAAATATAAACTCCCTTCCGAGGGACTGCTGGATGGTACCCGCCAAACTAAAAATTTCACACCAAAAGGCTCTATGCGTAGGGCAGCGCTAAGCTTATTGCTAGTCTGGGCTCTTACCCTTGCAAGCGTCATGCCTGCATTAAGCGTGGTAGGTATGATATCTGAGGCCGCTGCATTGCCCGCAAATCATTCGCCGTCTATGCGAATTAGCCATACGATAGCAGGTGATCCCGTTGCAGCAGCAGCAGCACCGCCTGTGGCTTACCATGTCTCAACTTCAAATAGTTGGGGTGATCCATCAGTTTTTCACGGCAGGTCAAGTCCGGTTGCTTTTCATGTGCGAGATGCTGATGGCAACAATGTGACAACGCCTGAACATTTCACTATTCTTCCTGCTGGGACTAATCCTCCTCCCGTCTTTAATAGCGCAGAAAGATACCTTATGGGAGCCCCTTTCCCTGAACCTCCTTTCCCCAGTATTTACTCTGTTGAATTCTATGTTCACTTGAGCCATGGAGAACAGCTATGGTCAAGCCAATACTGGAGGCAGGTAAGTGTTGACCAGCCGCTGCACATTACAGCACCAAGACCTGGGTCTACACCTGCTGGAACAGCAGCTTTTGAGGGCGCTGAACAATCTACCTATCAGGGTCAAATGATATCTGGCGTATGGCATTGGGATGAATTTCCCACGGTTTCTGCCACAGCAGATCAAGCTGATGGATGGGAGAGAGTGCCTGGTCTGACTGGCTGGACGGTACGTGACGATGGGACAATTCGCGTTCTACATGAAAGGTACAGTCTGGGCCGTGGCGCCTACTTTACTTGGACCTTAGGCGAAGAGCCTACTGTGCCAGACCTAACCCTAAGAAAGACGCTAACCTTAGGCGAGGGCGTTGATCTGCCTACACCACCACCTAGCTTTGAATTTGACTTTGAGCCAACACAGGCGCAAGTACAGTTAAGTCCGCCTATTCAATCAAGGCCAGTAGCTGACCTTGCAGGACTTGTTGATCCTAATCCGCAAGTAGTGCAAGTAGATCCAGCAACGGGTTCGGGTACGCCTAGAACCTATACAGGAGACCTTGACCTGTGGGAACTCTTTGATGACATGGACTTCCCGGGTGGCGGTGTCTTTGCTTGGAACATTTCAGAGCTTGTTGGTTCATCTAATACGACGACCCCTTATGTCATGAGCTACGACCCTGCTCGCTTTCAGGTTTGGGTATGGGTAGAAAGTGACGGAAGTCTTTACGACATCAGAATTTTCCCCATTAATGAGGCAGATAACGGGGATGACGATGAATACACCTTGGGAGCCAAGATTCCCTATATAAACTTTGGAAATACGCTAAACAGGCCACCTGTAGACCAGGATCTTGAGATTTCAAAGACCGTTACGCTGAATCACGATAGACCGTATCTGGTAGCCCTTGACCTTACCTACTTTAGATTTAACTTGGTGTTAACGGGCGACGATCTACCTTCGCCTATAACTGCAACGATTGTTAATACTGCGACAGGAACTCCTGTAGCTGGAACTAGAAATCCCGTAACTATTACGGGCGGCACAGCAGAGTTCGACCTAAAGGATGGCGAAACACTGCGAGTACCTGCCTTGCCTGTAGGAACGACTTTCAATGTGACAGAGGTTGGACGGGCAGAGTTTGTTCCTTCACTAGAGGTATTCATCCTTGGGGACTCTGTGCATACAGCTAGCGCAGGTGAAGGCCAGAACCTTTCCTCAGGAACTCACACGCTGATATCTGGAACAGGCAGAAACGCTGTCGATTTTGAAAATGAACATCAAGATATTCCATTCTCAGGACTAAACATAGTTAACAACATTCCGGTGCTTGTGATAGTTGTACCTATTCTTGCACTAGCTGCTTACCTTGTTTGGAGAAATCGTAAGGCAAAAGAGGAGCTTCCCCTATGATGAGAACTAAGTCAATAATGAAAGAACTCCTAATGGGCAAGAGGCTTTTGCTAGCTGCACTGGTTGCAGTAGTGGCTGTGTGCGCCTTTGCGATACCTAGTGATGCACAAGCTGCGCCTGACAGAGATAACCAGGTTGTAATCACGCCTAGACCAGTGCCTCACTATGCAACCCATGTAACGGTGCAGTTTTACGGCGCACAAACATGGCAGAGCAGTGTTACCTTCCGCATTAACAACAATGTAATGACTGGTGTTACCTGGACCGATAGCAGAACTGCTGTGATACCTATACCAGAAGGAGCAATACAGCCCGGAGAGACCTTCAATACAAATGTCTCAAATTTTAGATTCTGGATGTTTGATCCATCTGATGGCTGGTCAGGCTGGGTGTCTGCAGCACAGACCGTAGTAACCCTTGCGGCCCCCCCTGAGGTACCGCTTATAAAAAACCTAATAGTACCGCAGGGTGCAGTTACTCCTATGCCAGACCCTGCACCTACTTTTGACTTTGACTTTACCTTTACTCCGGTACAGGTAACTTTGGACGCTACGCCACCAGCTATACAGTCAAGGCCAGTTGCAGATTTTGCAACCATTATTACTAGCCCACAAACAGTTACCGTGGACTTAGATAACGCACCAACTGCAACTGACAATGCAGCAACCCCTCCGACCTACACCTTTTCAGGGGAGCTTAACCTATGGGCACTTTTCCATGCAAACCGTGCAAGCTTTCCCGGTGCTGGTGTCTATGTGTGGAATGTAGCAGAGGTTGCAGGATCTTCAAGCACTGGATCTGACATGACTTACAGCACAGAGCGCTATCAAGTGCGTCTGTGGATTGATAGGAACAACAGAGTCTACGATGTGCGTATTTATCCCATTACGGGAGGGACAAGCCCGAACTACACTATTGGTACAAAGCGCGCAGACATGCCCTTTAACAACAGGTGGGAACCTTCACCTAGCGTAGATCTAGAGATAACAAAATATGTTGAAGGGTTGCTTGCAAATCTTGAGACACCTTTTACTTTTAACCTAGCACTGACAGGCTCAGATATACCTACACCAATCACGGCAGTTATCTATGTCGAAAATGATGCCTCACCCCCTGTCCTCGTTCCTTCAGGACGCACCGTGACTATCACAAATGGCAGTGCTACAGGATTCACCCTGCTCCATGGGGACACGCTGATTGTGCGCAATCTACCTGTAGGGACGACTTTTAACGTTACTGAAACTGCTATTGAAAGCTTTAGACCTGACGTAGAGGTTTTTGTGGGCGGCACCTCTGTGCATGAAGCCAGCGCTGGCTTTAATCAGAGCCTCTCTACAGGAAACCGCACGCTTAGTGCTGACTCTGGCAGAAATGCTGCTGATTTCGTCAACCATTTTGAGCTAGGGCCCCCAGAAACGGGATTGTTTGTGGCGAATAATCTGCCTTGGATGCTACTTGTACTACCTGTAGCGGCGCTAGCAGTACATGTCGCACGTAGAAACCGCAAAGCAATAGAGGAGCTAGCCCTATGATAAGAACTGCGTCCATAACACAGCTCACAGCAGGCAAAAGGTTTCTGCTAATTGCAATGATTGCGCTAGCAGTGCTAGTGGCTCTGTGTGCACTAGCGGTGCCTAATACTGCACAGGCTGCAGCAACCTTCACTGATCAGGCGGTCATAGTGCCCAATCCGGTGCCACACGGTACAACACATGTAGAGGTATTTTTCTACGCATCGCAAACTACAAGCATGTTCTTCAATAACGGGGCTGGTGGACCTGCTATAACTGGCGTTACTTGGAACGCAGGTAGGACCATTGCTACGGTACCTGTTTCAGATGACGTCATCCTTCCCAGTGGACACCTTCGCTTCGGCATTCAGAACTTCCGTATTGCTTTGGCTGGCGGGGGCTTTGCTACAGGAGCAAGCACAACCACGGCTGTGATGAGGCCTGCGCCACGCAACTTACCCTTCGTTAAAGAGTTGGAAATGGCAGTGGGTACACCTTTGCCAAATCCAGCCCCTAGCTTTGACTTTAACTTTGATCCAGTGGGCGGCATTCGTGTAAGCGAAAGCCCCATAATGTACTCAAGAAGTGTTGCAGACTTTGAAAACCTACTAACAAGCCCGCAGTCAATTCAGATTGATTCGACAACAGGAAATACTGTTGGAAGCACCAGAACCTATACAGGTCAAATCAATCTGTGGGATTTGTTCGACCTTGATTTCCCCAGTGGTGGCGTCTTTGTCTGGAACGTATCAGAAGAAGATGGCTCATCAAATACGGTGGCTCCTGGACACATGACTTATGATTCTGCACGTTTTCAAGTGTGGGTATGGGTAGAAAGTGACGGAAGCCTTTATGACATCAGGGTATTTCCTATCGTAGAGGGTGAAGGCGAAGACGACTATACTCTGGGCGAAAAGCGCGAGAATATGACCTTTACTAACAGGTTTCGCATAGACGATATACGCCTTGAAATACTGAAGACTGTCACAGGGCAATTTGCAGACCTTGATACAGACTTCACCTTTGATCTGACACTTACTGCAGCTACAGGCATAACCCTGCCTAGTCCTATCACGGCACATGTATATGCCTACAACGATGCAGCACCTCCTGTGCTTGCTCGCACAGGTACTACGGTAACGATCACTAATGGTCAAACTCCGTCTGATGGATTTGTTCTTCGCCACGGGCAGCGACTGGTGATAACTGACTTGCCACTAGGCACGACTTTTACGGTGGCAGAGCGTGCCACAGAAGGCTTTGCCCCTAGTGCCGTAGTTAACATCGGCGGAACGTACAACTGGTCAGGAAATGCTGCGACGGGCAATGCACTTTCAACACCTAGTCGCGCACTAAATGCAGCGACTGGTGCTAACACTGCTGCCTTTACCAATAACTTTGAACTTCCACCCCCAGAAACGGGACTATTTATAACGAACAACCTACTTGTGGTGCTGCTAGCACTACCTATAGCGGCACTAGCAGTACATATTGCGCGCAGAAACCGTAAAGCAATTGAGGAGCTTTCCCTATGATAAGAACTACGTCTACAACACAGTCTGTAGCAAGCAAAAAGCTTCTGCTAGTTGTACTAGCGGCAGTAGTAGCTGTATGTGCACTACTTGCGCTACCTAATACTGCGCAGGCTGCTGCTACCTTTGATGATCAGGTAGTCATAGTGCCTGAACCAGTACCACACGATGCAACCCATATGGAAGTGTTTTTCTATGTATCGCAACCCGCCCATACGGTGATTCATCATGCAAGTACTGGAGTTGCTCTAACTGGTGTTACCTGGAACGGGGACAGAACTATTGCTACCGTACCTGTTTCAGACGATGTGCGTTTTCCTAGCGGACACGTTGCCATCGGTATTTCGAGCTTCCGAATGGCTCTTCTTGGTGGAGGCTTTTCGTCACACGCTACCACAGTTGTAGCTGTTTTGGAATCACCTCCCAACCTACCCTTCATCAAGGAACTTGAAATGCCTGTGGGTATGACGCTACCTAGTCCTGCACCGAGCTTTGACTTCAAATTTGATCCAGTGGATGGTATTCGAGTAAGCGATAGTCCAGTGACCTATTCCAGAGACATCGCAGACTTTGAAAACCTACTAACAAGCCCGCAGTCAATTCAGATTGATTCGACAACAGGAAATACTGTTGGAGGCACCAGAACCTATACAGGTCAAATCAATCTATGGGATTTGTTCGACCTTGATTTCCCTAGCGGTGGCGTCTTTGTCTGGAACGTATCAGAAGAAGATGGCTCATCAAATACCGCACCACCTGCGCACATGTCTTATGATTCTGCACGCTTCCAGATATGGGTGTGGGCAGACAGGGACGGAAACCTCTATGACATAAGAGTATTTCCCATCGAAGAGGGTGAAGGCGAAGACGACTATACCCTTGGTGACAAGCGCGAGAATATGACCTTTACTAACAGGCTTAGCCTAGACAATATGCGCCTTGAAATATCAAAGACTGTTACGGGGCAGTTTGCAGATCGCACGATACCCTTTGTCTTCGATTTGACCTTAACTGAGGCGACTGACACAACTTTGCCCAGTCCTATTACGGCACATGTGTATGCCTATAACACAGCAACACCTCCTGTGCTTGCTCGCACAGGTGCTACGGTAACGATCACTAACGGCCAAACGCCGTCTGGTGGCTTCACCCTTCTTCACGGGGAACGACTGGTGATAACTGGCTTGCCGCTAGGCACAATCTTTAATGTGACAGAGCGCGCAACGGTAGGCTACGCCCCTAGTGCCGAAGTCACTATTGGTGGCGTGTACAACTGGTCAGGATCTGCGACAGCAGGCAATAGTCTTGCTACAGGTAATCGTGTATTGAGCGCAGCAACAGGTACCAATACTGCTGCTTTTACTAACAACTTTGAACTTCCGCCCCCAGATACGGGGCTGTTTATAACAAGCAACGTACTTGTGGTGCTACTAGCACTACCTGTAGCGGCACTGGCAGTACATGTCGCCCGTAGAAGCCGTAAAGCAAAAGAGGAGCTTCCCCTATGATAAGCGTTAAAGACATAATGCAAAAATTTTTAACGAGCAAGGTATTGCTAATGGCATGTGCCACAGTGGTGGTTGCGTGCGCGTTAATGGTAACGATACCTAATGTCGCAGCAGCAGGCGCATCTTCTGACCCATTGGTGAATGTGACGCGCGCAGTCCAAGGGGCAGTAGAGCGTGTGACTGCACAAGCAGGTGGAGGTCTGACAAGATCTGATCAGGCACAAGCAACTTCTGAACTAGTGGCTGCTGCTGACATTATAGCTGCAGACCTTGATGGGCAAACTCCTGTGCAGATAGCATCTGGCGCTCACCATGTTGTGGCACGTAGGGCTGATGGCAGCCTTTGGACTTGGGGTGGTAATGCGGGCGGACAGTTGGGGACAGGAAGACCCATGGCGCAGACAATGAACACTACTCCTCAAAGAATAGGAACAGATAGCTGGAAATATGTTGCTGCGTCAGGTACTGGAGTTCTTGCGGTTCGAGAGGATGGGAGTCTCTGGGGCTGGGGACATAACCAAGCAATAGGCGAGGGTGGTGTCAATTCTGGTCCCTTTATGACCTCAGCAGTTTCTGCTGCGAGACATACCACTCCTCAAAGAATAGGCAATGATAGCAACTGGCGCTCAGTTCACATGACCCAGGGCTCTGCTGCTGGTGGCGGACCACACGTTATGGCAATTAGAACTGATGGTAGCCTTTGGGCTTGGGGTAATAATAGTATAGGGCAATTGGGACTAGGTTCCTCAGGCGCTTTCGTAACCACTCCGCAGCTTGTAAGCGCTGAATCATGGCTTACAGCTGAACTTGGAGGAAACTTCACCTTCGCAATTAGAGCTGACGGCAGCCTCTGGTCTTGGGGTGGCAATGGGCAAGGCCAACTAGGGCGCGGTTATTTTAGTGGCGTTACTCCCCAGCCTAACCCTCAGATGGTAGGCACTGACACTTGGCTCTCAATTTCTACCTCTACATCAACTGCTGCGGGAATTAGAGCTGACGGTAGCCTCTGGGCCTGGGGTAATAATGGCGGTGGAGTGGTTTGTCCCACCACTAATCATGGCCTTGGTCAAGCCACCAAGCAAAACCTAGGGAGCAGTTATCAATGGCAGTCAGTTCACTTAACAATAAACTCAGCTCATGCAGTTAGAGCTGACGGTAGCCTCTGGGGCTGGGGTAGCAACTCCTCAGGTCAACTAGGTATTGGAACTACTGAAATCTTTAGCGACGTACCTAGTCACACTTTTCGCAGGGTTGGAGCTGACTATGATTGGGTAGTGGCTGGTGGCAACAGTTCAAGGTGGGCAATTAAGGAAAACGGAACCCTGTGGACATGGGGTCATAACGGCGACAGTGGTAGCCTTGGCAAAGGGGTTTATTCAGAACTTATGCACCCTACTGGACAGGGAACAAATACCAACAATTGGGTTCCGTGGAGGGTGGCAACATCTCTTACTCCAACCACGAACCATGATTGGGCGCCTTCGGATGGTGCAACCATACCAAATAACAACCAGATTTGGGTGTCACCTGACAATACGCCTTATCTGTACCTGTTCTTTGACAGGCTTATGTCTAATGATCCTACTACCTGGGGAACTATCACCTTTGACTCTGATGGACCCAGTCGCACTGCCACGGCATCAGGCTTTGTGGATGCAAGCTTTGGTCTTCGCGGCGTAAATGAAATGTATCCACATGAATGGTGGTTCCACACAGGGGCAAACTCAGAAGCAGTCAGAGTAGACATGACAGCAGGCCAGATGGCGGTAACAGTAGCCGAGTTCAATGCTTGGGACACCCCTTTTCCCTTCGGGCCAACGCCCGGTGGACCAGCACCTATGGATTACTTTCAAAGAGGAATACAGTCGGTCTTTAGGGTACCGTTGATCTTTGGCGACATTCCTGATCCAGAGCTGCCCATGACAAAGACTCTTGAGATACCGCAAGGTACTCCTTTGCCAGGCAATGAAATTGAATTCGAGTTTACCTTTACTCCAACAAGGGCGCAGTTAGACGCGGGTCCTCCTGTAGTGCAATCAAGGCCTGTTGCAGACTTTGATGACATTATTGACAGTCCGCAAACTATTACTCTGGATCTTACGGCAAATCGCACGGCTCCGCCAGTGCTTGATGCGACAGCAGGTACCTATACCTTTATGGGCGATCTTGACCTTTGGGCACTTTTCCGTGCACACGAATCAGATTTCCCTGGTGGTGGAGTGTATGTCTTTAACGTAACAGAGACTCAGAATACAACGGGTACTACGGCACCTTCGCAGATGACTTATAACGTCGGTAGTCGTAACTTCCAGCTATCTGTATGGATCTGTAGGGACAATGAGCTTAGCTACATTGAAATACGTCCGCTCACAGGTGCTGGTCCAAACTTTACCGTAGGAGAAAAGCAAGAAACTATAGGTTTTGTGAATAGATATCACAGAAATGCCTCAAACCTTGAGGTCGAAAAAATAGTTGAAGGTCGACTTGCTGATGTCACGACACCGTTCCTGTTTGATTTGACGCTGACAGCAAATAGTGCGGCACCTCTGCCTACCACTATTACTGCTAATAGAATCGCTGCCAACGGCAGTATAAGTGGCACGGTGACCATCACTAACGGGGTAGCAACAGGATTTCAGTTGCTACATCAGGAAAGACTTGAAATTCCTGGACTGCCTATCGGTACAGGTTTTGTTGTGAGAGAACATGCTTCAACACTCTTTAGTCCTGCGGTAAACGTGTATATAGGTGCGACGGGGACTCCTCCTCATACGCCTGTTTACACTGCTTCTGCTGGCAGAGGGCAAGAGCTTTTCACAAGGCAAAGTCCCCCCATAGTACTTACTGCAGCGACAGGTAGAAATGCTGCTGTCTTTACTAATACAAACCAGCTGACACCACCAGAAACGGGACTTGGCATAGCAAGCAGTGTACCTTTGCTGTTACTTGCTGCCCTCCCTGTGTTTGCAGTAACGGCATTTGTGTCACATAGAAACCGCAAAGCAATAGAGGAGCTAGCTCAATGATTACTGTCCAATACAGAATAAGGAAGCTTATCGGCACGGTGTGCGATAAAAAGCTGCTACTTGCTGTGCTTGCACTGCTAGTCACCTTTGTGCTGGCTCTACCTCTGCATGCTTCAGCAGATCCTGAAGTTGATGAGGCGGATGCTTACGCGACTGAGGAAGCGCAACCACGCATACCTGCGACCCCTGCAAGTGATCAGGCAGTGCTTCAGATATCTACCGGTGTAAGCTACACGTTAGCGCTCAGAGCAGACGGAACTATCTGGTCATGGGGTAGTCAGGCCACAGGACGTTTGGGCCTGGGAACTACTACTTCTCAGAGTGTTCCTCAGATGATTACTGGTGGCGCAGATAGCTACAGCTATATTTTTGCAGGAAATGGATCTAGTTTTGCAATAGATACTGATGGAAATCTCTGGGCTTGGGGTAACGGTCAAAGTGGCCAGCTGGGTCTGGGAACCTTCAATAATCGTCTTACCCCTTATATGGTAAGTGGAGGACCAGCTAGCTGGCAGCACATTGCTACAGGATCTGACTATACGGTTGGCCTGGGCACTGATGGCACGCTTTGGGCCTGGGGTAATGGGGCAGATGGTCGCCTAGGGCTAGGCAACAACACTAGCCATTCTACTCCGCAGCAAATTACCGGCGGAGCAGCCAGTTGGGAAGCTGTGAGCACAGGAGGAACAAGCAATCCATTTCCTCCCCGCACCTTTGCACTTGACTCAGATGGAAATCTGTGGCGATGGGGCGGAACGGGCGTTAATGCGTCTCCCGTTTTGCAAACAGGCGGAGCAACACCCTGGCAGGACATCAGTGTTTCTGAAGGCCATATCTTGCTGATAGGAAATAACGGAAGCCTCTGGGCCGGAGGAAGAAACGTAACTGGTGAACTAGGCAGAGGATCGTACCTGTCTACAGACTGGAATCTGCCTATTCAAGAGATAACTTTGGGAGACGGGCAGGCCCCGTGGCAGGCAATCAGTGCACGCTCTGGTCAAAGTTGGGCGGTAGATGCCAATGGGGACACTTATGTCTTTGGTAACCGCGAAGGCTTAGGGTCTGATGCATTCCCTCAGTTTCCTGGAAATATTCATACACCAGCACCATTTGCTGGCGTAATAGGAGGGACAGTAACTAATCCTCTGGGCGTAGTGGAAAATCCTGTCACTCAGCCTACTCAGATTGTTCTTCCGGGGGCAGTTACAAATCCGTGGACGCCACCGCTATTGCCAGGACCAACACCGTGGACTATTGCTACTAGCAGTGGTCGTGACGGCGCTGTTCCCGGTGCGCTTATTGGCAGTGATGGTAGTCCTTGGATATGGGGAGGAACCAACCAGCATGGTCAGCTAGGAAAGGCGATCATTGGTCGGACTAGCAACTATACTCAGAACCCTCAGGCAAGAAGTTCAAACAATTTCCATCCGTGGAGGATTGCAGCTTCGACCATGCCTAACACGACAGGGGCTACTGATTCGTGGCTTCCTATGAGCGAGTTCCCTAGTACTCATACTAGTCCTGCTGGCGTAGGCTCTGTGGTGCATGCCAACCACGTAACTGTACCGGGACACAGAATGCGCTACTGGACCAACGCGAATGTTCCCGCGTGGACAGATGCGCAGCTTCTGGTATCGAATATACCGACAGGTGCCCCAGGACGACCAGCTGGTGCAGGAACCTATGTTCCAGAAGTCATCATACGCTTTGATCGCCCCATGAGAACAGACCAGGCATCAAGAGGTCACATCATTATTGATAACGGAGCCACAGTAGATGTAGCGGCAGGCCAGTTCTTTGACACTACCAGAGGCCCTAATACCGAGTTTAGAGCACCACTTACTTTGACAACGCCACATACAGAGCACAGTGCTGTTGTGTTTGGTTTTGTTGACGCGCAGTTTGGTATGCGCGGAACAAATGAAATGTATCCGCACGGTACCCGTACGATGAGCGCGACTCATCCCCTGCGTGACGCAAGTAACCCCTTGTTTCAGGAGTTCCAGGATGCATATGGCGCCATACCTGCTAATGCATACCCGAACACCTCGTGGCTCTTTAGAACGGGAGACCTGCTGGTATCTCGCGATGTAGAGGTTACAAAGACAGTAGAGGGTCGCTATGCAAATCTAGGGCAACGCTTCACCTTTGATCTTGTCTTAGGTGGAACGGGCGTACCAACCCCGATCACGGCAAACGTGTATCGCGGAACTAACACTACGCCTGAGCGCACTGTGACCATTACTAATGGTGCAACACCTTCAGCCGGGTTTTTCCTTTACGACAATGAGCGACTGGTCATTAGGAACTTGCCCGTAGGGGTGACTTTCCAGGCGACGGAGCGCGCCCACGAAGGCTGGCGAGCTGACCTTGCTGTAGAGCTTGCAGGTGTCGAGGTTCATACGGCGCAGGCAGGTTTCAATACGGCACTCTCTTCAGGGACTGCGCGGGCACTTACCAGTGCAGAAGGCAGAAATGCCGTTGACTTTACCAACCATCCTGATACCCCTCCACCAGGAACGGGCCTAGGAATTATAGATAACACTTCTGTTGTATTGATTGTGGCTTCTGCCGTAGCACTAACTGTGCTTGTGGGCGTAAGAAATGCTAGAGGTCGCAGAAAGGCAGAGGAAGCAGTGCGCACGTAAGCTGCGTGCAATGCGTAGGCGCGCAGAGCGCGAGCCTGCAAGTAGTGGCAAGGTGTTTTTAAGTTTGGACAAAACTACTTGAATGAAGGTAGTTAGTCGATAAAAAATGTGTACGTTATCACAGAGACGAAAGGAAAAGTGATAAGAAAATGAAAAAGTATTTGTCGAGATTGACCCTAGCCCTAGTGGTGGCTGTGGTCATGAGTTTGGGGGTTGCTATTCCTGCAATGGCAGCAACAACCGAACCAACAGCCTTGGTGCCTGTTGAGGTTGGTATTACCAAAGAGCTCACCATGCCTTGGGGTACTACCACACCAGACGCTACGTTTGTGTTTACCTTTACGCAGTTGGATGCGAATGCTAACGATTCAGATCCAACCGTTACGTCTGCAGCGCCTCTTGTGCCGCCGACAGTAACAATCCCTAACATGACGGTAATCTACGAAGCAGGCACTGGGCCAAACCGTATGGCTGACTACCCAGGGCCAGGTGCAACTCCTCCCTTCTTCTCAGATGTACAGGTAGCGCACAGAACTTCACCTACGAGCATTACCAATGCTCTAGATGGTGTAGTATGGCCAAGCACAGGTCTCTTCAGCTTCCTTATCAGAGAGGTAACGCCACCAGATTCAACAAACTCCTTCATTGATGACGAAGAGTTCATGACTTATGATGAAAGCGTTTTTGTTCTAACTGTTCGCGTTGGTCTTTGTCCAGTTACTGGTGAACTCGTGCCAGTACAAGCGTATGCATGGCCAGGAACCGAAGGTACTGATGGAAGGATTGTTTGGGACGGAAAGTTATATCGAATCTACCCAGGTATTCCGGGTGAACCAGGTGGCACATGGGAAAGACAACCAAGTGACATCCGCTTTGTAAACAACTTCTACCGTGATATTGGTGAACTTGAAGAAGAAGATGAAGTTCCCTCATTCCTCGTCAGAAAGAATGTACGCCAGGGCGTAGCAGATTCAGACGTATTTGCTGATCTCGATCTCTATTTCGGCTTCAATGTAACGTTAAATGTTCCAGCGCCTGCGCTTGCTCCTATGTCAGATGATCCATTTGCAGCTGACGGTGCAGCCATTACAGTAACAGGCTACATCTTCAATGAAGATGGGACGCCAGCCATGACTACGGGTGCGTCACCTGTACAAAGAACAGTAACCTTTACAGGTACTCCAGTACGTGTATACAACACAGCGACACCACCTGTTTGGATTAGCTCTACACTGCAGTTGACCTCAGCAACTCCTTTCGAGTTGCGTCATGGTCAAACTATGGAGATTCCGGTTCTTCCAGCAGGAACGCAATTTACGGTACAAGAACTTCAAGATGCCAATTATTATCTAGCAGATGTTGAAGTACTCATAGGTGGTCAAGTTGCTACGCTTAGCCCAACACCACCAACAGGTACTGGCACAGTAGGGCAAAATGTCACTATTCCTGCCGGAAGTCAAATTCTTTACATCGTCGATACGCGCGATGAAGACGGTAGCCTTGCTGGAAATGAAGCAACCTTCTTGAATGCATATCGCTATGTACCCTTCACCGGTCTAGTTGTTGCATCAATGCCAGTTCTAATTGCTTTGATTGTTGCAACGCTCATGCTGGCAATGATGGTAGCTTCTCGTTCGCGTAAGCGTATCGAGCAAATGCCCTTTGCTGTTTAGGTTAGCGCCTTTGCATTGATAGGAAAGATATGCATTTTATTGATTTAAGCAGGTAGCTCCTGTTTAGATAGCGCAAAAGTGTTTAAAGCTCAGGTTTCCTCACACATATATCTTGAGCCTACCTCGCTCTTTTGCGTACCCTCACCAAGAGCCCTACAAGCGATTCTCGCTTGTAGGGCATAGGGGGTGGATAGTACAAAACAGATATCTATTTGATAGAAAATTTTGAGGTTAGAAATGGATACACTTGTGAAAAGTAAAACAAATGCAAGGTTATTAGCGACGATCACCCTTTGTGTGGTCGCAGTGGTGTTTGCTGCCGTTGCAGGACTTGCTCCCTCAAAAGCATATGCAGCAACAGCATCTTTATCTATTCCGGTAAGCCAGATCTTCTCTCTTGGTCCAGAATCTGAAAGTCAAGGCATTTTCAGCTATGAATTGAGAAGGGTAAACTCTGACTCTCCGCTTCCTGCTGGGGCAGTAGGGGATGTTTACAGCTTTACCCTCACGGGAAGTCAAACGCAAAGCATAGGACCTCTTGTTTTTAATAGTGTAAACAGTGCTCATATTTATGAAATCAGAAGCGTGCAAGAACCTGCAGAGGGCTATACCTTAGATGATCGTGTGTACACCATAATCATTGGGGTATCACGCACGCCAGACGGAGGCTTGGTAGCAGAAATCAGGGTCATCTATTTAGGTGTTGCAACTGATGAACCTGCTGCAGCAAATAAAGTAGAAGAAATTGTCTTTGAAAAAGACTTCACGGCAGACCCTGAAGAATATGAACCAGGTCCAGAGGATCCTCCGCCAGGTGTATTGCCTGATCCTCCTACGGGGACTCCAGGTGGCGGCGGTGCAGGTGCAGGTACGGGTGCTGGACAGCAGCCTCCCTCACAGGGACCGAAGACAGGCGATTACGCTGACCCCATGGCAATGCTACTTGCAATGGCAATCAGTGCCATCATTGTGCTCTTTAGCATAGGACTTATCTACATGGACCGTCGCGGAGAAAAAGATTCACTCACCCTCATTGAGCCGGCCTCACCGGCACTTAAAGGGTCCTCGTAAACCACACACATTTTATGAGGACATATAAGTTGTAACGCAAATCAGACCAGCCTCTCACATGCTGGTCTGATTTGTGGGTTTTTATAGAAGAAAACGTAAGATGAAGGGTGGTAAAGAAAGCTACTAAGGTTGCGCCTATCCTGCAGCCTTAGTAGCTTTGTGACGACACTGCCTACTGATGGTCAGCTAAATTTTCTAACGAGAGCATGGATATGAGCTTCCCCTTGTAGTCAGTGCGAGTATCGACAATGTGATAGACAAAGACAATTTCTGCTGTAGGACGATAGATGGACAGGTAACGTCGGTCGCAGAGTAGTCCGCGATAACCTTCTTTTGCGAGCTGGGCATCAGAAAGCTTGAACCCGATATAGGGGAAAGTGCTTAGCATTTCTAGTCGGCTGAAGATCTTGTCAGTGATTTTTCTAGCAGAATTGGCCCCAGCATGATCCATATGAAGAAGGGCAATTCTTTCAATGTCGCACTGGGCAGGGTTAAGGATTCTCAGCTCAAGTCTAGTCTCTTGTTGCATATATGAGCTCCAAACTTTTCCGGGAATCCTCTAGCGTGAAGCCTTTGTCACCGCTGAGGCGAGATCGTTCCGCAGCTTCAATGTTGGCGCGTAGCTTGATAAGCTCTTCGCGCGCTTCAAAGGCTTCGATACTCATGACCACGAGATCGCCCTCTCCGTTCTTGGTTATGTAGATAGGCTCCTTCGAATCGCGTGCCGTTTGAGAAATAGTATTGTAGTCAGTTCTCAGCGCGGTTGATGATGTAATGTTCATGCGAGACTCCTTATAGAATAAGTCATTAATTCATAATGTATTCTATCAGAATTAATGTAGTTCAGACAGTGCCGCCCTTCCAGCTTTACGTAAGTGCCATCTGCTCTATGCTGCTGTTTTTGATATCATTGTATACGTAAGATAGCTGCCAGATACTTTAGTGCCGAGTCGATATTTGTTGCACATTGTGCTGCCTTGTCATGCAAACAGCAAAATGTTTTGAATTGCTAAATCTTTACATCCTTTGCCAATTTAGAGCCAGCTAGAATTGTGGCTAGTACGCATCTAGGTGAAGATGATAATAGGCGCTATTAAGATTAGTGAGGTAAATAGAATTAAAGTGGACCTTCTCTCTAATATGAACCCAGCTTTACGTACCGTGGTTGCTTGTGCGATAACCTTTGTCGTTGCTGCTGGCCTTTGTATTGGTGCCCTTATTGCCAGTGCGACTGTTAACCCTGACACAATCATGGATTCCATCCGCCGTGATTATGACCAGATTTACCAACGCGGAGACTATCCCACTTTTCTTTTTGATGGAATGCCTAAGTATCGCTACGATGGCTTTACCGACGGCATTATGATGCTGCAGTCTATTCCTGACAGGAATCGCAGTGCTTTGGAAAACGCTGTTATGGCACCTTACTTTGCTATAGGGCCTGGCACGGGTGGAAGTTCTCCGACAGAAGCTTTGCTAGAAAAGTTGTCTGACCCTGCTATTGAAGATGATCGCACTTATGTCTTGTACTGGCATGGCTATGTGGTGCCCCTGCGAATATTGCTAAGTTTTTTGTCGCCTATGACTATCATTGCGCTGAACTGCATCGTTTTTGCTGTGCTAGTAGCTTTGGTGTTTGAGGCCTTTAGGCGCACTGGAGGGCTGGCATATGGCATTGCCTTTATTGTGGCACTTTTCGCAACTTTTTCCTGGATTGTGCCGTTTGGGTTTCAATTCTTTGCCAGCTACTTGATCGCTTTTATCGCGACACTAGTTCTGTATTGGATCTTGCACACAAAGAGGCATAGTTGGGTAATGCCCCTCTTTTTAGTAGCGGGGCTGCTGACTGCCTTCTTTGATTTTTTGGTGACACCACTTTTGACCTTTTTGTTGCCCCTGGCGTTGTATTTACTGTGGTGTATCAAAGAAGGCCGAGATACACCCTTTTTGAAAGTTTGTGCTGCTGGTGTTGCCTGGCTGGTAGGGTACGCAGGGTTTTGGGTAAGCAAATGGCTTATGACCGCAGTTGTGCACAGTGTAGATTATGCTAATAGTGAGTTTTTGTACGCTGTTGGTATGCGTAGCGGGGCGGGGGGAGGAATCTCTTATCGTCTGGGTGCGATTTATAGCAATCTGCATCAACTTTTCATCTTGCGACCTGATGCTGGTATGTCTATGAGTGATATTACTGTCGTGCTTGTGGTTGTGTTAACTGCGCTTACAGCTGTTTGGTGGTTTCTAGTCAGTGCATCAGGAACTTCAAGTGTACAGATAAAAAGGGCACTTCCCTTGCTGCTGGTAGCAGCTGGTCCTTATGTTTGGTACTTTGTCATGGCACAGCACTCGACCTTTCATAGCTGGATGACTTATCGTCTGCAAACAGCATCAGTGCTTGCAGTGATATTTTTCGTACTGCTGTCGATAGACTGGAGCAAGCTGCGACGAAGTAAGAAGGCAAAGGGCTAG
>Ga0123355_10004944_pt1 | contig 19402 bp, 13 predicted proteins | sample TergutEmb28metaG_3_FD_89872 | JGI IMG/M metagenome (GOLD analysis project Ga0123355, IMG submission 89872) | Embiratermes neotenicus P1 segment gut microbial communities from Petit-Saut dam, French Guiana - Emb289 P1 | ecosystem: Host-associated > Arthropoda: Insects > Digestive system > Gut ... | reverse complement strand
CAAATTTGAGGCCCTTATTCTATTTCTTTCTTCACCTAACAGGTGAGCCGATGAATCAAAAAAACTATGTAGTCGCAAACATTGAAACAAATTTATTGGCGATGCGTGAATAATTCAGGTTTAATAATGCGAGATTAAATTACATTTGTTGCTACGCAATATATTGTAACATTGTTAGACATCGGTAAGCAAGAAAAATTCTCTGTTATACTGAACACTGATAGAATATTAGATAAGATTTTCGAGAATATTATTCGTCTGGTGAGGCGGACGACGCGGCCTTACTGTCGTAAGGCAAGGAGGACAACGATGCCAGAAGGAAAATATTACGAAAAGATGTCTACTATTCTATTAGTGTTTAGTATTAAAAGTGTAGCGACGAAAACTTGGAAAAATGTGTAAAACGGTCGCAAAAAATCCGGAATAACGTGTAAAATAATTTTGCTTGTAGAATCAGAATTCGTTGTATCCCTGTATTTCCAATGCCTGAGGTTATGTATCATTTTGGGACACAACCTCTTTAGATATATTCGAAATCACAGTACTATTGCAATAAAAATACTACCACAACAAAAATACATCAAAAATAAAAATAAAACAAATGTAAATATACCTTGACAGGCGAGGTATTGTGTGATAATATGTACTCGCGAACAAGAAAAAGCACATAACATACAAAGCAAAATTACCTAACCCCTAAAATACCAAAGAAAGGATGAATCAATATGTCTATTGCGTCTGATCTCATTCGAGGCCACACGGACACCATAATCCTTGCACGATTGATGGACAGCGACAACTACGGCTACGAAATCAATAAATCCATACAAGAACGAACAGGCGGTACGTACGAATTAAAAGAAGCGACACTTTACACCGCATTTCGTCGTCTGGAACAATCCGGATGCATATCCTCTTACTGGGGAGACGAACAAACAGGAGCAAGACGTCGCTACTACAAAATCACGGAAAGCGGACGGGATAAGTACGAATCACTAATCGGAGAATGGAAAATCGCAAAAGAAATGATTGATAAACTGATTAAGACGGAGGGAACACAGTGATGGAAGATAAATTGAGAAGATATGTTGACAGCCTTTTTGAAGAGACAACACCCACAAGGAAATCTGTCGAACTAAAAGAAGAAATGATACAAAACCTAAATGACAAATACAGAGACCTCATTTCAGAGGGAAAAACAAATGAAGCTGCATATAACATTGCAGTTGCAGGAATAGGAGATATAAGCGAATTGTTAAATGAATTAGAACCAAAAAATAATCAAATAGAATTAGGCTATGAAGAGGTTGAAGATGCCCGGAAAAAATCAGCAGCTCTAACAGCAATAGCAGTAATGATGTATATCTTAAGCCCACTACCGCTTATTATTTTATCATATGTAAGTGCTCGTAATGTCGATGCAATCGGATTGCCAATATTCTTCCTAATGGTGGCGGGAGCAACAGGATTGCTCATATACAACAACATGACCCAACCGAAGAACAGAAGAACACAAGACTCAGTTGTCGGTGATTTCCGCGAATGGCAGTCAGATAACAAAGAACGTAAGCAAATGCGCAAAGCAATATCATCTGCACTATGGTCTATAACCATTCTGGTATATTTGGTAGTCAGCTTTATGACTTTTGCTTGGCATATTACGTGGATTATATTCATAATTTCCGGAGTACTGGAGTCGCTAATAAATGTTATGTTCCAAATGAAGAAAAAATAAAATAGTATTTGAAAGGATTGATATAAAATGAGTAAAACAAGAGTTGTAACTATAATTTGCTGGATTGTTTCAGCACTAGCTCTCACAGGGTTACTGGTGTGGCTTGTCGCCGGCACAGTTTTTAGCGGATGGTTCGGAAACTGGAACAATATACCATTCGGTATAAATTTCGGTACGAGCACCGAAAGACTTTCAGGACCATTTGAACTAGACAGAACATATAATGTTTCAGTCGGAGGAGTCGATTCAATAAGAATAGATTGGGTTTCAGGCGACGTAGTTGTGAGGCCACATAGTGGAAATGATATAGTAATAAACGAATACGCACAGCGTGAACTAAGAGATAATGAAAGACTTAGATATTCAATATCAGGTGATACACTTGAGATAAACTTCCTCGAGCGAGGATTTTCAGTAAGACGAATGCCGGCGAAGAGGGTAGAAGTACTCGTACCATACTCACTAAGCGACAGTTTAAATCGCCTATCAGTTTCATCAGTATCGGCAGATATCAGGATAACAGATATGACCGCAACAACACTTCGCGGCAACACAACCTCCGGCGCTTTTGATGCAGTTGGTACATTCAATATTGCAAACATAGACACAGTATCAGGACGCATTGAAATCGCAGGTGAAATTTATGATGCTGATCTCGATTCAGTATCAGGCAGAATTACAATGACCAGCACTGCACAAGGAGCACGAGTAGAAAGCAACTCTGTATCAGGAAGAATGGATATAGCAGGTGATTTTGACAGAGTTGTTATTGGAACAACATCAGGTAGCATGGATGTAGAAAGCACCACAGCTCCATCATCATTCAGAGCAAGTTCAGTTTCCGGAAGTATAACTATTACTTTACCGGCAGATGCCACAATTTCAGTTCGTCATTCAGCAGTATCCGGTAGCTTCTCTAGTGACATTCCGGTAACATTAGAAGGCAGAGGAGCAGACTTCGATATCTCATCAGTAAGCGGCAGCACACGCATCCGCGCACTGGGTGACACAGACCACTAGTATTCACAAGTACAATAGAACACAGATAAATAAAAAAGCAAGTTAGATTTCACGAATTCTGCTTGCTTTTTTTGTAATGATTATGTACTTAAATAAATTCATATTGTTACGCAGATTGCACGGCTGACATGACTAATGATGTAATATATTCACTAATAGTCAAATTTTCTTTATTCGCATTATATCTAACAGAATTTTCTGCATCAGTAGACAAGTTAAGCGATCTAAGTAATAATTCTTCTTTAGCTGCATCTGCTACGTGTTGCGCTTTCTCCGGCTTTTCGCCGTCACCTTTTCGCCAAATTACATCAAATTGCTCACTCATACTAACACCTCTTCAAGTATTTTCTCATATTGTTTTGTTATCAAATCGGCATGAATTATATATGTCTGTCCATCAGCTCCAGTATCTGTTATTACTTCAATTGCTCTTCCTTTTGAATCAAATCCTAGATGCATCATTTTTATTGGGTCAGACCGCATTTCTAATATTACATAAGGATCGTTTACAGTCATAAGCATATCGTTAGTCCAGTATTCCGTGCTTTCGTGCTGAATTGAGAATAATCAAGTTACCATCATCCTTTTCTTTGTCTATATTATACTATAGCTCCATTTCATAAGCAATAATATTCTCACCCGCCTACTCCAACCTCTCAAGCCTATCAAGCAACTCCTGAATCTTTGACTTACTAATAGGAATAATATCACCATTGACCATCTCAATCTGCTTCTTTCTTCTCGCTGTCACCACATGCTTAATATTCTTGGGATTCACCACAAAAGACCGTTGACAAGCGAAAAACTCCGGAGCAGCCGCTGTAACATGATGAAGCTTACCGCGATAACCGGTCCGTCCGGTTTTCGTATGCAAAATCAACCTATTCGGCATATCTGTATCTGTCTCAAAGTACAAAATATCATCGTATGGAATATTCCAGGCACTACCACCCGTAGTAATCATAAAATACTTACGCTCCGAATGCTTACCCCTCATATAACGCTCACACGCCAGCTGTATACATTCCTTGATAGCAATCTCCATCTTTTTAGGATCATCCTTAAGAATATATTCCAACGCCTCAACTTTATGTGCAAAAACCAAATGAGCCATCTCGGAATGAGTAGTAATAAAAGCAATAGTAGCAGAAACATCCATGCCTCGAATTTGCGCACCAAGCTCAATACCATTCATCTCATGCTGCAAATCTACATCCAAAAAATACAATGCATTCTTGACAGGATTCTTCCTCAAATAATTCAAAAGATTAATAGGATTATCAAAAGATATAGCAAAATCCACATTACAATCATTCTCTATTAGAACATTGTTGACAAGACGCTCTATTAACTCACGTTGATCTGATCTATCTTCGCATATAAAAATATGTAACATTGTTATCACTCCAGTATATGTATAATTAGCGCGGTATTTAAAATGGAATACATTCTATGCATCAGTCTCCAATCGATAATTTTTGTATAAAGTTGCCACCAACAATATTTGTTTGCAGAATTATGTTTTGATGAGCACTTGCAAGCTCAAAAAGGTTATTAAGTCCCAAACCACGACCACCGATTTTGGTAGAGTAGCCAAATTGACTGAGCTGCGATAACGGCGGCAAATCAGCAGGGCAAGTGTTTTGAACAATAAAAACGACACACTTTTTATCCCTATAACAAGCGACTGACAACGTTCCGCTTTGCAGCTCTTCTAAAGCCTCAATAGCATTATCCAAAATAATACCAAGCATACGCACCAATACAACAGAATCAACTGAAATATGATCAATATCCTCTACAACTTGAAGCTCCACATTGATGTGCATACTCTGTACAGTAGAAAGTTTAGCCACAAGAATAGTCTTAATTTCCAGCACCTTAATCTTACTCAAGCTTTCCAATACAAAATCATCATGTATGATAGCCTCAGTCTCTGCTGCGACTTGTGAATAGAAATACTCTTTCAATCCGGCAATATCATCAGTTTCCAGATAGCCTTTCATAGAAAGCAATATGTTTTGCTGATCATGCTTAAATTTGCGGACACTTAATTGTTGCTGTTCAATTTGCTCAGTATAGTAGTGCAGAGCCTCTTGCTCTGATTCTTTTTTTTGTCTAGCGACTCGCTCATGCAGTGATGCCGTGTAAAGTATTACACAAACAAGTGTAGCGGCAGCAATACTGAATAAAGGAAGAGTATTCAGAGCTAAATCATAAATTTCTGCTCCTGAATAGAGCCACATATTAGCGAAAATTATCGCAATAATAATAATGGTTAATGAAATGGTGGCCAGAACAGTTTGTGACCTTTTACTTTGATTAATTAACTTGCGCTGTTTCTTTGTTATTGTTACACACAGAAAAGTAACGGCAGCAGAAAGTATGATAGAAAATAGTGCATAAGGTACATATAGCAAGAAATCTTTATATGAAAATCCGATTATTAACGGGAAGTTTGGAATGGAGTAAATAAACCACGGAAAGAAAAAACTTACAAGAGTCATGGCAATGATATCAACAAAAATAACAACCAACATGGGAATAAAGAGTAATGCTAATGTTTTTCTGATTGAGTAACATTTAATTTTATTGAAATAAATTAAGCAAATCAATGGAACAATGAACACATTAATCGAAATGCCACTATTAATAACGCTAATATTAATGACAGATAAAATTGCTGCAAGCAAGCTCGCAATGAAGAGATAGAACCCCTCTTTCAAGTGGAGTGATTTATCACGAGTTACTACCTTTGCAACGAGAAGAGGATTTAAACATACCATCATCCAGGTAAGAATATCGAATATTGTAAAGTCCATGCGTAGCACCCCCTTAGCCGGTAGTGTGGCAGGAAAATGTCTATTTGAAGCAAATCGCCCCCAAAAGGTATACCTTTTGGGGACAGCGGTTAAGTTTTCTGATAAAGCATATTTCCTCACGTTTTTTGCGCATTTTTTGTCAAAGTTGTAAATTTTTTGTGTCTTTGGTTGTTTTGGTGGTGGAATTGTGTATAATATTACAAATATATATACCCCACCAAAAGGTATACCTTTTGGTGGGGTATATTGTTGACTATCATGTACTTATTAAACATATCGGAAATTATATCACAAACTTGAGTCTTTATACTAATACTAAACACTATTGGCAATTGTGAAAGTCCAGCCAGACACGTTGTAGGGGCGACCGTCTTCGGTCGCCCCTGTTGCATAGGCATTCCTTCTAAAAAACTCAAAATGTTGAAAAAGTTGAGAAAATATAACTTTAATCACTAAAATGGTACATATTGCAACACTTTTCTTTTTTTTTACACAGATCAGTTTATCCTTGGAGCAGTGTGCAAAAAAGGAGTGTTGCCGTGGATATTACAATTTTTGATATTATATTTATATTTGCTCTTTCGATTGTAGTACTTGTGAGTTTTTATTTCTATATGAAATCGGAACGCGAAAAAATTGCCAGACGGCAAAAAGAATTAGAACAGAAAGAGTTGCAATACTATATAGAGCAAATTGAACAGCAACAATTAGGTGTACGAAAATTTAAACATGATCAGCAAAACATATTATTATCTATGAAAGGCTATCTGGAAACAGACAACCTTGTTGGATTAAAAGATTATTTCTATTCACAGATCGTGAGAGAAACCGAAGCCATAACGCAAAAGAATTTTCAGTTGGAAAACCTGAGTAAAATTAAAATGCAAGAAATAAAGACTATTCTTATGACAAAGCTTTTTGTTGCACAAAATTTGAATATTGACGTAGAGCTTCAAGTTGCAGAAGATATTGATTGTATTCCCAGCGACTCTATTGTATTGGTGCGTATGTTGGGCATAATTTTAGATAACGCTATTGAGGCATTGGTAGAATTGCAAAATGGGACGCTTTTAGTCGCTTGTTATAGGGATAAGGAGTGTGTCGTTTTTATTGTACAGAACACATGCTCACCGGATTTGTCATCACTATCACAACTCAGTCAACTAGGCTATTCAACCAAAGGCAACAGTCGTGGTATAGGACTCAATAATCTATCAGAACTAATAAACGCACACCCGAACATAATTCTACAAACAAACATTTCCGAGGGTAGCGTTATTCAAAAACTATCAATAGGGGAGTAGAAAATATTTATTCCTTTGGATGTCCTACAGGGTTAATTTGCGAACTTGCTCTTGAAGTTCTGCGATCTCCGCGTCCTTCTCGCTAATCTCCGCGTCCTTCTCGCTGATCTCTGCATCCTTCTCGCTAATCTCTGCATCCTTCACATCAACGATACCCTGCCAATGCATATCACGATTTCGCTCAATGCTCCATTTAGCCTGTGCTTCATCGTGACGAGCTTTTGACATCATACGCTCAATCTCTAACAACCTGGATGAACTCGTCACCTTACGATATGCTTTAACTGCCTTACTCATAACGGGCACCCCCAATGCTTCAATTTCAGCAAGATCTTCTTCTGTTTTTGCGCTAAAAAGTTTTAGCCATAAATCCCGAGCACTATCTGAGCGATCAAGTGGCGGCAGCTTTTTCAGTTCAAAAAAATGCAACACCTGTTTATCTGTTAACTGCTCATGAGTTGTAACTTCCAAACATCGAAATTCCGAATGAAACTTCTTCAAGTCAGAAAATTGATTAAAACCTAAGATACTAATAAAAATTGTTCGTGGCAGAAGGGTGTAATTATCTCCCTCTTCGATACCTTTTGAAAATTCCTTGGCCCAGTAAAACAAACTTCTTTCAGGAAAATTACTCTGATCCTCTACTTGAATTTCAATGCCAACAATCTGGTCATTTACTTGCATACTAATGTCAAGTCTACAAAATTTCTTGCCAAGTTCTTCTGCCGTTATTTCTGGGTTTTTGATAATAAATTTCTTAATGCTAACATATTCAATATTAAGTAATTCAGCAATAAGTCTTTTCAATAAATCCTTGCGTGTTGCAAAGAGTAATTTGAATACCGTGTCTCGAGTAAATTTGTATTTTAGTTCTGCCATAATAGTATCAGCCTCTCATATTTTACCATATGTTTATTGCAAAGTGAATAACTTCTTGCATACCAAAACCATAACACAAATCTCTTAAACATATCAATCCACATTTGAAGCCCTAATATGTTGAAAATTCACCACCTGAAAAAATTGGAATTCCGCTCAAATGTACATACTAATCACTCAAATGGTGCAATTCGCAACTATTTTCATACTTACAAGAAAAACTGGTGTATCCTCAAACATAAGATATCTATGTCAAGAGAATATCAGCCATTGATCCATAAAAGCGAAGACATCGCAAAATCACAAATTGTTAAACTAATTAATGAAAGGAAAGATTTAGACAATATGAAACTAATGAGTAAGACAAACAAAAAGAGAGTGCTTAGTCTAATAATGTCAATCAGTTTACTAATCGGCCTACTTGTTACTGTAGCTACTGCTTTAGAGCAGGAATATAGCGAAGTGGGCAACTTTGATGAAGTTTATGTAGTAAATGTGAATGACTCAGACGAAAGCGGCTCTGAAGGTACACATGAGGGGGAATCTGAGTACAATGAGTCGTTCGTTGAAGATACCGAGCAAGATGACACAGCATGCGATGAGTCGTTCGTAGAAGACACTGAGCAAGATGACATAGCGTACAATCAAGAGTACCTATATACATATTATATGAATGACGAAGAATACAGTAACATAGAGAGTTTTTACTACACTATAGCTGAAGCATCAGCTACAGACGTTCGTCTGAGAGCTGGAACAGCGAGAGGCGAACCAGGCGCAACAGTTTTTGTGCCGATTGAAATGGAACAAAACTTACGAGGCTTGGGCGCAATTGTATATTATATAGAATTTGACGCAACATACTTGGAGCTGGTGAGAGTGACTGAAGGTAATGTTCTCCCCATACCGATGGCACCGCCTTTAGGTAATAACCCACTTCGCGTATTGTCTGTAGATCTATCCGGTGCCGGAGCAGCAGCAGGTGTAACGGGTACATTGGCAACTGCAGAGTTTCGCATTAGAGATAACGCACCCCTTGGTGAAACTGCAGTTGGTCTAAGAACTCATGATGCATCCGGTCCTGTAGGCGATCTTGGAGAAAGAACACATTCAGCTACTGGAAGCACTGTTACAATCACAACAAATAATTTAACTACAGATATTCGTTTGCAAGCCGGAACAGTGACAGGTGCACCGGGCGCAACAGTTTTTGTGCCGATTGAAATGGAAGAAAACTTACGAGGCTTGGGCGCAATTGTATATTACATAGAGTTTGACGCAACACGCCTTGAGCTAGTGAGAGTAATTGAAGGCGACGTTCTCCCCATACCGATGGAACCACCGCTAAACAATAATCCACTTCGGGTATTATCCGTAGACCTATCTGGTGCCGGAGCAGCAGCAGGTGTAACTGGTAGATTGGCAACTGTAGAGTTTCGTATCAGAGATAACGCACCACTCGGTGAAACAACAGTTGGCCTAAGAACTCATGATGCATCCGGTCCTGTAGGCAATCTTGGAGATAGAACACATATAGGTCTTGACGGTTCTGTGATAATTGAAGGCATAGTCGAGCGTGAAGTAACCTTCTTGCTAAACGACGGCACAACAACAGTTCACGCAGCAGTAACAGTATCCGATGGCAGCATAGTAACGCCACCGATAGTTCCTACGAGAGTAGGCTATACCTTCCGCAATTGGTATACAACAGCGGCAGCAACCACAGCCTTCAATTTCGGTACACCAATCACATCAAATGTGACATTACATGCAGGTTGGACAACAGTTGATCCAGACCCGGGTACTGGTGCAAGAAACCGTACAATTAGCTTTAGGTACTATGTACTGGACGATAATGACAACCTGGTCAATGTAGGTGCACGCCAATACCTACGTCCGGAAGGCTACGTATTTAATCTTCAAAATGTACAAGACAGAAACGCACTCCCGGGCAATAACGTCTACGTATTTGAAGGTTGGAGAGTATTTTTAGGTGGAACGTACAATCCGAACTACTTAACTAACCTGAATGTAGATTCTCTACGCGGTACATTCACAATACCACACGTAAATGTTGCTCTATGGGAAAGCCTCACATTAAGTGAAACAGTAGGAGAAGCAATATCTCTACACGCTGTATGGTCACTATATGAAGCTGGTGACGACACTCAAGGCGGTCAAGATGGAGCTGGCGGAGCTGATGATACCGGAACTCTACCAAAAACCGGAGTTGAAAGTGGCAACACACTACTATTCGCAGGATTACTATTACTCGTAGTCCTAGTAGCTACAAGCATAATAGTAGCAATGAAAGAAAGACACAACAAAGCAAATTCACAAAGGGGCAGCAATAACGAGCTTAACTAAGTAAATCCTACATCAGTACGTAAACAAGACCAGTCCAACATTTGGCTTTAAACCGAATGTCGGACTGGTTTTGTTGATTATTTTGAACTTAGTGGTTACCTAGGTACAAGAAAAAATGAGTGCAGTAGATAATCTATTTTTGTCTATTTTTTACTCCATATTACTTCCATGATATAGAATCATTTTGAACAGCCCCGTCATTTTTTGACTCGAATAACCATTTGTAGCTAAAGCCAATATGATTATAACTGCTTATCAGAACGAATCCTTTCCAAAGCCTCGTCAAGAGGCACGCCTTGCTTAATCAATTGAGCAATAAGGTCAGCCGCTTCCGTGCGTCCTTCTGCACGTCCCTCAACACGTCCTTTTCGTATGCCACTTTCGGTAAGCACTCTTCTTTCGACATCAGCGTCATATTCCCAGTTTAGCATTTCAGCCACCTCCAAGTGATGTTCAGACAGAAACTCATACAATACATTTTTCTTAATACATGTATCGATAGCTAATGAAATAGCTTTGTCTCTTGTCATGCCATTTTGTATATTCTTGTGAATGCAGTCAATTAAGAATGAATATCCTTGCAACTGTGAACTGCGAGTTAGTGCAGATTCTCCGCTATTGAGATTTATATCAATGATTTTTGTGGCTAGTTCAAGTGCAGGTTCAGAGCTTTTAACTCGAAACGCATCAGATAACTTTAGCTCATTTTGTTTGAGTTTTTGTTTGCCATTGTATAAGACATAGAATTTGGGAGTAGGGATTGTGACTTGTTTGCTGTCATATAAGTCATCTCTATTGATCGCATGAAGATACAGTATATCAGTAGCATATGACAGTAGCCTCAATGGCATGTTTTTTGAGATTGTACTTTGATGCTCGAAAAATATTATGAGCTGGTCATCAATGCAAGCAGCGATGTCGTTAAATCTGTTTAACAAACTGTTTGATGGGCATGGAGTAACGATTGTGTTATTAGGATAGTGTTCATCTGCAACAGCATTATATAATTCCAAGAAATGTTCAGCATCCCCGAATAACGTTCGAAATAATGTATCTTTGTATTCTCTTCCAGATTTTTGGATTGATTTATCTGCCATGATGTTGTCTTCCTTTCCAATTATATCATACAGATATAACGAAGTGAATAGTCATTTTGATAACAACACAATAGCATAATCGATACATAGTAAATACATCTTAAATGGGTAAAAAAAGCACAACGATATTTACGATTATACTCCTAATAGGAGAATAGCCAGCGATATAACAACAAAATCACTAGAAATAAACAAAGCGCCAAACGAACCTATTTAGCGCTCGAAAGACTACATATAAAGAAAGCGTGACCACAAAACAGCAATTTCACCCAAAAAACCACCGTAGGGGACGACCTTCCATGCAAGCATCTTAAGGATAGCCGCGTCATTAAAGGCTCAAATCATCCGGCCCGCGGGGCCACCTTCTTTGCTAAAGAAGGCAAGGAACGATATATCCAACCCTTGCCCTCTTTAGAAAAGAGACGGCCGCCGCAACGGCGGGTGATTTGAACTGCAATCCCACTACATATAGCGTACATAATATAGTGTACCCACCCCCAAAAACACAAAAATCCACCACTCGAAAAAGTTGAAATTTTACTCATATGTACACATCAATCACTCAAATGGTGCAATTCACAACGCTTTTCATACTTCTGAGAAAAACTAGTGTATCCTCACACATAAGATATTTATGTCAGGAGGGTATCAGCCATTGATCTTAAAAGCGAACACATCGTAAAATCACGTGAAAAGTGAAAAAAAGAAGAAAGTAAACCAATCAAATGAAAGGAAAAATTAAAACTAATATGAATGAAATGAGAATTAGTAAAACAAGCAAAAAAAGAGTAATCAGTCTGATAATGACAGTCAGCCTGATACTCGGTCTGTTTGCGGCTGTGGCTATTGCTGCAGATAACGACTATGACGTAACGGACACCTTTGAAGAAGTAGTAGTAAACACAGACGAAAACGCTTCTGACGCTCAAGCAAGCGAACAGGGGCAAGAGACACTACCTGCAGAAGAAGTAGAAGTGGTAGAGCCTGATTATGAGGCACAACCTGAAGAAGACACAGTCTCAAACGACGAAGCGTATGAAGAATCAGATTCGTATACAGATGATGAATACGATTATGAAGACGAAGAATATGAATACGCAGAATATGACATTATCACCATTACTGTAGTCGAAGGACTATATGATGATGTAGATGTCGTGGTAGCACCTTATGGAACAGATTATGTTTATACCATATATGAAGACGAAGATGGTAACCTAGAAGTTGCTATCACATTCCCACCAACAACAGAAGGTGACATTGAAGACGAGAACGTAACAGTTCCATCTGATTGGGATTTTGATATTGAATCAGATGTATATGGTTACACGACAGTTACTGTTTACGGTTTTGTGCCACTACTTGACTTCAACGTAGGCAACCTTGCAGAATTGCGTGCACTTATGGAAAGTGGTCAAGTAGAGGACGGTAGTGTAATAACACTCACAGCGACAATCGTGATTCCAACAGGAGATTCACTTGATTTGAGTTTCAACGGAGCTAATGTGACACTTTTGGTTAATGGCACGCACCATCATTTCAGCGTAAGTGGCTCGTTAACAATAGGAAGTGGTGTTACATTACAAGGGAATCAACCAGATGGATTTTCATGGTCTACGTGGCCTATTGCTTATGACTACCACTGTGGGGCAGTTAGGGAGCATATAGTAAATACTGCAGCTGCTTGGTCTCGTGGTGGGGGCGTGTATCTAAACCACGTTGATGCCACACTTGTTATGGATGCAGGTAGCACTATTACAGGCAATAGGGCTAATAGAGGTGGTGCGGTGCTGCTTTTACGCGGTACATTTACTATGAATAGCGGTGCAATAATCGAAAACAATCTAGCAGACCTTACCGGCGGTGGTGTACAACTTTATGGCAGTGGACCTGATAGTGTATCAACATTCATAATGAATAATGGAGCGACTATAAGAAATAATGTGGCGCGTTACCGTGGCGGTGCTATTGATTCGGTAGCCTCAACCGCAAACCCTACATCTAATAACGTTCGTATATATGGTGGACTTATACAAGGAAATGTAGCTAGTGAACAAGGTGGCGGAATATCTTTGAGGAACAGCACTAGCCTGTTTTTAGCAAATGCTTATATCACCGGGAATAAAACAGTGAGATTAGGTGCTGCTTTGTCAGTTGTAACACTTTCCACAACCAATGCAGTATCAATAGTTGTAGACGGGGGAACTGTTTCTGGCAATGTGCTGTTAAATGCGAGTAATAATGGAGGATCTGGAGCATTTTTTGGTTGGTATAGCACTTTGGCAGCTAATGGAAGTTACATGAACCTGCAATTATTAGGTGATGATAGTTTAAGATTTGGTGGTTATAGAGATGATCCCGATGTTTACCATACAACAATATGGTCTGACGGAACAACTATTGCAACTCGACCAACGCCACTAGACATGCATAGAGACCCTAATACGGGTGCCATTACCATTAATAATTCAAGAATTATGAGTGGCTTCGAATATATTAAGGACGTAGAAATAATCCTACCCGGCGGCGATATCGAAATTAACGTGCCCCTTGGCGGACAAGTAGTATACATTCCAAGCGGGAACGATAACCCTGCCCGCTACATCGTGCGCGATGGAAATGGCGATATCGTAGACATGGGACCACGCAACGATGATGGCACATATTATGACGAAGACGGCAATCCATGGATTGTAAATCCAAACTATCCGGGTCCAGGCGAAGATCCATGGATTCCAGTAGACACAACTGCAGAACCGGGTTACCCATGGAGAGGTACGAATACACTTGAACAATACACAGTTCGTAATATCATTATTAATATTTGGGGTTCATACAATCGAAGTGGCGGTCACGGATTACTACGTACACATAATGTAACCGGCGTTGAAATCCCGCAGATTTTATTTGACTTGGTAGCCACAGATGGTTGGCAAGCATGGTTTATGGCAAACCGCGTTTGGGAACAAGGGATAACAGCTTCTCAATTTGCAACTCCAATGAGCGCTGCTGTAGCATTTTCACAAAACAGCTTGGACTGGAACAATACTAACCGTATTATAGGCTTAGATCATTTCTTCAGTTATCTACCGATTATTGTCGAGCGTGCTGTATATCGATTTGAGGATACAGGAACCCTTGGATACCTGGCAGGAATAGAGCCTGGCATCGAAGCCGTTGTAATAGGCTTTGCAGTAGAAGCACTTAATTGGGATCAAATAACAGGCGATCTCGCTGGACCGTTTTCTAGAGTATTACAATATGTACTAGCCCCTGTAGAGTACGATGTAACATTCTTACTGAACGATGACACAGCAACAGTTCATGCAACAATGACAGTAGTTGTTGGTAGTACAATAACACCACCTGCATTACCAACAAGAGCAGATTATACATTCCGCAATTGGTATACTAATGCGGCGGCAACAACGGCGTTCAATTTCGGAACACCAGTAACAGACGATTTAACATTGTATGCAGGTTGGACAGCAGGCGAACCAACAGAACCAGTTCAACAAGTATTTTTCTGGCTCAATGATGGTAGTGGTAACCTACACTATGTAGCAAATCTAGAAGCTGGCAATACAGTAACACCACCATCAGTACCAACACAAACAGGCTATACATTCCGTGGTTGGTACACGAGTGCGGCAACGACCACAGCGTTCACCTTCGGTACGACAATTACAGACACAACTAATGTATATGCAGCTTGGACACCAGGCGAGCCAGCACAACCGGTACAACAAGTATTCTTCTGGCTCAATGATGGCAGTGGCGATTTACACCATGTAGCGTACGTAGTAGGTGGCACGACAGTAGCACCACCACCGGTTCCGACACGAGACGGTTTTTATACATTACGCAACTGGTATACCTCAGAGGCAGCAATCACAGCGTTCAACTTCGGAACAGCTATCACAGGTACAACTAATGTATTTGCCGGATGGGAAATTCTAGAACCGGGTGCTCCGTGGAGAGGCACGAATACACTTGAACAATACACAGTTCGTAATATCATTATTAACATTTGGGGTTCATACAATCGAAGTGGCGGTCACGGGTTACTACGTACACATAATGTAACTGGTGTCGAAATCCCACAAGTTTTGTTTGACTTAGTAGACACAGATGGTTGGGAAGATTGGTTTATGACACGTCGCGTTTGGGAACCAGCGATAACAGCTTCTCAGTTTACAACTCCAATGAGTGCCACAGCAGTATTTTCAGCAAGCAGCTTGGCATGGAATGACTCCGGTCGTATCACAGACCTAGACCATTTCTTTGGTTACCTTGGTGCTATTGTCGATCGTGCTGTATATCAATTTGAAGCTACAGGAACACTTGGATACCTAGCAGGAATAGAAGCAGGCATCGAAGCAGTTGTAATAGGGTTTGCAGTAGAGAGTCGTAATTGGAATCAAATAACAGACGATCTGGCCGGACCGTTTTCTAGAGTATTACAACATGTTCTAGCCCCATCTGCCGGTGCGATGGTACCTTGTGATGAAATCCCCGGAGGCTTTAGATGTCCAGACGGAAATCTTTACTTCCCGAACCCTGATTATCCGGAAAACAGCAATGATCCATTCGTAGGTCCTATGGTACCTTGTGATGAAATCCCCGGTGGCTTTAGATGCCCGGATGATAATCTATATCTACCAAATCCCAATTATCCCGGAAGTAGCGACAATCCAATCGTAGGCCCAATGGTACCTTGTGATGAAATCCCCGGTGGCTTTAGATGCCCGGATGATAATCTATATCTACCAAATCCCAATTATCCCGGAAGTAGCGACAATCCAATCGTAGGCCCAATGGAACCTTGCGATGAAATCCCTGGTGGTCTTAGATGTCCAGATGATAATCTATATCTACCAAATCCCAATTATCCCGGAAGTAGCGACAATCCAATCGTAGGCCCTATGGTACCTTGTGATGAAATCCCTGGTGGTCTTAGATGTCCAGATGATAATCTATTCTTCCCGAATCCTGATTATCCGGATAACAGCGACAATCCAATCGTAGGTCCAATGGAACCTTGTGATGAAATCCCCGGAGGCTTTAGATGCCCAGATGATATTCTAATCATCAGAAATCCTGACTACCCCCACAACAGTGACAACCCATGGGTTAATACGACACGTGTTATCTGGGGCGATGTAACCGGAAATGGCGTAGCTGGCACAACCGGAGACCTTATGCTACTACTCGCATATGTTGCAAATCCGACAGACTCTGCTATTGCAAACCAAATTAATCGCCCGGAAGTTTACGTACTAGGCATTATTGGTAGAGCAGAAACTACAGAACTAATGCACTTACTAGCATATGTTGCCAATCCAGGTTCAGTTGTACTTGGACCACAAGCATAATCAAAAACTGTAGACTTGAAAAGGAAAAACACAATGAAAACAAAAATGAAGCGACGAGTATTTAGCTTACTCATTACCATGTGCGTGCTTCTGGCAATATTTTCAGCTACAGCAATAGCAACAACCACAGACATCCGTCTGCAAGCAGGAACAGCAACAGGCGCCCCCGGCGAAACGGTCTTTGTATCGATTGAACTGGAAATAAACTCAAGAGGATTGGGTGCAATCGTATACTATATAAGTTATGATGCGACACGTCTGGAACTTGTGAATGTAGTCGCAGGTGATGTTCTCCCAATACCGATAGAACCACCAATAGGCGATAATCCACTTCGTGTATTATCTGTGGACTTGTCCGGTGTAGGTGCCGTGACAGGCGTAACTGGCACATTAGCAACTGTTGAGTTCCGCATCAGAGATACTGCACCAAACGGTGCAATAACGGTTGGTCTAAGAACCCATGATGCATCTGGCCCGGTAAGCAACTTGGGCGAGAGAACACATAGTGGTGCAAGTGGCTCTGTGACTGTTGCCGGCACCACAGGTGGCACTGGTGGTACAGGCGGAACTGGTGGCACAGGCGGCACTGGCGGAACTGGCGGTACAGGTGGAGCAGGAACCAGTGACGGCAACTACCAAGCTAGTGAAACCGGAGGCACTGGAGATACCGATAGTGCAAGCGCAACCGAAAGAACCGGCGGCGGAACACTTCCACGAACCGGTGTTGAAGGCAACACATTACTGCTTACTGTATTGCTGGGAGTTGCACTCCTAATTGCCACAGGCACGACAGTAATATTACTAAAAAAGAAAGTAGAACGAGCAAAGAATTCCACAGCAATAGCTGAGAAAATCTAGAAACGGGCAAACATAGTTTGTCACAACGAGCGGCAAGGTAAGCTTAAAATTCCGAGCTTACCTTGCGCAATATTAAGAGAAAGAAACTAAATGAAAGGAAAAATTTAGACAATATGAAGCTAATGAGCAAGACAAATAAAAAAAGAGTTCTTAGTCTAATAATGGCAATCAGTTTGCTGTTCAGTCTACTTGTTACTGTGGCTACTGCTTTAGAGCAGGACTATAGCGAAATGGGCAACTTTGATGAAGTATATGTAGATGACGCAGGCGAAAGCGGTTCTGAAGATATACATGAGGGCGAATCTGAGTATGATGGGTCGTTCGTAGGAGACACTGAACAATACAGCACAGCCTACGATGAAGAATACACAGATACATATTATATAAATGATGAAGAATACAATAACATAGAGAGTTTTTATTACTCTATAGCTGAAGCATCAGATACAGATATTCGTCTGCAAGCAGGAACAGCGAGAGGCGAACCTGGTGAAACAGTTTTTGTATCGATTGAGATGGAACAAAACTTACGAGGCTTGGGCGCGATTGTATATTATATAGAATTTGACGCAACACGCCTGGAGTTAGTAGGAGTAGTTGCTGGCGATGTTCTCCCAATACCGATGGCACCGCCATTAAGTAACAATCCGCTTCGTGTATTATCTATAGATTTAGCCGGTGTCGGAGCAGCAGCAGGTGTAACGGGTACATTGGCAACTGTAGAATTTCGTGTTAGAGATAATGCACCAACTGGTGTGGCAGCAGTTGATCTAAGAACTCATGAGGCATCCGGTCCCGTAGGCAATCTTGGAGAAAGAACACATTCAGCTACCGGAGGCTCTGTGACAGTCACGTATGATTCTGCAATTGCAGATGTTCGCTTGGAGGCCGGAACGGTATCAGGTGCACCGGGCGCGACAGTTTTTGTGCCGATTGAATTAGAACAAAACTTACGAGGCTTGGGCGCGATTGTATATTATATAGAATTTGACGCAACACGCTTAGAATTAGTGGGAGTAGTTGCCGGTGATGTTCTCCCCATACCGATGGCACCACCGTTAAGCAATAATCCGCTTCGCGTATTATCTGTTGACTTATCTGGTGCTGGAGCAGCAACAGGTGTAACGGGCACATTGGCAACTGTGGAGTTTCGCATTAGAGATGATGCGCCACTTGGTGAAACAGTAGTTGGTCTAAGAACCCATGAAGCATCCGGTCCTGTAGGCAATCTAGGAGAGAGAACACATGCAGGTCTCGATGGTTCTGTAATCATTGTGGATACAGTCGAGCATGAAGTAACCTTCTTGCTAAACGATGGCACAGCAACAGTTCATGCAACAGTAACAGTATCTGATGGCAGCACAGTAACACCACCGGTAGTTCCGACAAGAACGGGCTATACCTTCCGCAACTGGTATACAACAGTTGCAGGAACTACAGCTTTCAACTTCGGCACACCGATTACATCAGACATGACATTACACGCAGGTTGGACAGAAGGCGAACCAACAGAGCCGGTCCAACAAGTATTCTTCTGGCTCAACGATGGCAGTGGTAACCTACACCATGTAGCATACGTAGTAGGTGGCAACACAGCAACACCACCATCAGTCCCGACAAGAACAGGCTATACCTTCCGCAATTGGTACACAACAGCTGCAGGAACCACAGCCTTCAACTTCGGTACAGCAATTACAAACACAACTAATGTATTTGCAGGTTGGACAGAAGGCGAACCAACAAACCCGGTTCAACAAGTATTCTTCTGGCTCAATGATGGAAGTGGCAACCTACACTATGTAGCATACGTAGTGGGTGGCAGCACAGTAAGTGCACCATCAGTACCAACAAGAACAGGCCATACCTTCCGCAACTGGTACACAACAGCTGCAACGACAGTCAGCTTCAACTTTGCAACAGCAATCAACAACACAACCAATATATT
>Ga0123355_10004943_pt1 | contig 19405 bp, 6 predicted proteins | sample TergutEmb28metaG_3_FD_89872 | JGI IMG/M metagenome (GOLD analysis project Ga0123355, IMG submission 89872) | Embiratermes neotenicus P1 segment gut microbial communities from Petit-Saut dam, French Guiana - Emb289 P1 | ecosystem: Host-associated > Arthropoda: Insects > Digestive system > Gut ... | reverse complement strand
ATGGCCCCCCCCAAAAGGGGGGGGGGGAAAAGGGGGAAAACCCCCCTCCTCCCTTAACCCCGCAAGAAACGGAAAGGAAAAAACCAAATCCCAACCCCAAGCCCTCCCCCACGGAAAAAGGCCCCCCCCCCCCCCTTGAACGGGCCTCACAGCCTGTCTGGGTGCTTTGGAAAAGAAAACACCTCTTGGCCATGCCGGTAACTCTAACCACATTGCAACAACTGTCCAGCCCTTAGGAGTACACCTGTCTCTGTACCGGTTGCGCTCTCACGTCTCCTGCATAGAATGAGAATTTAACGACTGACAGCGTACCGTAAGTCACATGGGTGCCATGCCGTCTCTCTGCTTTCAAAAGCGGGGCTGTACTGGGTATCTCATGGGAACAGCTATCGGCCGATGTCACCAGAAATAAGACAGGGAGAAGCCGCTCAAATGGAAGTACCATAATTTAACTTTTTGCTGACGAAGAGTCGAGAACTATGGCCTCCAGATTGTAAAGTAAAACACTAATGAGTTAACGGTCAGATTTCTCTTGACTTTAAATAATTTTGTTTTACTCCCAACGACAGATTACGTCTTTACTTTTCTCAGACAGACATGCTGCCCATTTATTTTCCGTTAGTTGATCCTAGAAAAGTTAAGGTTTCCAGGTACGCACTATTAATGTGGTCCAAAACAAGGGGATAATAGCGGCTTTCACTTTCCAAACGACACAACACCATGAAAGCGGAAACCGATATTAATTTTATAAAAACGCGAGGGGATGACATTACCTAAAGAAACACTAATTGCGGGCTTTTTGAAAAATATAATGAAAAGATGGGTTATATTAAAAGAAGAAAAGTTTCTTTACCTGCCAAGCAATTACTGATTTCTAAAGAATTACTCTGCTATACGAAGTTGGACGTATGGAATATACTCGAAATCCGCTATACAGGTCAGCGAGTACAACCGGTGGGAGGAGTGGGCAGACGGACACTGCCGGTTGGTGTATCCGGCGTCCAGCGAGGAAGCAAAGCGTCACGCGTCAGGCTGGGCGATGCGCAACACAAACAACCACAACGTGCACATCCTCAAGAAGTCGTGTCTGGGAGTTCTGGTGTGCTCCATGCGTTGCGCCCTGCCCAACGGCGAAAAGGTGCACCTGCGGCCTGCCATCTGCGACAAGGCACGCAAAAAACAGCAAGGTACGACATAAGACCTTTTACACACCTATTGACTGCTGGCAAAGGAGGGCCGACAACACTTCCTTCTTATCGCTGACCTTTACAAACTGAACCACACCAATTATATACCTACCCTGGCAATTACATATAGCATTTAGCGTTATGGCTTGCATTTGACATTCAGAGGATCGTGCATCGTGATATATTCTTACAATAAAATCAACGAGACGCACTAATTCTGAAATTTATTTTTGGGATAGAACTCTACATGTTTCGGACAGGTTCTCCGTCCATCATCAGGAGTCTAGCACTGTACACACAGCAACAGGTATCAGCCTACTTCTTTTTAAAATCAGGATGATATTTAGGATTTCGAGAGTATTAGTTTACAGCTAGTAATAACATTTCGAAGGAGTTTGTCCATGCGGAATGTAAAATATTACGTTCTATGACTCGTAAAGTAATCAACTCTACTTTGAGTCAGAACGAACTGTACGTTATTTCAGGCTTCCGCCGCGGTTTACAGAAGGTCCTCGCTCTCCTAGAATGTTACGTAACGTAGATTGTTAGTTACCGACGTTTCGGTATAACCTATCAAAATTCTGTAACTACCGAATTACGCTGCGCAACATCCCAGAAGAGCGAAGACATCAAGGAAGCATTACAATAGTAACTGAACAAATATACTGGGCTACTTTACCCGCTTATAAGAAGGGGAATAAAAATTACTGTAATTTTTTGTCGAGGAATATAACCTTTATTGACTGAACAGAAACATATGCAATATTATTCTCTGGAGGTTAACTCTATATGTACATAAGTTATTTGCATTTATCACTGTAACGTTCGACGTAATAAAACACATACTCAGCAACAGGCCTAACAGATAATTACACTCAAGTCGTCAAATACTTTGGAAAAAGTAGAAATACACATGAACAGTAAGTCAGTTGATTTCAATAAACTTTTGATTCGTTAGGAAGTAAGCTAAACTAAAGTCAAGCCCGTATAGTTAAACATCTGTCACATGCATTTCCTGCACTTAAGATTATAAGGCCAGAATATGCTTTATTGCCATTGTTTCCCAACGTCGCTTTATAACGCGTCATCTGGAAGTACAGAACAGTGCCACTATGAAACTGGAAGCTAAATTTAATTCACTTTGCAGATCTGTTACAATACATCACTTCGGGACCTCATACTCATTCCTATTGCACAATTTTATGCTTTTACCATGTTATCATTATTGCCTGTAAACAGTGACGAAGGACGATGTTGGGTTGGCCTACAACAGTAAAACGACAGTAATGGTAGGTAGGTTTCACCCTTTTTGTAGGCCACGAAGGCCCTTAGGGTGAGTAGAGGTATAGCTCTACTCTTTCTAGGACCTCGGCACTAGATGGGGGTGGAGGGGTCAGCCCCACGCCCCGGCCGCCTCTACCCCCGGGAAAGACCCGGTACCCATTGTATAGGAGGCTGGGTGGGCCCCAAGGCCGGTCTGGACGGGCGAAAAATCTCGTGCCCACCGGGATTCGATCCCGGACCGTCCAACCCATAGTCAGTCGCTATACTGACTGAGCTACCCGGCCCATAAACGACAGTAATGCACTTTACTATATTCGATCAAATAGCACAGACTCTGAAAGACGATACACACAGAGAGAACGCGGCGATCTCATAACCCCCCTTTATATTTCATCAAGACATGAATGTTCTGAAGTAAGAACAGCGGCATAGCGCATAACCTAACCCTATATTCGCGCCGGCACAGCTCAACTAAATTGGCCCGCACGGTAGAAGAGTCTGAGAAGTTGCCGCATGTATAAGGCGCTGTAACATAATCTCTTTTATCTTCTGGTATTGATCTACTCTTACAAATTAAGTCGCTTTACCACCGCCTTTTCTTTCCTCAGTCGCATTTTCTCCCCACGGCGCAACAGCTCCTAGCAGACCAGATCCTCCTCTTTTTCAAGGCTTCACTATCGCACTCACACACAACACACTCGGTAAGACTCCTCTGGACGAGTGATCAGCCCGAAGCGGAGACCTCTACCTGACAACACACAATACTCACAAACCCAGGCCGGGATTGGAACCCGCAATGGCAGCAAGTGAGCGGCCGCAGACGCACACCTCAGACCGCGCGGCCTTCAGCCCCATACACTCCGTAATTTAACCAGCTTTGTGAAATGGACGGAAATATTAGATCTCGAGCACGTGGCCTGAGTATCAACGCGCCAGAAATACCGGCCAGGAACAGGTGTCGGTACGTAATAGGCTTACTGCCGAAAAAAAAAACAATTCTGCAGTTACTCAAGACTATCCCGGAGTAATATATTACATTCTTTCAACGTCCAACATTATTTTTGTTAATTAAAATTTTACTTGCCTACATAAACGCCTAACCTGTAAAACTAACATGGATAGCGGATGGATATAGCGGAACATAAGCCTACCAATACGTACAGACAGACTTCTTTCTGCCAGTAGAACTGCCAAGCCAGTATAGTTGAAATCGAAACGTATGAGAAGGCTGTGACATAGCACGCGTGGGAATACAAAGAGTGAATACAGAAAATGGAAAACTGAGACTATTGTCATGAAATCTGGTATTTGGTTGGAGAATAGTACTGAAACTACCACAAATAACGGGCCGCGATCGTATTCTCAGAATTTAATTACCTGAGAACAGAAATATTTTGTGAGCGCGATGATTAACCTTCGAATTCCATAAAACCAGGCCATTTCTGGACCGGTAGTAACTACCAAAAACCGGTATTTTATTACCGTTATAAATCAGTGTTTTCCTGTTTCAGGCAAGCCGTGCCCCAACCGACAGTGCTCGGGCCGTCTCGAGATACTGCCCTGTCGAGGCCACTGCGGCTATCCCGTCACGCACTTCTGGAGACACACCGACCACGCCATTTTCTTCCAGGTAAGCATCCACATCCCGGAACCAGGGTGATTTAATAGAAGAAATGTTAAAAGCCAACAGCTAAAAAAATAAAAAGATCATATTTCGAGTGTTTCAGAACACGTCAATTGGATATATCAAGACCTCATGGTGTAGAATTTGAAAAGAGAGCATTCAGTTCCTTCTTCCAGGCGCAATAAATTAATGTAACGAATATTTCCATCGCCAATTAAAGCAGGGCTACACAACAGCCGCACAACAAAAATTAGAACGGTTACAGCCCGCTCGTCATATTCAACATCCACCCTCCCTGGCGAACTGAATGTATAACAGGACAGGCAATTCACACATAACGTAACAACATGGCGTGTTCGTGTTGTTTTACATCTCCTCAGCCATCCTAATAGCCTATTGCCACTTAACTCGAAAACGGCGCCTTTATGGCACCAGATATAATGCAAACGTGCTTGGGGTCTTCATGTGAGGGGTCCGATACTTATGGCCAATCTTCAACAAATTTTCGGTTTTTCAAATAGATTTTCATGAAGTCCCCAAGATTAAATTTCTCAAAAATCCGTCCAGATAGAACCGCGCTGATACATGAGGACAGAGGGACGGACGGACGGACGAAGGTAACAGACGCCTCTCACGACTATACGAAGGAACGTAAAAATAGCCCTTAACGTCATCCACAAGCGCACTCAGTTGCGTGGTCATGCAGACGGACAAACTGAAACGCGTATACGACCTATTTCTAATTATTTCCTTATAATTCAAATAAAATATCTACATAGTGGGCACAAAATAGTTTGAGAGACAGTCAGTGGAACACATCTTAACGTCAGTGGTTCAGTATTTTAAGTGTCCTGATGCACCTTTTCAAACTGTATGTGTCCGACTACGTCACATAATCTGGTTTCCAGTATTAAAAGTCTTTCAGGCTTTAGACAAGATTATATTTCTACGAGAAAAATGAGAGCATTTATGACATCAGACAATAAAACTCAGCAAGTGACGTCAAAATCAGAAAGCTTCTAACGCCTGACAGTAATTCTTAGTACAGTGACACTGGTGGTGCCGTGACATATGTCACTTTTGTATAGTCTACGCCAGATTTTAATACTCTGCATACCTGAGAATATAGCTGCATGTATTGTTTTTATTATTGCTCTTCTTAACATTATTAACATTATTAACTCCATGGAGCAGGCATTTTTGTGAAGCAAACGGTCAATTAACTGGCCAGGAAACTTGCCTTCCCACCTTTGTGAAACCCGAAGCTTTATCGGCTGCTGCTGGCTTCTTTCCTCAGCCACATGAAAACAATACGTATCTGCGCACACATTTATTTAATATTTATGCAACAGGCTTAAGATACTAACTTATAGGTCTCAACCTAGTTCCTCGTGTGCTCTCTTTCTTTCAGGTTCTCTGAATAAACGTCAGTACGCAACTTACCCAGACATGCTACACGCTCGGCCCATCTCATAAGTTTATATTTGATCGCCCTAATAATACATGATAAAAACGAATATTAATGTCATCAAGTCATGAATATTCGATTTTATCTGCTTATCACATAGTTTTAATCAAAAGTAATACTTATACATTATCTTCCTCAATATGTGCTTTTGGAATTGTGTGAAATTAAAACGACCTATATATATATATATATATATGTATATACACACATATATATGTAGGTCGAAATATGTAGTTCCTTTAGACACATAAATCGATTGTCTAAATATAGTCGTGTTTTGACTAATACGCGTTTTGTATATCAACTGGATTATCATCACCATCATAAATACTATTACTATTACCATCGCTATAGCAGTTTCACCCTTTATAATGCTTTATTTCCGTGCCGCAGGCTAAGGGCGTGCATGACCACCCTAGGCCCGAAGCCAAGTCTACGTCAGAGGCTCGGCGAAGTTTGGGTGCCGGGCGTCGGGTGCGAGGACTTGCGGTACTCCTAGCAAGGGAAGCTGCTCTCGGGTCCAAGGTAATTAGGACATAAGTCCCATCATCTAAGTGCAGCACACTAAGGGTTATTACTGCCATTGAAACCTTCAATGCCAGCCTCGGTGCAGTGTACGAGACGGCCCCTTACCGTCGTGAGTGCACTCTCCGTCCTAGGCTGTAGTTGGAATTTAAACCCTCGGCGTCACTGCAGGGTTAGTTAAGAATTCAATATCAAGAAATGCACTTACAAAGATGATATCTTAATTTAATTTCCGGTTTTATGCCTACCATCAACATAATGTTAATTTCGTGGATGGTTGTGGGTTGTCTACTATAAGAAGTACTACGTATCTTGAGTTGCAACTTGTTTAGGAGTATGTACTTCTGTGTGATTGGCTCTGTCCAAGTAATGCGCTTCAACTCCACAACGTGCCTCCACTTGACCATCCAGCATCACGATTTTGGTGATAACCTCTCTACAAATACCCTCTGTATTTCTAGCCACAATCCGATTTTTTTTATTCAATATGATACGAACACCTGTTACTTGAAGGTTCAAGTCTTACGGAATATAACGCCGGGTTATTCCGTAAATACGTCTCATATTCTAAGGGGTCAAATTACCTTCATATTAGGATCAAACAACCTACTTGAACTACTCACCCAACGACAGAACGTTACATACCAAAGAACCTGAATCTACAGCAACAACGCTGACAGGAACTTGAATCTCGCAAACAATTAATTGGAGGTGTCTACTCCATTCAACGCGCGTTTAGGACGGTCGTATGACGTACCCTTTGCCAAAACAATTCGGCTGTTGCCATACAAATATCTCAAGTATTTAATAAAATTAGTACATTAACTTTAGTTTCTCTGTCAACCTGGTACAGCCTTTAATTTAAGTGCGTGAACATTTTCCAGTTTTTCGGTTGGAGTGAGCCCTGCAAGTTCGTTGCGAGCTGTTAGCGTCACCGGAATATCTTATGTATTTGTTACATAAACAGCCTTATGCACATTACTTACGTTTTGATGATCTGCGTTTGTATTTCCTACAGACTTCAATTCACGCCCACAGTTTCGGTTGACCGGTCAAGAAATCTACTCACTTGCCCTTCTACCAAAGTTAGTCTAACGATGCCTATTTTATTTTTGTTTCCATCTGCAACAGTAACTGTGTGGGAGACAATATACTTTACAAGAACAGGAATTCAGTAGTGATGTGCAAAACACTCTCACAATTTTTAACACTACAGCCCCATGATATGTAACCGCTCTTAGTTCAAAGCTGTTTTCGTACAGCTACTACCGTTTGAGGCAAATTTCACTATATGATTGCACTGTTGCACGCGAGCTGCTCTTAATGTCATTTTCGCCGTTCTACAGTAACGTCTCGAACCGGTTACAAATCACGATGTCCAATTGAAAAACATGCTCCAATAACCCTGCTACCAAAACGCCAAGTTGCTGAAAATAGCTTAAGTATACATTCTTCTGTTTCGTTCGCAATCTATATATATAATACATACATGGATGGAGAATATGAATGATTCTGCATTTCCATCCGCCAAGACACTGTTAGTAACTTAAGGGCGTGCTACTAATTTGTAGCTTTGGATAAGAAATAAGAATATGCAAGACAGAAGTAAAAATAATCGACAATGAATCTTCCATAAATCATTCACAATAGCCCCGTGGGGAAAAACACAAAGGCCTAAATCTATAATATATATATATATATATCCTGTGTATGGCCAAACGGGTTATGTCAAAATATGCAGCCATACTACGAAGCTAAAATGCTGTGCGTAAATTTTAAGTGATTAGGCCCATGCAGACAGTCCATATTTTAGCTAAGGTTAAATCATAAAACGGAATTATTGACTTAGATAAAATCATGTATAAAAGCCACAAAAAAAATACAGAGAGAGAGAAAAAGAAGAAGCCATCACGGGTTAGAAAAGGGAACGAATGCATGTTCATAACAAGAGAACATTTCTACTAATTACGATTCATGGAAAAACCATCTGCATGGAATAATTTATGAAACGTGACAGAAACAAACAGCACTATAAGTCGTGTCGCAAATAATGTGAAGTAGTTTAATCGCTTTATATGCATTTCCACAGAACATTATCTGAGAACTTTGGATAATTGTGGATATACAGAACACAGACATTTATTTAAATCATGGAACTGATTTATGCGTTATGGGCCACTAGACAATAAAAAAATACAGTGCATTGGTAAACCTATAAGCGAACGACAATAATACTAACGCATCAGAGTTCAGAAGAACAATATGAGTCGTTGCGTTTGCAACAATGATGGTTCTACCCTGACAAAAACGCCTGGTAGCAAAACCAACTATGGATTTTGAATGCTGAAATGACTACAATTGTTCCTTACTTCCTAGGGACGTAAGAAATAACAGCGGCAGAGTACTAACTTACGTAATTTTTACCATTTGTTCATAATAATTAGTATTACGGACGCCAGTAGCAAACCAGAAACACGCGCAAACCGTTGTTTGGACGTCCAAAGAAGGGACCATTTTGGATACTCAGAAGTAGATAAGAGTAAATACATTAAATTGAGGAACAGAGGAACAAGATATGAAGGTTCGAAGTTGGAACTGGCTTTAGCTTGCTAGGGAGAGTGTCCATATCGGGCTTTAATGAACAAGCCAATTCAACTCTGGGTTCAATACAAGCAAGCGTTTTCTTCGACAAATGAATAAATACCAGCTTTCAGTTACACAACTTTTACCACAAAGACAACCAGTTGTTCAGTTTTTTAATGACACATTTCACGAACAAGTTTTTACTGCATACATAACCTACATTTAACACTGCATAGTTTTTATTCAACTCTTCGTAATTCAATATAGACTTCCGAAGTTCAGAAACGAAAAACGAACCTACTAATCATTTTAACAAATATTACTCGCCGTTTATCTTCAGATTTACATCTGACTGGTCTCCACTGTTTAGGTATTTTCGAATGAGGTCAAAATTAATAACAGAGTAACATCTTACCAAATTAACTCCCTCCCTCCCACAGTATGATGGATTAACTGAATGCTCAGTACCACACGTAGAAAAGCCACACACTTGACATGTTAGCCTGAGTAATCGTACTGAATAAAGGTATACACGGATGTGTCGGAACAGGACTGCTTAATGTCACAACACTGTCAGACTACGGCTATAATGATGATGCTGGCAAGTACAGGGCATCATCGCGTGTGGCCATGCAAAATTACAATATTTCCTTCCCAGTCAATTAAGAGTGGTTCCTAAGGGGAGAATGATTCTGTGTTTATATTCGCGTATAACGCACATACAGAAGTTATTAAAACTTTTAAGTTCCATCTGTGTGTGCTTCTCGATTCATTTACAACTCTGTGTCAACAGTGTATGTTACAGAGCGTATAATGGCACAATGACAGTCAATGAATTAGGAAAAGTTTGAGTGCCCTTGAAAAGCCGAAAAAAGCACGAGAAGATTAAGTCCGGATATACAAGGTGGTTCAAATATGACCGGGTGTGACTGCGGCTTGTTTACACACAAATCGGTCCTGGTCATATTTGAACCACCTTGTATTACTCTGTATCAGAAATACAAAGCCAGGCTCTTCAGTAGGCTACACGAGTCAGACAATATTCCGTAATAACGTGAAATACAGTGTGGAGAGATACAGTGTAAGAAATTACAAGATCTACACAGCAATCACGTGAACTACAGCGTAGAGAGATGGCAGTGTAGGAGATTACAAGATTTATACAGCAATGATGTGAAATGCATCGTGCAGAGATACGGTGTAAGAATTACGACATTTATATTGGTATGGCTAACAAGAATATCTTCTAGTTTCAGCAATGAATGTGATCAAGAAAAGTCACTTTCTCTGTTTGAATGCATGACCGCTGTTACCTATTTCTCACCTCTGTGCATACGTTTGTATCGCCTCCTCCATACACAGGTCCATCATTACTACATCTATATGTGGCATGACTTCTAAATCCCCACATTTTTTCATACCTTATTTGGCCAGCTATTCAGAAACGTTTAAATTCTTCAATTGTTTTGTGCCACTAGCCACTGTTTGTATTATATGGAGTCCAGAAGAAAAATAACATCCTGCATACAATAAAATCAAGGACGGTTAACTGGAGTGGTCAAATCTTGCGTACGAACGGCCTTCTAAAACAATATATTGAAGGAAAGGTATAGAGGACGGGAAGACGGGCCGCAGACGTAAGCAGCTACTAGACGACCTTACGTAAAAGAGAAGATACTGGGTCTTGAAAGAGGAAGCACTAGATCGCACTTTGTGGAGAACTTACTTTGGAACAGACTATGGACCTGTTGCAAGACACACTACGCAATGAATGCGCTACTGTTACATACGAATGTTGCCGCCACGATTTCCTTTCTTACAATAAGCCGACCAACAAATAGTGAAACATTATCAACGCCATAACTAACTAATTTTGCTTCCCGTGCAACAATGTAACACTGCCACCCCGTCTCGCCCTCCACATCACCGAAGCAGTGCCATTTTTATCGGTGTGCCACGGTTATTTTCACCGGTCGGCAGCTTAACCTCTTTAGAAGGAAACGAACGACAAGGGGCACATCGATGAGAATATTTTCCTGAAACACAACCAAGAAATTTTTCAAAAATGTGTTCAAGTTGTTTTAATGCTAACCGAAAAGTATATGCTTGTTGTGTCGTCTTGAATTGCAACTGCTTTGCCAATTCCTCTTTAACACAAGTGGCTGAGTTGGAGGCGTTTTCCTAGTGTTTTGCTCGCCGTAACTTTTAGTGGCATCAATTTATTAAGACTACGCTCAAAAGGAGCTGCGTTAACTGTAACGTGATATGTAAGGTACATTCAGCGTTATTTCAACGTTCGGACACTTGTCACACAGGCTACGCTTGGCTGCAGGTTCTCAGCAAATAGGAGTCATCTAAATTTGGTGCAATGCTCGCTACCTAATTTCTAAAACCCACCGTTTTGTGCATGACTTCTATCAGCTTAACATTCACTCAAAATTGCGTATCTCCAACAGTGTCTTCTCTTTCGTCATTCTTCTCGTGTTGCTTCGTCTGCTATTACAGGAACTTGAAATAAAGCGCTTGTACGTGAAATTCTAATAAGCACTCTCTTAATGCTCGTAGTGCTGACTTTAACCCCTCCAAACGTTACTCTGCACCAACAAAACTCATTTTATTGTTTCTCTGAAATTCAATATAATGACATCAAACGTAGTCAACACTGTCCCAGAATTCAACCGTTAAAATCATTCAGCAATACTCGCTATTTTCCGGTAAAAGTACTATCTCAAAGGACTTAGCAGTCTGCCGAAGCAGCTCGAATTCATCTGCATTAACCCCGTAAACCCTTCTCGTTGCTACAAGCACCAGCAGCTTAAACATTTAAAAATTCTACGTTCTACCCAAAGGGTGCAGCTATGTGTTTCGTATGGCTGTCCGAACAAACAGCAATTACTTCCCTACACACTAATAACTGGCGGGTTTTTATAGCCGAGACGGGATGTGCTAACTGCGTGGTACGAGCTGAAATCTTTATATCAGATTCAGGTTAATGTCAATCCCGGGCCAGTCATGTGAGATTTATGGTGGGCAAAGTGGCACTAAGCCAAGTTTTTCTCCGAACACTTCGGCTCTCCGCTGTCAATACCATTCCAACAATGCACGTTACTCATATTCAACTACACGTTGCTCTTAACAGGACAAACGGGTGCAGCCTAGGAACCTTCTAAAAACCAATGCTCTTTCGGAAATCAGTGAGCATTTGATAGAAAAATACTTTCATTCTGTCTTTGAGGTGTTTAGTAAGTTGAACTTGACCACATCCCGAGGCGAGTGACGTTATGGCCAGTGTTGTTTATAAGAAGAACAATATTTACCTCTGTCTTTCTGCGCATGTTCGCCACAGAAAGACCTAGGTAAATTTGCTCCTGTGTATGGGACATGGAGAAACGGAAGTATAACTCCACGCACGCTTAATCTCAGCATTAGATGGAGGTGAGCTGTCAGCTTCACGCCCCGGTCACTTTACCTCTGGGGATGGGAAAAATTAACAAAAAACGGGAGTTGTAAAATAGCATACGCATCGCTTGTACCACTGCGCCCGTGCCTCTGTACCCATCACACAGCCCGATCGACGGATATGCTCACTAATACGCATCGGAATTATACTACGTCCCACCGTTCAACGACAATCCCCCTCCCCCCGGCCATCTTACTTCCAAATATTCCTCACCACTCGTATCACGTGATGAACTTCGACAAGCCTTCTCATTTATGGCGTGAAATATGAAATGATGGCGCTCTACGCTTCCCCTTGTCTGTCTACTGTTGTATAAATCTCCAACCCCGTCTGACCTAATAAAGCAGCCCTAAACGTTTGTACCTAGCACAGGTTATCATGTGGTTGACGCCACCAGCATCATGTCAACAAGAGTGAATACATAACTGGAGGGGAAAATATAGGAGTACGCTGGAGGGATAGGGGTGACAGCTAGAGGGGGACGTGAAGGGGTTCGACAATTTGCGATTGCATTACTAAGGGATTCGGTCTCACCTTACCTCAAAAAAATAAAAAGTAATCAGATATCCCAATAAATACAGGGACGCTACTTCCAATTCTCTTACAAAAAAGATACCGGAACTGAATTTTGGCACGAATTCAGTCCTGGCCATTGCGAACATGATACGCGCTACAATTGGGAAAGTGACCCAAAATTAAAACGCGTATGTCCTTTCATTACAGTAAATCAACCCCCGTATTTTGCACAGTTAACTTACAGATTGAGCGAATGTTTGCTTAGTTTCTCCTCTTTGGACTCAAATTCATATCTGATATCACTTCTCCCGACGGGGAGCACCTAATATGAGGTCATACGGCGCAAACCGTATGTGTTTCCTGAGTGACAAAGTGTCTCCATGTGCCATGTATGATCGTGTTCATTGATAAGACCAGTTATTCGGCGAAAGCATGTGCTAACACATAACAGAACAGAATTATTTCAACAAGTTTTACCGTGCCCGTTCCTTGGGTAGATCTAGTAGGCATTTGCATGGTATAAAACTATCAAATGTAAAAGGCCAACGAAACTCGCCCTCATGAAAACATGAGTTTAATTTTGTAATGGTATTTCACAAATCGAACCATCGCAATATTACTTTATGGGCATATGGAAATTGTGTCTTCTCTTATTTCCGTAGAACTACTATACTGGTAAAGGTTAAGAATACTGAAATCGGACAGCGTTGTGCAATACGCGTGGAGTGGATGCTGCAAAACTGCTAAGTAAAGTTTAAGTTGGAAGAAAGGTTACGAATGCTTTCAATTAGAATACGTGGTGTTTTACGTTACCTTGTCAAACGTACTTCGCAAACATGGTGACACAGGAAATGATACTGGTAGCGTCAAGTACTTACATTATGTTCGCACTGTACATCCAAACTGCGCAAATGTTTTCATCTTCACTTGGCATCACACACTTCCACAAGTTACAATATACACGAGGTAAGATTAATTATCTCACTTAATAGTCTGATATAACGTGTAACTGATCACTGCCAGTATACATACGTCCAGAGATAAATTCAACATACATGCGATCATCCACGGATATACCTAACAACGCGGATGAATACTCGAAAACTCTGCGACAAAGTAACTCTACATCTTACAAAAACTGCTGACGATATTTTCGTAGTGTGCAATTGGCGAAGGAGACTGGATTCACAAAAGCTCGCCTAACGTACCGTTCACGTCCATCCTTTTTATTCTCGGTTGATGTTATGCATACCTATACATCACGTATGGGCCTACATCTCTTGTCGGTTACAGATCATTGCACTGTTCACTAACCTCTTTGGAGTGGGTACTGAGTAGCATGTAGCCGATACACCTTTACAACGCAAAAATTAAATCAAGTCCAACATTCCGACGGGAACTAGAAACAGCTTATTTAAACATCTGTTTTCCTTTCTTTTTAATCCATATGCATATTCACGTTACTAGAACTGTCACAAGCAGAGAGCTATCATTTTCATAGTAGGTAAGTGATTTGTTCTCTGTCACAGCTCTATATCAGCATCAGAAAATATGCAATGTCAAATAAAAGTGGGTATGATTATGAGCAGTCAGTTGGGAGGGATATGGACATGAGCTATTTTAAAACATTATCTCAGAAGAAAAATAATTGGAATCCATACAGTCAGGATGCACTCTCATGGTCAGTACTCATAGTACTAACATGCAAAATGTTGTAGTAGTAATGCAGCACCTCAGTTAAGTCTGGCTGGTGCCAAAGCTGATACAACATATTTGGGAAATATTCAAAAAGTCAAATCATAATGTAAAAAGAAAAACTTCCACACTCTGGATACAGCCATGTGTGACACTAACTGCTCATGTCCCCCCTTGCACTTCCTCCCACCCCAGCTGTGACAAATTAGTACACCACTTTGACCAAGATAAATCACACATTGATGGCCTGGAGTTCCCACCCAGGTCTCCACAGCAACAAAGGAGATACTGCAAGGATTATAAAATTAATGTTTTTAATGTTATAGGGTGCGGTACTTGCACACGTAACTTGAGTCCAACTTCCACACGATGGTAGCCCTATACAACGAATGACATGACACGAACCTTGCACAATACCTACAAAAAGCCCCATAATTCTGAGCCAAGCCATCTACATTTATGTTTCAGTTGCTGTCACTACGAGAAGGAAAACGACCAAGTGAACTTGATGCAGATTCAAATCCACGGCCTTTACTGTGTCCCTTGGACCCACCCCCACCTCTCATTTCAGATGCTGAGAAAGGTATGTCAGCATCAGAGGCTTCTCTTACTTTAATATCATTTCTCCTCTACCAACACTGCACTCACATGCATAAATGACTAAGAGCCAAGTGATTGCAACATAACTCACTTTCTTATTTTTTCATTTGTTATTTAACAATGCCATCAGTTGCTATGATTATACAACATCAATGGCAAGATTAATGAATATGGAGCAATGCGTGTAATGATACTTAGGAAAACCAAAATTCTCGAGGAAAAACTGTCCCAGTGCCACTTCGTCTACCAAAAATTTCACATAGCCTGGGATTGAAGCCAACCCTCCATGGTGACAGGTCAGTGACTAACCATGTGGGCCATGGTGCAGCCTGATAGATATGTCACATCTATGAAAAAGGAAATACTGCTCCTACCTTCTTCATGAAGACAGATTACTGATGACATACCTGTTACAATATAATTACATTTATGACAATGAACAGTAAAATCACCAGTGAGATTTAAATTATGTGAGTAGTCATTAATTTTTATTACTGATTATGTTTCCTATGAGTTTTACACCACTTCGTTCTTATTTTTCATTATTATTACTGTAACATAAAGTATCCATGCATGTTTAGAATATTCCATTTCTCAGCATAAAGAAAATGGCAACACAGTCAGTCTAAGCAGTTTAATGTCTGTAAAAAAATGTGGCTGGCTCTCCAGTGAGTCAACATTCGATCAACATTTGTGTCTTTGTTCCTTGTTTCATAACAAGAGACAGTTTATTAACTTTCATGTCAGATTTGTTCCCATGCATCATTACACAATATGAAATGAGAGCAGGTGACAGTAATGTAATGACAATATTTACAGTTCCTACACACTACTGTTAATCTTAAAGTGATCAAGGAGGATGAGATGAACAGCCTATGCATCCAAACGTGGCCAAAAAATTTCAAAGTAAGGGACCATGGGGACACCTAAATATATGTGAGAAAATAATGTTAACTTTATCTTACACAAGCGGGTTGTGAAGTAATAAAAATGGTCTGGGACAGAGTCCAATGAAGTGCTTTTCAGATGATGATCACTAGCCTCCAATCTTTGTAACAATAAAGATTTCTCAATCAGACTACGAATTGCTCAGTGAATCCTCTACGCAATCTGCATTATCCACTGATCCGCATTATTAATACTGAAATGAAGGAATTCATGCACTATTATTAAATTTGGAAAAAAAATGCAGAAAGTCAACCACCCTTGCATTGATTTTTGTGTGTGTTTGTACCTGATAGAACATTTTAAAAACCACATAGCCTGCGACTAATAGTGTATTTTGTTGCAGGTTTCTCATGCTCGTGTCCACCATTTGAGTGCTTCTGCAGCAGGTCCCCAACAAGTCAGTCTCAATTGCATCATGGGACACAGCAACAACACCCTCATTTGGATACCTACTGGCTGCAGGAACACCTGCAAATCAACACATTCCCTTACCATCAAGATGAATCTTCTGTAGCTACTAACAGCTATTATGAAGATGGAAACACAGGCACAAACATGGGTCCTCAGCAATATGAGTTTTTACCATTAGGAGGTGATCTATTCCAGCCTGAAGAGATCTTTCAGTTGGACCAGCCCCTTAAGTCACAGGACTATGCTCCCATCCTGCATCAGAATCAAAACCAGAACTCGGATATTGCCAGGTCTCCTCCAATGCTACTTGACCTGGGCAGCGGAACCATCCACCGCAGTCCAGTCAAGCCTGATCCAGAGTCAGCCTACTGGATGCTGCCCCCCTCTACAATCACCACTGACGAGAGCAACAGCAGCTCCAGTAGATTTCCCGCCTGCTCCCCAGACACAACAAGCACCAACATGGTCACCAGTCCCTTAGATGACATGAACAGGGGAATGGGTTTCATGTCACAGTGTGACCCTGTGACGTCACTCCAGTGTGGAACCCCACAAGATGATGCCATTAAGATCCAATGTGCCATTGCAGCCAAAGAGGAAGTGGGCCTCCTCCAGTATGGGATGGAGAGTGACAGGCTCAAATTGCAAGTGTCTGCTGATGAGGACCAATCCAGAATGCTGTACTACGCAGCAGTGAATGAGTCTAGAGCACAGACGCATCAAGTTGAATCAAACACAATCGGTAGTTACCAATACAATGATTCCTACAAGCTGCATAATGCACACGGCTTGAGTGAAACAACTGGCTGTGAATCCAAGAATGAGCCAAACTACAGGTTTAACTGTGTAGGAAGTGAGACTGTCCTTGACACCAGATTCCACATCAAAGATTCCAACTTCAGTGCTCAGTGTCAAAATGAAACACAGACCCCAATGCCCGATATTCCCTATGAGTATCCACATGTAGAGATGTACTGTGCAGATGGCCCAACAAGTATGAACTCTGTGGAGACAGCCATGAGGATGCAGGACCCCTTGGGGGAGTTCAGAATACAATGTGGTGAGGACACTTACCACTCAGTCACTCAGTTCCCACACTTTCAGCACTGAGCATTCACCATGTACAGTATTTTGAGTTGTATTTTATGTTCCTAGGAGCAATGTTACATTAAACTGATTGCCAGCTGAAAGCTACCCACAGTGTGGCCACATTGGATGATAGCTTCTTCTGTATGCCCCAGAGGTACAGAAAGAAGTGAAAATATACACAGAACTTTGAGGTTCTCATGTCAGTGACAATGAAGAATATGGTCTTCTGGAAAGTGACATCATGTAGCCTGTACCAAGTCTCAAAGGAACCTACTGCCTACATTTTCTGGGACCATGTCCTTTCCTCCTCTCTATCCATTTTTCTGTGTTATTTACTCTTATAACCTGAAGATGGATACAGTAAGTTTCTCCAAACCTTTGGTACATTTCTACCAGGCTACATGGTGTTATATCACAAAAGGTGGTGTTTTTCATTAGCAAAGAAGTTAGCATATTACAGATACATGGAGAGGAAAGCAAACCTAGCAATGAATTCTGATGTAGTAGAAATTTAAACCCTTCAACTGCACAGTTCTTTGCTGTTTGACAGACCTGATCATCTAGTGTTGTTTAAACATCTACACACCCAATAAACAAAGAGTTTGGTTCATAACACAGCATACAATTCCATGTAAGGTTCAAACTGGTACAAAATATGAGATTTTTCTCAGTATCAAATTTCAGGTTTCATTGTTGCCATCATGGCTACAGAAAATGAGAGCCAACTTAATTTCGTGTGTTTTGTAACTGGATACTCCAAATAGCATACAATTTGAGACTATAATCACAAAAATAACCAAAAAAATTACCAATTGGTGGGTAAATAAGTGTGTCAAACCCAAGCAATCTGATGTGTAAGTACATCCTAGTCAAAGCAAAGTTAAATGCACATTGAAATGGATACTGCATTTGGCCACTTTCATTTGCAACTATATCCTGACCAATGCCAGTGGTTATTCAGCCTCTGAGAGCTCACAAACACATTCTTTTGAATGAACAGTGCCATTTCTCACCACATCTTGGTCAGAATATAAATGCATGTGCATACCCATCACAGGTCCCCTGGAACCCACTTTTTGTAACATTACTTAAAACTGCTGACTATTCTGCATGAGATATGAAGTTCTCATTGTGGTGTATTTTAACCTTTAGGAGACAGATTTATATGCCCACTGTATCTTTTGATGGCCTGAGTTTATCTGCCTTAGCGCAGACATTTAAATTGCAACCAAGTAAACACAAACAGACCAACATACAGCATGCTAGGACATTCACCAGTACACTTTAGGGACTGACATATGGTCTTACAGGATGATAAAATTTAAAATGTGGATGTGATACCATGTAATTTGGTAGAAAAGTTCTACTGTTTCAGAGCACAGTGCTGCCTCTTACATCAGTGGTAGGAGTCTTTGTGACATCCCAGAATTTAGCAATGCTATCAGTATCTAGACCAGTGATTCTCAAACTTTTGGTGTTCACATCCACATGATACATTCCTTTAATTGTTTGTGGCATACTAGAAACTGGAATTGAGAACTAAAGGTCATTGTAAGATTACACTTATTTTTTAAAAAAAAAAAGGTCATTTACTGTATAAACACATACGATTTTTGTACAGCAAAAGGATGATGAAGTTTTGATACAAATTTCAATTTTAAAAACTTAAGTAAATGCAGTGGTATGAATACTTTACATATTGATGTCTCCCTAGCTCATGAAAGACTTCATCGATCCCCACCCAATTTTTTAGCACAGTGTGTAATACAGTTCACACAAATGCCCTTCATTTTCAAAATTTTGATTTATATATTTCATTTTATACTATCCATCTTCTATTCCAAACCTTCAAGTGCACTTGGAAAACGTTCACAGCACTTTTGACGTTCAGTTGACCGTGCATCGTGATAAATTCTTATAATAAAACCAACCAGATGCACTAATTTCTCAAATTTATTTTTGGAATAAAACTCTACATGTTTCAGACAGTTCCTCTGTCCATCATCAGGAGTTTT
>Ga0123355_10004942_pt1 | contig 19410 bp, 16 predicted proteins | sample TergutEmb28metaG_3_FD_89872 | JGI IMG/M metagenome (GOLD analysis project Ga0123355, IMG submission 89872) | Embiratermes neotenicus P1 segment gut microbial communities from Petit-Saut dam, French Guiana - Emb289 P1 | ecosystem: Host-associated > Arthropoda: Insects > Digestive system > Gut ... | reverse complement strand
TTTTTTATTTTTTTTTTTTTTTTTTTTTTTTTTTTTTTTTTTTTTTTTTTTTTCCCCCCCCCCCCCCCCCAAATTTCTAACTCATAGCTCTGAGTTATTTAGACAAAACAATTGCAAATTTATTGTTTTAATAACCAGGCTGTTGAGTTCATGTTCAGGGCTGCTGGTTTCGTACATCTGATGCGGTACAGTATGTTACAAGCAAGAGAATAAGATCTTATGGAATACATAATAAAAGGAGAAAGTGTAGTCTGTCAATGGAATGTTTATCAATTCTTTTGGTGTTGCATGTCAATCAGAAAGTTTGTGGATTGTATGGAGTTCTGGTTGAAATATATTCATAGACAACAGGACTGTTTTCTCCATTTTTAGGAACTGAATTTTGTTTCTTACTCATTAACCTTCATATTGATTATTTTTTAAAGCTGGAAGTTGAGAATCCATCGACAACTTTGCAATTTGTTACACCAACAGTATCAAGAATTTATTGGCTTGTGCATCTGGCATAGTGTCTCTGTTCTATTTATATTAATTGTAGTATTATTTTTGGTTTGTTGAAGTGCATCTATTAACATTTGTTCCTTATTTATGCCCTTTGAATGCTTCCTTCATTGTAGATCAGTTTGTTATGAAGTGCTTTTTTTGTATTTCTTATTTAGATTTGCTGTCAGCTGGTGCCCCTATGACTTTCAACATTTTGAAAGGTAAGATATTGGCCTTGACGTAACTTTTTAAACACATAGTCTTATGTGATGCATTATCCAGGTGCTAGTTTGTGTTTCGTAAATAAATGTTTCATAATTAACGACAAAACGTATATTTTGACTAGATCTTTGTAGTGGAGCAGTGATGGCTTGTGCTTTTATGCTGAAAGATGTTTGTAACTGAGAAACTGGCCTTTCAGGCTTCTTTTATAGGAAAGTGTTAGAATAAACCTAACCGTTAATGTTATAATATCTGAACAAAATTGTTCCACAAATAGTCACAGGTACAGTATATGAGATATTACACTTGACCATGGCAGCAACTGTCAGAGTTTATCTTTTGGTGGATTCTGGATCATATGACTACAAGAATCAGCAGTTTGTTTTGTGGTTCTAGTAAGTGTTTTATTGGTGCAGTGTTACATTTGTTTAGAAAAACAGAAACCTAGCGTTTTTTTAAAAATGTAGCGTAAGTAATCAAACTGTAGCTGCAATGCAACCCAGAAACAAAATTCCAAACTCCATTACAAGAATCCAGACTGTCCGAGACCAGAAAGAATGCTTTGTTCACTACAAGTTTTTTCCCTCCAAAACAGTCAAACATTTTACCTTCCATTGTTAGAACGTTTGTGGCAGCATGCCCATTGAAAAGGGCAAAATATTTACAAAGCAAGTGGATTTTGCATCATGATGTTGCACATTTCGAGACAGAACTTCACTTCAAAGAGCTCCATGTTGATGTTATTGGAATCATTCAGAGCTGTATAATAAAATTGCTGTAATGATTTATCGAACATGACATATATGTTTTGTACCATCTCAGGCACAGTACAATGCATGTGTAAAGTTAGAAATACTTTCACATTAGTTTGATATGTTCCATATTCTGTGCATTAATTTGGTTTTTAAAATTATTAGAAAGACCAGCAAATGCACTTTGGTTTTATGAATGTAATTTTATTATATATGTTTTATTTTGTATTATGTTGGTGATTGCTGTATAATAAAAATACAGTTGTAAAACCAAAGTGCGTTTGTAGGTCTTTTTAATGAATTTTATACTTTCAGATTATTTGCTCTCGCTAAAACTTGTGACATTAGATATGTGGTTTATATGATGAGCCATGTTATTTAATTCTTTGACTTGTCATTACCGTGAGTTCTGTGGGCCTTAATATCACCATGTTTACAATAGTGTTATTGTTGCCAGTATTCCCAATAGCTGATACTCTGTGTATACTGTAAAACAAATATAAAACCGTCTGTAGAGTAAGAGAAATCTGCTTTTATCATAAAATTTCTCCAGTCCATAGAATTTAAAATTAATATGAAAGTTTAACAGCATGCATTGTTTATGTAATTTTTCTCTTGGAGTTTTGGTGGCAACTCTTTTGTTATAAGAGAGAAATAATTGAAGCCTGATTGTCACAGAAGACCTCTCGAATCTGTCAGTGGACTACTGGGAAAGAAAAAAGTAGGAAATGAACTACTTGTTAACGATTCATGTCATGGTGTTTATTCCATCTAGATGAAAGAAGTATATTTGCCAAAGAGAATCTCAGATTCATAATAATAGTGTATGGAAGACAACTTCATGAAAGGAAAAATTTGAGTTGAACTGGATAATAAAACACTGAATTAGGGCCCTTCACATTAGTGATTGAAGGATGTCCCTGTGTGCACTGATGTGCAGATTTTTCCCATCCTTATTCTACGGTATTGACTTTCACATGATAACACTGCTTGAACACTTAATAGAAATGATAATTGTTTGTAACTTAACGTGCTGTAAACTGGATGGTAAAACGGTAAAGGTAAAGCACTCCCTTTACAGGCCTGGAGTGGCCCAGAGGATTCTCAGGAAGTTAAGGTTCCCAGATTTCATGACAACGGCACAGGATGGTGGTAAGGTTGTCAGCCTTACGCACCAGCCTCCTTTACCCCCAGGAAATACTCCTGGTACTCATTTCCGTTAAAGGCTGAGTCGACCGCAATGCCATAGAGCGATGGGAAGGATTTTATGTCAATGAAAAATTCCAATGACACCAGCTGGGATTGAAGCAGCGACCTTCCAATTTGTAGCACAGCACCTTAACCATTGTGCTACCACGAAACTGGATGGTCAGAGTTCAGTTCCTGGTAGAAGGATCGGGATTATTTATTTCACCCATGTATCCAAGTGGTTTCGGGGGTCTGCTTATTGGTCTCATCCCAAAGGCGAAGTGGCTTGAGTGTGGAACTGGCTATTTGTCAGTTTGTGCCAAAGTTAATGCATGGCTCTCCTCTGTGCCTTGATGGCATGGACCTTACATGTAGGGATTCCATGAGACTTGCAGCTCTGAAGTGTTGTGGTTGGTATTTTTGTATGCTTCCACCTTGTAGACGCTCAGGGTAGTTAACACCATCTTTTGATAGTGAGAGTTTTGCTGTCAGTTGGAAGCATATACACTGTAGTGTACTGTGGGGAAGTTATGCAGAGTTAGTCAGGAGTGAATGAAGGTAGGTGAAATGGGTGTTGCATGGATCTCGCTTGCCTGAACTTGCTTGTTTGTGTTATGTATTGGGCAGCTTGAGACTGTGCAGATAACATGTTTTGTTAACATGTGATATAATATCGGAATGAAAATGTTGTGTCCTGTCTCCTGTATGATTGCTGGAATGTTTGTCAAACAACATAGAAAGCAAATAGACTGACATATGAACCTATATGTAATCTAAAGCCTGTGTTATGGGAGCTGGGGTAGAATAGTTGGCATAGGTACTAGGCTACAGGCTTGTCATCTGAGGTGTCATTCTATTTCTGGGAGGAGCAAGAGAATGATTGTTTCTCAAAAGTGTCCAGACTGGCTGTGGTGCCAACTCAGCCTTCTCAGCAGTGGCTGCCATGGTTTCTTTCCCTGGGGGGGTGAATAAGGTAGGGGAAGGAGGCTGACCACTTTCACCCATCTAGTACTGAAATTAAGAATGAATGGAACTGTACTTCCACTCATCCATGTGTCTGTGTGGCACTCACAAGGGCAACATTATTACTGTTATGAATTATTTGATGTAACTTTGTGTATTTCATGGTTGTCATCCATTGAAAACTCACCCTCTTTTGATTAAATATTAGTAACTGTTATTGTCAATTAACTCAGTTTCTGTTTAGTTGTCAATTTACACTCTTGTTCTTTAAAACTGGGCAGTGATGAAATGCAACCAGTAACAATGTGGTGTTAGTCCCCTGGGCAGTAGTGCAGTACAGTCAGTAACAGCATGCTTGTTATGTATGTGGACAGTAGTAGAGTGTAGTCAGTAACCGTATGTTTGTTTTGTGGCCTGTAACAATACGTTGTTAGTTATGAGGGTAGAAATACAATGCAGCTAGTGATGGTATGTTTGTTAGATCTCTGTCCCGTTGATTTTATCATATCTCACAAAACTATAAAATGTTGAACTTCAGTCTTTTGTCTTCATGTTGTTTGACATCACTGTACTGTTACAGTTGTAAGAGTGACACAGTATGCAGAGGGGTGTATGTCTCTATTATAAGGTAGGCCTGTGTTGTCTTTAATTGATGGTAACAATGCTGTTCTGACTTAAAAAGTTTTGCTTCCATATGGTGTGAGTAAATTTATTAATCATGTTTAACAAGTGCTGTGGAAAGTCATTTGTTATTTTATATAGTTAAACTTAAATAAAAGATGTGTCTTGGTACTAAATTTGTTTGTTCATCACAACAAATCAATCCTCTCTTCTGTGAACACATTGGTCTTTTTTACATTAATCTTCTAACAGTGAACAGGAAGAAACCTTCAGCAATACAAGTTGGTCTTTAATGAACAAATATTATGTTTTGTGTGGGAAAATGTCTGGCATGGTAGGTAAAAGTGAACAAATATACAGAAAGATGTTTAGATCTGCTAACAAGGTACAGTTTGGCAGTAAATACCATTATCCACATGTAATTGGTACATACTTATCCAGTACGAATGTAAGTTGAAGGGTGCCCTTACTGAGAAAATTAATGAGTGTGTATTAGTTTGGAGTATTATTATGATGCACAATTTTTATTTATTAATATGTATAGAATTTTATTTTACTTTATGACTGACAATTCAGTTTCAGTTTGTCCATGTTATATACTATGCAGCTAAATGTATCCCACTTGTAATGGAACTCCATTTACTCTGGATCGACGTCTTGTATTTAAACAGATATAAATTATCACCAGCATAACATTGAAGGCCAACACTGTTAGTATTTACTAAAAGTTGTTTTGACTCACTGTATGGAAAAGGTTTAACTGTATAATCATGCATGTGAAAAATGCTTGTAATATGAGATATAAAACTTAACCTAAATTAGGTTTTGTTAACCATTCTGACAGGTGGAAAGTACCATGTTTGTTACACCCTAGATATTCCAGAAGAATTTAACATTGAGAATTGACTCCAGCCCTTAAACTTTCCAGCTAGTCTTACCCCTTTTGGCCATTTTAGTTGTGTTGCAAACCATATATTGTTACAGAAAGGCACAAACAGTTCAATATGAATGTGCTATTTCGTCAGTTTGAAGGCGAGAAATGTCAGTTCACATCAACCTGATATTTGCATAGTGTGAAATTAGGTAAACACTCTAGTAGATGTGGTGGTGGCAGCTAAAGCAATGTTCTGAAATGAGGCAGTTAAGCTTTTTCAGCTGTCTGCATTTCTGGTATATGCTACTTAATATTATGCAGTTACTCAAACAGTTTGTGTGTCAAGGAACTCTGACTTTGCAAACAGTAACACTTGAATATAGTTGGATTTGGGTAAGTGTAATATTCACAGAATCGGAAGAGATACAAGGACCAGTCTTTTTAGACATGACATAATGCAGCTTGTTAAACAGTTATCAACATATTGGTGGAATGTGTTCACCCCATCTTCGTGGTAAAAGAGGCAGCTGAGCATGGACAAGAGTCACTCATGTAGGGAAAGAGGACTGGAATGGGGGAGGAAATGCTAGCTCCATGGAGTGACAGTAACAGCAAGGACTGGCTGTAGGGGGAGTGTGGGGTATGTAAGGAATTGCTGGATTTAAAATGGCACTATCATACAGTAAGGGGAATAATACAATGGGGAAGAAAGCACCAACAGGTGCTGTGAGGAGAGGGCAGGTGTTTGTGGGAAAGAAATAGTGGTGTGTGGCTAGCAAACTGCACGTCATATCTCAGAAGTAGCACTGTATGGAGTCACTGCTGTGAGAATCTCAAATCACGCAGAAGGTATATCGTTGTGTATTTTGAAGCAGAAGTGTTGCAGTTATACAGCTTGTTACACAGTTAAATGTGATTGTGGAGTACTCTTAGTTTTGCACTACGTAGGGTGTGTTGCTCTCGTTTCTCAGTTGGACTGTTAAGGTTTTGGTTCCTGTAATATTTATTTTAAAATAGTAGTGACCATAAATTTCTAAATAAGTAATTTATGAATACATTTCAGAGTTAAACTGTAACTTTTGATGGCAGTATTGGTAAATTGTGCAGGAATATAAATTTTTGTATTAACCTGCCTTGAATTGCAACCATTAATTACGTCTCTTTTGGTTTTCTAGTAATTAATTTAATTCACAGGATACAAATAATATGTGGGATGCAGAGAGTTATCTTCTCCTTCCGCATTTGCACAGGTTTGGTTGGTTAAAAAAATTAGCATGCCACACATTCTTCATTGTGTACATATGAAATGGCATGTCTGAATTATAATTTCTGACCTTGTCATTTAAAAAGTAGAGCATGAGTAACACCATATATTTTATTTCCTTGAAAGGCCATGGGTGGCTGTGGTTTTGTCCTACCACTCAAATGTGTTCTAGATACTGTTGAACAGGTAACACATTAAAAGGTCTTAGTCCTTTGTAAAGGGTGGCCTGTAATGTGGATGTTCTTGTGAAGACTGTTCATTGCAGTGAATATATGAAGCCTGGCATTAATTTGGAGTCTAATGACATTTTTTTTTCAGAAACCCTCCTGCAGATTTAAAATAAAATGCATTAGAATTGAGTTGTTCAGTTTACACTGAACTTGGAAATGTAAGACAGCAGTAACCAGAAAATAAACTGATTAGTAAAAGGCAATGGTGGTCCAACTGTGTGTTCAGAGTACATACGAATATTTACAAATGTTGTATTTAAGCTGGTACATGTAATGGCTGACTGTGGTTATCATAATTTAAAATAGTTTTATGACAACAATGAATATACTAACTCATACAGCATACATAAGTAATCATACTCGTATATTTTGTTACATAAAATGTGTGTAATGAAGGATTATGGTAAAATGTACTGCTTTGTTACTATTTAAAGTTATAACTCGTATGTTATAAATTCAGAGATACCATGCACTGCCATAATTCTAAGTTATTTGCCAAAAGTTAGTACTTATGGCTGTTATGTTGATAGTTTTGCAAGAAACTGTAATTTGTTATGCAAGAATAGCTCCCTGCAGTATAATGTTGACTTATTTTTTACATATACAGTTTACAAAACAATGATTACAGAATTTTGAAAATTTGTAATGGTTTAATCTTCATTATGTATAAATGGTGTCAGTGAAGAATGGGGTTGTGCATTTTAAATGGTCTAAGTTGTAAAGGTCTGGAAAAGGGGAGCATTTTAAATTAAAATAACTGTTACAAGTAGTCTTATCAAGAGAAACATAAATTTTGGCTTGGGCGCTGTTACTGTTCATAACCAAGAGTAACGTGATTGTTATACTCTTATAAAACATTGAACTCTTCAGTGTTTTCAGCTCATGCAAGAACTCCAGCTGTCTTTGGCAGGGCTTTGTGTGTGTGTGTGTGTGTGTGTATATATATATATATATATATATTGGTATTTTGAAAATGAGTGAGGTGATTGTAATTAGTGAGAATTAATGAACTAGGGCAGTTACTACAGATCTCTTCAAAAGAGGATAGTGTGAAAATAGTTACTTTCTCTGTGAATTTCATTGCTTGACTGAAAGAAGGTGAGGCTTTTGACATGTACCTTGTCTTCAGTGGTGAGATCATGTTCCATATGTGTGGAATTGCAGACAAACATTGTGCATGTCTGGGCTGCTGAGAATGGTCATTTCAGTGTGGCAGATATGTGGTGTGCCAACTGTGAACTTATTTCATGCTGATTTGAAGGGAGAGTATAATAATATAAACAGCTGACTACATGCAACAATGATAATTTTATTAACAATTTCAATCAGCTCAGCGTGTTTTGAGCGATAATTTTGCCCATCCTCAGGAGCACTAGACTGTGTTTGCAGCTTGTGGTATAAAGCACCAACGATGCTTTATACCACAAGCTTGTAAACACAGTCTAGTGCTCCTGAGGATGGGTGAAATTATCACCTGAAATATGTTGAGCTGATTGAAATTGTTAATAAAATTATCATTGTTACATCTAGTCAGCTGTTTATATTATTATAGCAATGATGCATGGTCACACAAACATCAAGTTGAAGGGAGAGTTTGTGATCCACTTTTGTTTTTTCTTCCAGCAGGAGAAGGCACTACATTTGAGTCACATCATTCTTAGTTATATACCTGCCTAAAAGTTTAATAGAACGTGGGGACCAATTCCATGACCACAGTTTTGGAGACCTGATATTTGATTTGTCTTCTGGGGTTTTGTGAAGTATAATGTTAGCAAATCAAAGAAACCACTGTTCTTGTAAAAGTTACAATGACAATGCTCACATGTGAATTCTTACAATGTATATGTGAAGCTGAAGTATCCCCTGGTATTTATTGTCTAACAAAGATTTCCCTCATGAAATAACTGTAATACTTTATACATGTCTGTGCATTCATTATTTTATCATTGAAACACTTTTAGTTAATTAAGTGTTGCTAATTGTATTTATTTCATTCCTTCTGAAGAGGCATGTGTTATGTATTTACACGTCTTTATCGGTTGCAGAACGTTTGCGAGCATCAAGTGCATCCAATTCTTCTTCTGCATCAGGGGTAAGAATAGAATTGAACGTACTGGTTATTATATTGGTTCTGACTGATGCAAGTTTTTATCTAAGCTACAGAGCATACAAAGGAATAAGGATAGTGTTGTCAGTATAGTGACTGGATTGAGGGCTGGATAACTGAAGAATGGTGTTTTGATTCCTGGTGGGGGTAAGGGATTTTTCTCTTCTGCAGTGTGTTCAGATTGGCTTTGGAGCCTACCCAGCCTCCTATGCAGTGGGTCTCAGGGGGGATTCCCCCCTCCCCAAGGTAAAGTGGCCAGGGTATAAATCTGGACACTTAACTCAGTCTATAGTGTAGGTTAACTCTACATAGTGCTGTAATCTGCTCATCCATGCATTTTTATGATATGGCTTAATTGAGCACAGAAACAACTTTACCTTTGTTGTACTTGTATTTTCAGACCTCCCAGCCTCTGCATATTAATGTGAACTGAACAGGAAGACATGCCTAGTATGCTTATATTCCATCTTCGAGTTGAATCTGACCCCGATCATTTCTGTACCTGAGTTTCCATAATTTTTCTTCATTTCCAGAAGACAGCAACAGAGGTCCTGATTCATTGTTCATATAACATACAAGCATTGCATTAGAAAGGTTAAGACAAAAAAATTCTTCTTTGCTTGATGGAGTGAACACTGAAGATCGGGCTAATGGAAGTATAACTCCAGAAACTCAAATTCAGCACTAGGAATAAGGGATTCATCAGCTTTATATTGTGACTTTTGTGCCTCAGAGGGAAATAATCCCCAGTATCCATTGGATAAAAGGCTACATGGGCCCCAGAGTCACTCTGAATGCCATGGGGGGTGATTAAAATTCTTCTTTTACCAGAAACTAGCCTCATTTCCTAAACCATCCTACCCATTGTGTATTAGTAAACTAACTGAACTATCCCAGCTTTGTAGTTAAAGACTGTAAAGTTATAAAACAATGTATAATTAATCATTTAATTTCCATTTAGATTGTTTATCTTTAATTTAAATGATTCTCTTTTGTTAGGCCTGGTAAATTATTGACAAAACATATTATTTGCTGTATTTTTTAGAAAGATTCATCAGCCAACCAGAGCCCATTTGTGACAACATCTCATGGCCATCCAGGTTTTACCCCACAGAAAGTGGGAAAAGGATCAAGTGTAAGTAAATTATTTCCTCTTTGTTACAGGTGTTACTGGAAGTGAGGCGAAGTGTCTGTGCTTGCAGTTAACATTTTGCTGTAGTCCTGGTCTTTACGTGTATTATTTGTTTTACATAGAGCATTTCAAGTCTAGATCTATCATTATAAAAGTGAATCTTCAATCGTTCTCATTTTGTTGCAAATTAAAGAATTTGTTCAAACAATGAAGAACACAAGTTGTGCTGAATGTAGAGGGATCTTGCAATGCATGTGGGTGCCAGTACAGGTATTTTAGCTATGTAATAATTTCATAAAAGCAGTTTAATTACATGTTACTGGGGGGAACTGTGAAATGCTTTTACAGAATTTTAAATTTGACAATATGTTATCAGACATTACCTACAGATCAAGTTCACATGTACAGATTCCATTTATGTTGAATTGGGCTAATATACATGCCTTCTGTTCCACGCACTGTAGAGGTGACAAATTTTTGGTATAATTTACTATTACTTATTAATATCATTGCTTACATAGCAGAGTGGCCAGTGATTGGTGAAATTTGTGACTTATTGCTGGCCATTCAGGTGCTGGCTTAAAAATTTTTTGCAGTATATTATGAAGTTATATAGAGTTTTCAGTGTTCAGGCATAGGAAATTAAATGGTAGTAAAGAAAATGAAAAATGTGCAGGAGAAACTAAAGATGTATGTCTTTGTGTGTGTTTATATGTATGTACACACACACACACACACACACACACACACATGGCATAGCCAGGATTATCCACATATATGTGCTGTATTTTTAGCCTACATTCCTGCTTGAAGAGGGAGAACAGACTTACAATATCAACATGCTCTGTGTGTGTGTGTGTGTGTGTGTGTGTGTGCGCGCGCGCATGTGTGCATGTGTGCGTGGGTGGGTGCGTGTGTGTGTGTGTGTATGCATGTGCGTGGCTTTCAGTACCATGAAGTTAATATGAAGTTATGAAAAACTGGCCCATGGGTTCAAAACTTTAAAAGGACAAGTAAGCGCACGCACGCACACTTACTTGTCCTTTTAAAGTTTTGAACCCATGGGCCAGTTTTTCATAACTTCATATTAACTTCATGGTACTGAAAGCCACTCCACTGCCATATTTTTAATTTCCTAAAATCAATACTAACAAGTGGTGGATGTGCAAATGTGTGAAGTGGGAAGTAGGCTTTATGAGTTCTGCTTGGAGAAAGACCAGACAGGTAGCTTTGAATACCAATACTGGGAAAACCTGTGCAGACAATACTTGTACCACATGGGTGAAGACCTAACACACTAGTGTTCATTCATCTGCTGGGATGCAAGGAGAGTACAAAGTTTTCAGTCAGATTTTTCCAAATGGTAATGCTAGTAAGAAATAAAATCATATTTTCTTTACCATTTCATATAGAAAACAGGATTGTGTTAATGCTGAACATTTTTCCCAGTTCAAATAGAGGCTTCAGTTTTTCTGCATGCAACTCTTTGTTGTATAAACATATCTTACATCCTATGCAATTTATCTTTAGTCTCGCAGTATTTGCATATCTTAAGACATAACATGAAGAGCATGATTGTTATGTTGGTTCTATCCAGTATACAAAGAACATTTTTGAACAGAATTTAGAAGTAGGTTTACAAAAGCCAATTTATCTGAATTTGTTTCTTGCTTTATGACTTTATTGTGATTCATCACTTCTCAGCTTTAAATAAAATAAAGTATAAGTTTCACATGGATGCCATTTCTGAAGAACAGATCTTTATTAATGTATAATTTCCAGAGGTTTGTTACATAAGAAATTTGCTTCTGCGTCATAGCATTATAAAATGTAGGTAGTTTAAATTGAAATGCTACTACATTGTCAATACAGAATTTATGAGAAGTCGTCTGGTTTGAGATTTATGAAGTTGATCACCTTAAGTTCCCCTTTCCTTGTGTAATAAAATAAGGTGCTAAAAATGGATGGTACATTATGTAGTCACAGTGGTTTCTTGCAAATTAAATGAACATAATTTATGCACTTGCTCTCTGTTTCAGGTTGACACAAGGGTACCAAAACCACCCAAACCACCAGAGAAGCCTCTCATGCCATATATGCGCTACAGTCGAAAAGTTTGGGATCAGGTGAAAGCACAGAACCCAGAGTTGAAACTATGGGAAATCGGGAAGATAATTGGACAGATGTGGCGTGACTTGCCAGAAGAAGATAAGACAGAGTATGTAGAGGAGTATGAGGCAGAGAAGGTAGGCCTAAAATGAAAGTGCGGTCAAAATTCCAAAACCCAAGCTTGACATTGAGTTTAAGTGACCCTGTGAATGTAACCATAATTTTTAGATTTTCTGAAGCTCATATTATGTCAGGTGTATCATATAAGACTTCATAATCTGGGGGTGAGTCTTATTAATACCAGGTCCTGCATCCATCTCCCCCCATATTCCAGCAATTTTGTAAGCTTCAGTTGGTATACAACTGAATAATCCTCAGTTAACCTTTACTAGCTGTGTATTATGTTAGTGCATATGGACCAGCTGGCAGAGTCACATCTTTTTGGGGGCATTCACAAAATTGCAAAAAGTGACTATTAGCTTTGTCATGTGTGTCTGTCCATCTCTCTGCATGGAACAACCTGTCTCCTACTGGACAGATTTTGATGAAATTTGATATTAGGGGTCCCCCCCCCTCTAAAAATCTGTTGAGACAATTCAAGTTTCATTAAAATCTGACAAAAATATGTACTTTACATGAAGACCAATAAAAATTTTCTATCATCTCGCTCAGTTCTTCAAACAGTCATCCTCTGTGGATGCAGTTTTGTGAGTGGCTACAACATCAACACGCTGCAGACTAGCTCCTTACAAACAACAGTCTGTTGAAATATGAAAAATGTGATATGAGTCAGGGTGTGTTCAGCATCCAGCGCAGTCACCTCTGGACACTGGGTAATCCTTGAACTAAACATGAACATGGACTTCAAAGCCACTTGCTGTGGAAGACTTGAGTGCAAATTTCTTTCCATTCTATGTAGGAAACATTCAAAGCTGAAGCATAATATTAAAAACCTTACTGTAATGGCAATTGCACATTTATAAACCACTAAGAATTAAATAATGTAAAGCAACTTGATATTTGAATATGACCTGAACTGGGGTCACTTACTCACTCACTCCCTGGCTCTGTGGTCCTCTGAGAGACTTGTCCACCATAATTACAGACACCCATGCTTCCCTACTGACTGCCTTCTGGTGCCATCTCTTAACCTTCATCTCCCATAGATCCGTCTCCACATCCTCCAGTCATCTCAGTCTAGATCTTCCCTTCTTGTTCTTCCCTCTGGTTGACTTTCAAATAGTTTCATAACTGTCCTTCCCTAATCCATTCTCACATTCTTACTACATGTCCAATCCATTCCAGTCTTTTCTTTTTGATATGTGCTGCCATGTCTAAATATTTTTACAGCTCTCTCAAGTCCAGATTAGTTTTTATTCTTCATGTTCCTTGTTTTTCCACTACTCCATATATCCTCCTTAATATTTTCCTCTTCCATGTCCCCAGTCTTTTCATATCCATCTCAGTTATAGCCCATGTTTCACTCCCATACACTACAACTGGTTTTATATATCCTAATATTAACTGCTGTTCTCATGGCTCTAGACCTAAATATTTGTCTTAGATTATAAAATCATCTATTATCTACAGCAGTCCTTGATTCTGTTTCATAACTTATTAAATTATTTGAATTTATCAAAGAACCTAAATGTCGAAATTCCAAACCCCTTCAAACACTTGTCTGCCCACTATCAGATCTTGTTCTAAACTTAATTTATTTCTGCTTTTTTCGTGTATTTTATTTTGCTTTTATCACCTGTCTAGTGCGTACTGCATCTTCTCTAATCTGTGTTATTTCTTCTTCAGTAGCTCGCACCAATTGTCCAATATCAACACATCGTCTTCTTATGCTATATACTATCTGCTGTTCAAAACTGTTCCATTCGGATTGGTCTCTGTAATCACCTTGTCCAATACAGTATTAAACAGTGTTGTAGATAGTGCATCACCTTGTCTCAAGCCTCTTTCTATGCCAAACACTTAAGTCAATTGTCCTTGGATTTGCGCTTTTCCGTTGGAAACCTGCAATGTCATTTTTATTAAGTTTACCGATTTCTTTGGGATCCCAAATTTCTTTAAATTGCATGTAAATATGTTCTATTTATTGAGTCATAGGCCTGCTTAAAATGAATAAATAATAACTGCAAATTTAGAATAAGTTCATAAAATTTTTCAAGAGGACATCCTAACATAAATAACTTATCTGTAGTTGATTATCCTGTCCTAAAACCACACTGATAATCTCCTAAAATTTCCCCTGGGCAAGGAACCAGCCATCTATGCAGAATACTAGTCAAAACATTACAACGTATATTGCATAGGGAGATCCCTCTGTAATTGGTACATTGCAATTTATCTCCCAACTTATGTATGGGGCATATAATCACAGTTTGTCAGTTCTCTGGCATTATTTCTGATGCCCTGTTACTTCTAATAGGACATGAATTTCTTCCTGTAATTTTTTATCTCCATACTTGATAAGTTCTGTACTGATATTGTCCTCTCTTGGTGACTTATTATTCTTTGTTCTTATTATTTCCCATCCCCCATCTATTGTTGGTGGTTCAGTTTGCTCTTCAGGTCCTTCGTACTTTTTCCTTACTATAAAGAGTGTCATAAAAATAATGCTTCCATCTGTCCTTTATCAATCAATCATTCATTTCCAATTAAATTATTATCCCTCTCTTTAGAAATAGATGTTCATGGCTGGAGACCAGCCTTCATCCCGCAAACTGTTGTTTTTCTTGCTTCACTTCTTTTATTTGCTTCCTCCTTACCTTCCAGCACCTTAAGGTCATGGGATCTTTTTTTTTCCTGTGCACATTTTCTGGGCTTCTTTTCACTTGTTTTTGTAATTCTCAGTATTCATTCTCATCCTCCTATTCAGCATTTTGATTCAGACTTTATTTCTTTCTTCCACCTTTATCTGGCACTCTTCATTATACCAGTCATTCCTCTTCTCCCTTTCTTCATATCCAACCACCTCACTAGCAACCATTGTTACCACTTTCCTATTATTCTGCCAATTAGTTGCACTTGTTTCCTCATGCTGGTTATTTTGTTGCTCATTATTTTCAGTAATCCCGCTTCTTATCACTTCTTTATATATCCTCATAATTTCTGTATCCTCTAATATTCTAACATTCCTTTGTCTTGCACCATGTATATTTTTGTCTCTGATATTTTCTGTAAGTATTTAATTCAAACTAAATGGTTATCCAAGTCACATTCTGCATCTCTGCAACTTTTTACATCCATAATGCTTGACGCATGTCTTCCATCTACCAATATATGGTGAATCTAATTATAAGTTCTTTCATTAGGGGATTGCCAAGTATCTGTGTGTATGATTTTGTGTGGGAAGTATGGACTTTTTACTAGCCTATTATTATTATTATTATTATTATTACTACTACTACTATTATTGTTGTTGTTGTTGTTGTTGTTGTTGTTGTTGTTGTTGTTGGGCAAATCAATTGTTCTAGTCCTATATTCATTTGATGTTTCATGCAGACTCCATTTCTGTATCACTGGCATAAAATCTTCTTCTCTTCCCGTTTTAGCATTAAAGTTGCCCACTACAATTTTTGCATCATGTGCTGGAATTCTTAGATATATCTGATTATGTTTATCATAACAGGAGTCCTTAACAAGCTTGTCCTTTTCTTCCATAGGTGCATGTACCAAAATTATTAAAATTTTGGCTCATTTTCAGTGAGCATATTCAATCATCCACTGCCGCAAAGTTCATAATCGCTTGTTCATACTACCAGTTCCAAAAGTGTTACTTTCATTACCACTATACGTAGTATGAAATTCCGTGTATCCAACACTCCACTTCCCCACTATCTTATCTCCTGGATTGCTATAGTATCATTTTTGTGTTTCTTCAGTTCTTTTTTAACCTCTTTTTACATTCCTGCTGTATACAGACTGAGCACATTCCAGGTAGTAATGGAGAAATCATAGTCACTATGATCATTTAGTTAACATATAAACTAGAAGAAACATGATAAACATATTCTATTAACTGCACAGTATAGTTGTATCTGTAAAGCAAGTTTCTTCTATATTTTAAGGATGACTGCCCCTGCGCAGTTACAGTGACAACAGAGATGCCAACTACTACAGAATTGTTTCCTTTTTGTACTGCTTTTATTACTTAAGTGTCTGAAACATAAGTATTGAAATGTAGCAGGTTCCATAGGTGAAGCATATGACATTTCAGTGGTTGAAAGATTTTGGTACTGAAGTTACATCCATGGAACTTCTAAAGAGGTTGGCATCTCTGAAATAGAAAATGTTCCGCATGCTTGTTACTTGTGTTACAGTTAGAGTATGAGAAGAACTTGAAAGTGTACCACAACTCTCCTGCCTATGTGGCATACATCGCAGCCAAGACCCGTGGTAAGTCGGGTAGGTTGACACCCACTTCACAACTCTTGATGGTCATGTTGTCACGTTTCTTGATGTTGAGCCTGCTGCAATGACATTTATGATCAGTTGGTTGGATTGAGATTGTAATGTCTATTTTTATTTAGAAAGTTTAAGAGTTTAACTATGAGGTGAAATTTGTCTAGGAGATTTAAAACCAATGAACTTCATTTTGAAGAGTCATAGAGGCTTAAGTAGTTCTGACACAAGAGGAGAAAGGATGTACCACTAGCCAGACTGTGGAACCACATAGACAGTTGCGGAAGAAAACTCACTATAAATTGGAGTAACAATTTTCCAGACTGCACAACTCACATTGTTCTCACTGAAAGTTGCATTAATCACTTCATGTAATTGTCATATGATAGTAAATTGTGCATGTACAGTGTAAGGCTGAAAATAAAAGTCTGTGGTAAATAAATTAGGGAGCTTTCATAGCTCAGTCAGTGAAGTGACAGGCTAAATAGACAGTATTGAATTTCTGAGAAGATTATTTCTCCTATCACAGTCACCCCGCTGTTGGCTGTGGGGCCAACCCCTGGCTCCCACCTAGTGGATTCTGGGGTTAAAAACAGCTGGAGTGTGCAGCAGACCATGTGACTTTATGTGGTGTCAAGATTAAATTTTCATGAGACTCTACCTCTATATTCCTTAGAAATAAATGATTGCCCTTGAGATTGCAGTGAGATCCTAGTAAACTATTCATTGCCTATGAGGTAGTCTGATTCATTTGTTTCTAGCTGAAGGGCTTTCATGCAGTTTAAACATTTTTCATAACAAGTCAAAATATCTTTTATATATTTGTGAGTTCGTACATTATCAAGTGTCCTGTTTTTTAATTTTTTTTCATTTTTGTTACTGCTCATTCACATTCGTCAATAAACATTAGTGTGAGAACTCAAATTATCAAACAATGATTATGTCACGTGGTTGAAAGGGAACCACGATCATAGATGTTAGAGCAGCTCTCATTAAATTTACTAATCTAGGTAACTAACCACTGTTTCATTTCACAGATATAACTGTATTTGTGAAGTTCATGCCTGTTATCATTCTCACTGTATGAGCAGTAATTTAAAAGGGAGTGACAAGTGTAAAGTTTGTTAATCTGTGCTAACTGACTTCACCTAATTGTCACTGTCTAGTAACTGTTCGTACCCATTCATACTGAAGGTAGTGTTTTACACATATTTATTTTATTTATTTATTTTCCCTACCAATGCTTCTGTTCACATTAGTATTCTAATTGACAACCTGTTGATAAACACGTTATTTTTAAATAGTGTCACTTCATAGCTGATGCAGAATTTCAGCTTTGGTATGAAATGAAACAGTAATGCCCACCTATCCTTTTCTCTTGCATCTTCTGCCATATTTACCCAAATATAAGGCAAGATTTTTTTTTAATTTCATATTAAAAATGACAAGGTCACCATATAATTGTGCACAAAGTTAACCTTTTGACGCCTAATGACGACTATAGTGGTCGTACCGCACCGCTAACCTCTAAATGTTGCATTTTATATATTTATTCAACATATATAGGTACTGAATATTTTAAACATGGTATATACTCTCCGCTTCTTTCTCTTCAAAATGCAGTTTGTTTCATAATTCTAACATATTTGGTTCCTGTTTTATTCACATTTTATATACAGGGTGTGCTAAAATTAAAAAATAATTCCGGCGCCAAAAGGTTAAATGTGGTCTGTGACTGGGGCACATGTTCATGTCTGCCACAACTAGATGAATGAAGAAAATTACTAGCTGGCACTGTAAATATACACATTATTTTATGCTTCTGCTTTCATTATTGGTATGCTGACAGCCTGTTTCCAGTCTCATTACTGTAGTGAGAAATTGTTAAAGTATTTTAAAAAAATTTTGGTAGTGTTGAAAGGAAAGGTACATCAACATCTGAAACACCAGAAGCAGTGTGTTGCTGTTATGATGTTAGTTTTAAATAATAATTAAACATGCTGAAGAAAACAAAGAGAATTATTATTTAAGGGAACATTTGAGCCTGAAGATAATTTTGTGGGCCCAAGCTGGGGAATTTAAATGACATTGTCAAAAAATTTCTGAATTTTGTTCTAGAGAAATATAATTGCCTTCATGGTAATAGAGACAGAGTGAGTAAAGGTATTGAAAGTTGCTACATCCATGAAGATTCTGCAGGAAGATTTCAATGCCAGTAATTCTTAAAAAATAAGATACATGTGTCATCAAGGTTCAGCTGTTGATAAAGAGCTACATTAGTGTAATAGTGTCCTAGAGGCCACCTTCATAAATAAATGACATGTGAAAACCACTTAATAAATCCATTCTAGAAATATGATTACCTCTTAGGACAAATGGGAGATGAAACCATAACTGCCCAACAGGATCAAAAACAGTACTTGTCAGAACAACTGGACATGAAAAACTGAGATTGATTATAATGCTTTCAGTTTCGGCTGATTGGTGGTTACTGACCCCATATGTTTTTCTGAAGAGAAATAATCATAAAAAAAAACTCATAGTGGAATTATATTTCACCGTATTGAGAAAGTGTGGATTACAGAAGAGATAATGGTCAAATAGCTGAATGAAGTCTAGGGCAGAAGAGTAGGTGCTGTTCTGAAGGAGAGAGAAATGCTGGTTGTAGATGCTTGCGAAGGTTACTGAAGCAATTGCTCATATGAGAGGGCATGACCCCTGAGTTGTAGGTTCTTGATGTAGTTCACAAACCATTTAGACATTGTGTTCCTTATATGTGGAATGGCTGCTGCTTTGTAACTGCCCTCTAACACAAGCAGTCTTGGGTAGTAGATTAAGGCTGCTTGGAATGGCATTTACCAGATTCCAACATCAGAGGGTTTAAAAAGTGATATGTGTTAACCCTTTGACGCCTAAGACCCCTATAGTAGTCGTACCGCACCGCTAACCTCTAAACGTTGCATTTTATATATTTATTCAACAAATACAGGTACTGAATATTTTAAACATGGTATATACTCTCTGTTTTTTTCTCTTCAAAATGCAGTTTGTT
>Ga0123355_10004941_pt1 | contig 19413 bp, 24 predicted proteins | sample TergutEmb28metaG_3_FD_89872 | JGI IMG/M metagenome (GOLD analysis project Ga0123355, IMG submission 89872) | Embiratermes neotenicus P1 segment gut microbial communities from Petit-Saut dam, French Guiana - Emb289 P1 | ecosystem: Host-associated > Arthropoda: Insects > Digestive system > Gut ... | reverse complement strand
TATATATTTTTAGCATCTCTCTAGTTTTCCTGTCAATGTTTCTTATTTCTTCAGTTCTCCAGTTAATTATACCAAAACTGTATCTCAACACTCAGACAGCCAATGCTCCAAATGCTGTAATTTTATTCCTGGTGTTCAGTTCACATTTCAGTATCATCCTTAATCTCCTGTTCTATTCCTGTTTCTACCTTTCTTTCATTTGTTAATGTTGTGTTCCTTCATTTCCCTCAATCCTGATGTACTGTATGTTTTATCCTGTTCTAGCTCTTGTATTTCTCTGTTGATGTTGATCACCAAATTTTGCCATTGAACCAGTTTGCCTCTTTTAAATGCAATCTTGGCAAATTTTTCAAGTCCAAATTCCATATGGATATCATCACTGAAGTTTTTAACTGTTTGAATCTGTTTTTGGAGGTCTTCATCTGATTTGGTAATCAACTTCAAATCATCCATGTAAAGTAGTTGTGATATTTATGTCTTTCTTGTGTGCTCTTCATATCCTGTGTTCAGCCTGTTCAGTTATTCAGAGAGAGGGATTAAGGAAATGCAATATATCAGTGGTGACAGTGAGTCTGCTTGAAATAATGCATATCGTATTTTTATGCCGTCTGTTTCTATTAGCTTATTTTCTGTGTGTAGGCACATATGTGTTCTCCAGTAGCTCGTGACCTTCTTGGTGAATGATATAACTTTATTATTGATCCCAATTAACTCTAGGGATTTGATTATCCAACTGTGTGGTAACCTGTCGAAAGCTTTCTGATAATCAATCAATGCCATACAAATTATTTTTCCTGCATTTACATTTTTGTAGTATTGTTTTGAAATCAGCAGCTGATCTTTGCATCATTTGACCCCCTGCAGCACACTTTCTGCTCTTTTGGCATCACATTCTCATCTTCCACATATATTTGCATATGCTTACTTATAATAGATGTCATAAGTTTGTACATTGTGGGCAGACAGGTCAAAGGTCTATAATTCTTTGGATTTTCAGTATACTAGTCTTTTGCAATAAGGAATGTTACCACTGCCGTTAAATGTTACTCCTGCCGCTAACAATTACAGTATTTGATCTTCTTCATTCAATTTGTTAAAAAGTGCATCTATGTGCTGGAGTGTTGCTGTAAGTTGTTTAAGCTTAAAATTTGCTACTTAGTCTCTTTCACGGGATTTCCAGTTTAATGTTCTACATATTATTATTATTATTATTATTATTATTATTATTATTATTACTACTACTACTACTACTACTACTACTACTGAGGTGCTTAATGATCTGTACTCACGCAATATTGTTCGGATGATAAAATCGAGAAAAATGAGATGGGCGGGACATGTAGCGCGTATGGGAGAGAGAGGCATATACAGGGTTTCGGTGGGGAAACATGAAGAAAAGAGACCACTTGGGAGGGCCAGGCGTAAATGGGAGGATAATATTAAGATTGAACTTCAGGAAGTGGGTTGCGGGTGTATGGACTGGATCGAGCTGGCTCAGGATATGGACAGGTGGCGGACACTTGTGAATGCGGTAAACCCCCACATCAGGTTCACCGCGTGGTGCAAGAACAGACCCTTACCGATTGCCATTTGCGTATCAGTAAGCCAGCTCCGTGGACCGGGACAGCTCAGTCGGTACAGCGAATCGCTACAGGCTGGATGGTCCGGGGATCAAATCCTGATGAGGACAAGAAATTCCACAACCGTCCAGTCCGGCCCTGTAGCTCGCCCAATCTCCTGTACAATGGGTAACGTGTTTATTTCCTAGGGTTAAAGTGGCCGGGGCGTGGCGTGGCGTTCAACACCCAACCGAATCTAGCGCTGAGATTAAAAAAAGAGTAGAACCGTACTTCTCTTTCCCTTCTGGGCCGTCGTGGCCTGCTATAAGTCGACCTTTACCTTATAAGAGAACTGTTTTTGGTAAAATGGAAGAAATGGAATTTGAACTTGGTGTAACGTACACGTAAAGGTAGCCCTTTACTGAAAACGTATGGGGGAACGAAGATAGAGCTCCAAGCATTCTTAACACGGCCCTAGCTGAATGAGAAAGTTCGTCTGCCACTTCATGTACAGTATGGCCAACAGAATCAAGATGAAATTCTGCCGGGGACACATTAAAATAAACATACAGGCCAGTAGGTTAACTGACCTTTTTATTATGCGTTAATTTTATGCACAAGACAGACCAGCTATCACTCACGTACCTGGAAGCACTAAATCTACCGAAGTACTACATCTACAGAAGCACTACACCTACAGAAGCACCACATCTACAGAAGCACTAAATATACAGAAGCACTACATCTACAGAAGCACTACACCTACAGAAGCACTACATCTACAGAAGAACTACATCAACAGTAGCACTAAATCTCCACCAAGCACTACATCTACAGGAGCACTACATCCACAGAAGCACTATACCTACAGAAGCGCTACATCTAGAGAAGCACTAGTAGTAATAGGACGGCCCTGGCCCACCACCCTGACAAAATACCCAGTTGGGGTAGTCGAAACACCCTGAAGAAGGAACCGAAAAATGTAGTCGAAACACATGTTGCGTACGTGTGCATGTTAGGTTAAGAGTGAACCTAAGGTCATGCAAGGTATGTGTAAACCTAAGTTAATGGATGTTAAAGTGAACTTAAGGTAAATGTCAGTGATGCCGAAACGTCGGTAATTGTTTAGTGCAAGAAGTGTGTAAGGTGCATGCTTAAACCTAAGGTAATGCATGTTAGTTTAAACCTAAGTTGATGCTGAAACGTCGGTAATCGTTTAGTGCATGATGGCGGTGGCGTTCGCTTAGCGTAAACCAAAGGTAATGCTCGGTGTTGCGGAAACCTAAGGTAGTTCATGTTAATGTAAACCTAAGGTTATGCTCGTCGGTTGTTTCGCCAAGTGATTCCGAAACGTCGGAAATTGTTTAGTGCAAGATGGCGTCGGCTTAGCGTGTATTAAGAAGGATAGGTGCCGCCGTGGGGATAGGTAAAGGAAGCCCCAAGATGGCGTCGGCTTTCGCTTAGCGTAAGTCAGGGTGAGGTATAATATTAAAAAGGATAGATGCCGCCGTGAGGATTGGTAAAGGAAGCCTAAGATGGCGTCGGCTTTTGCTTAGCGTAATTCAGTTGAAGTAAGGATAGGTGCCGCCGTGGGGAAGCGTGAACACTCAGATGGCACCAGATGGCGGCAGGTGTGCATAATATTAAAAATGATGGCGGCAGGTGTAGTTCCTCCATTCCCTCCCTACACCCTGGTGATGCTGTGAGGAGCCTCTGCGGTGTCAGGTATGGGAGTATGAAATAAGTGCGGTTAAATATGCCTGTACGTATTGTTTGTTGAAGTGAGGGATATGTATGTGCAGGTGGGGTTCCCCGTGATGGAATGCTGTCGTGAAGTTTGGTAAATAGAGTGGCCAAGGTATGGAAATGAGTGGAAAAGTCTTGGTACGGTATTGCACGCAGCACTCAAGGGTAAATTAGCCCGTAAGTGAGTTACCAGAGTGAGTGCAAGAACCGTCTGTGAAAACTATACTGTATGCTTAGTCATTTACACGCGCGAGAGCTGTAGTTATCTGAAGGAGCGTGGGCGACTTTAAGGGTCGCACGTGTACGGGTAGATGAGATCATACTGTGAGGCGGGTGGTGACATCATGCAGCAGTCTAGTTCTGACTTGCCGGGGACAGCAGTTGCAATGTAAGGCCAAAGTGTTTTAGATGTAGGAAGTTCGTTGCCGGAGTCTATCAGTGTTACAAGCCAGTGTCGCAGTGCTGAAAAGTTTCTAGCTTGAGAAACGAAGTGCTGAAAAGTTCGTAGCTTGTGTGTAGAAAAGTTCTTAGCCTGTGTGTTGAAAAGTACTTAGCCGGTACATGAGGTAGGTAGGCCGGTCACCCCTGTGCGCTCTACATGCATCGTGCTGACATTGCATTCGTGCCGATTAGTACCAACTTAGCGCGAAGCGGATTCCGACAAGTACATGTGAAACAAAGGAAAATGAGTGCGTGTGTGTGTGTGGGACTTAGACATATGCTTGAGTATAAAATGTCAGGTGTGGCACGTGTACGGTATTTGTCTTCTCAACGCTGCTGCCGTCCAGTACTCGTGTTTTGAGACCACTGCTGCCGCTGCTACTGTAACATCACCACAGCTGCCGCCGTCCATTCACCACTGCTACCGTCCACTCACCGCTGCTGCCGCCGTGTACGCTGCTACCGCTCACCCACCACTGCTACTGCCGGGTACTCAGCTACCTTCCACCTACCGTGACGCAACCGAATAAGACAGGTATGTTGAACTAAAAAGTAGATGCGCGTATGTGTCCCAGTGAAATGGCAGAATATAAGTATGAGCTCTGCGCTGTTGTAGGTTGATGGCTTGGCAAAAATTCGAGGGCCACACCAGCTTTGCAGACAGACATGATACCATTGAGGGCATATTGGGAAATGCGACATGGTTCAATGAATATGTGCCTAGGGGCGAGGATCGAATTGCCGAGGTTATGTTATGGCTATGCCATTCGATGGGGCTCTGTTGCTCAATTGTCGGCGAGTATGCTATGTATAGAGCGGGTAAATTAACATCACGCCCTGATTCACTCGCCCTCTAAATTGCTAGTCCTCAAACGTGGTACCCCGAAATTGCCGTGCTCTTGCAAGAGCAACCGACCCCCACCTTTGCATTGGGGGTGTAGAGTTTGAAATAATTCCACAATGGTCCATGTCTGGTAAATTGGTGACCTATTTTATCAGGCACGGAGGTGATGATATTATACTCAAACTAGTGTTTGTAAATAGTGTCAAACCTTGCGGTCCGCGGTCCAACATAGATTTAACATATAATGTATGGACCACGCTTTATTTCTATTGCACCAATTATGCAATAGTAGTCTTACCATCGCAAACCTCAGGCGATAAAATTGTATACGTACGGCATTTCCTGGCCGAAATAGGGGGCGAGACTATACGGCGCTGTGGCCGCTGCGTATGCATGATCAATAAGGAAAAATTGCGTTTCGAACTTGTAAGTTCATGCAGACCAGTAGATCCCTATTTTGAATTCGATTGAGCCACGTCTCGCCAAACCATCCAGCCACTGAGAGAGATGTGCTTCCCGTCTAGGTATCGTGGCGCTACCGGCCGAGATGCTGCTGCAACACACGCCAAGTAGAGAATGGTGCCAGGATAGAGATAGGTTAGTGCTACAAACGAAACAACATTCAACTACAAAGTGCAGTTTATTATTATAAGCAAGTTACACAAATTTTGCAAGCTCCTCATACAGGTGAGGATAATCAATGTTTGTACTGGCGTTAGGTGGTGGTTCCACAAATGATGTCGAAGCTAAGGACGATGTTACGTAGGACAACACGTCCGGCATAGCGATAATATAAACGCGAAATTGTTGCTGTATGATGGGGAAAACTCGCACCAGATAGTCCATGTCGGGTTGTGTCAGGCTTATGTACTACGTGCCCTCAAACATTCTGGCCGACCAGTGCTTCCTGGGGGTGTGCAGGCAGAAGTTGCCACTCTCGCCGACAAACATGGAGTCACGTATAACAGGCAGACATTCCGCCAACGCGACGACTTGTTCGTCGGCGAGAATGAGGGACTTGGACCCTCCCCTCCGAATGGCGCCGAATTCCACCAAGAGTTGATAATCGCGTGCAGGGTAGTAACCGACAGACACGTACTAGGTCTTGTCTACGTTGATGAAGAATATGCGACGTAGAAGGACCCGGTTGGAATCGAAGGCAGAATTGGGGGCCAGTAGTTACAGATGTCGGACGGTTAAGTGGTGGGCAGCTGTTCCACCTACTTCCCCTCCTGGATCTGACGTAAAGCAGGCCGCTTGGCGCCCGCAACAACAGGGCTGGACCGTCTGCGTCTAGTAGCCATCGTAGCAGGAGAGACAGGGCGTAGGATGTGCATGGCCGATTTATAGGGCTGCAAGAATATCGGCAGTATGACGTGTCATATCGGGTGGGCATTGGACGAAATTGTTCTTCTGCAGATAGTACATCAACCAATCGTAGAGGGAATGCGAGGTTTTGGTTGCGCAAGAGTATTTGGGAAATCTGTGGCAGGGCAGGTTACACCAGTGCTCGTGATTGAGTCTGGCGGGGGGCAAATGACATCCTCTAGGTTATGGATCGGCCGCCCAGTCAGTACGGCTAGGAACGTGAATTTCGAGATGACGTAGGCGTTGAGGTGGGCGAAACCTGCCACTGCCTATTTGAGGACCGTGTGCAACTCCTTATACTAAATATGGCCTTCCATTCAATTTATGCCGTTCTCTATCGATCCGTGATCGGCCATCTTGTAAAGGCGGTTTGAAACGGAACGTCTCGGAAGCGATGGCACTGGCCACACAGAGTTCCTTGACGACCGTCTCATTCTGCCGCCCACGCAAGAACTCGTAATCGATAACGGCCTCTCTACTATTCACAGCCATGTTTTGGAATAAGAATCGAAAAAATACCTACCTTTTATAGGCAGCTGCGGCAGCATTGACCCCAGCCGCCACGGGGCACTTTGGCAACGAATTCGGCCGTGAACATCCGCTCCACTTGCCGGTCTGCGGCATCACCTCCGTCGAAGAGCTACAAATTGCTCCGGAGTGTAGCCCCGATTCAAGTACAGGGCGAACAAAAAGCAGTACTTGACGCAGATGTCACTAGTCAGGCTTCGCAGTTGTTTCTTGTTACAATCCCAGGTCGTGCGGTTCCGTTGTACAAAGTCCAAGTTGTCAGGCACGTACGGTACGATGCCGTAGGAATCAAAGTAGTAGGCATACGAAGATTTGGGGCGGAAGTGTACGGCTAGCCAGTGAACCTCCCTTTATATGGGGATCGGCATTGACTATGACGGTGCAAGTTTTCGTGATTGAACGTGGCAGAAGATCGGAAGCGTAGACGTCAAGGAAAGAATTTACATTGCACAATGTGCACAGTATCTGCAAGGTGTCCATCTTTTAGTAGTCGGTCGTGACGTTACGCGCCAAATTAATGAGGATGGTACTGTCAAATTTTAGGTACAGCAAGCACGTAATCGCCTCGGGTAATGGCTTGGCGAATTTCAACTCCACCCATATATTACCCTATTTGGGGAGGGACGTGTGGGGCTCAGAAGCGCCCTGTTCGGGTGTGAGATCAAAGAGTAACACGAAATAGCCCTTTACAAACATATCGTGTGTTATCTGATGTCCGGCATTGGAGTGATGGATCCCTGACCCTTCGAAAAAAAATTCCTATAACACATTACTGAGGTCTTTTCATGATCCAGACCCAGAGATAGGCCTTCGTTAGAGTACTGTTTACCGTTCACGAATAGCGAAAAATCGCTGATATAATGTTGAAATTTGTAGGGGTTCGTGTCCACTGTGCCTATAAAATCGGCATTTTTAACCATTATGAAGAGGAGAAGTTTCGGCACTGGGCCCAATAGTGCATTGTAGATAGACAGGGATTTTGATCCGGCAGAGAATGTGAACGTCTTCAGTTCGAATCTCGTCATGTTGTAGCTTGCGAGAGCCCCCGTATTCAGTGTATCAACGTGATCCAGAGGTGTGACGCGGTCAGTTTTCACGCGCTTCACCAATAATTGGGGGTCCAAAAATTTGAAAGTGGTCTTAGAATCGGCATCCTTGCTCATCATGTAGAACGAGGGTCGGGCCTTCGTCAATCTGATCTGAATGTTTACGCCCGGCAGAAGGACGAGCGAGACGTTGAACAGATCACTGTGCAAACGTCCGAAAACTGCAACTCTTTACTGGCACTAAGTTTGTCCCAGCGAGTGATGAAAACTCGGTTAGTCGTGGCACTCACAGTCGCAGTCGTCGGATCACATGGCAGCATGTCGCCAGTGTCACGATACCAGTAATTGTCAGTGAGTTGTTTGGCTGCCGCATCGGTGCCGAAGGTGAGGAGAGTCTCCAGATATGAGAGATAAATATAGTGATCGCTCGATTGTGTGATTGCGGTGCCATTGAGTACGACGGTAAAGTGACTGAAGAGAGAGTAGAGCAAATTATTGGTGACGCCCTAGACTAATTTATCTCGGACATAGAGTTGGATAACGAGACATATGTAGCTGTTCTTGTCCCCGGCTATTAAAAATTCCAGATTTTGTTCGACGGGCGCCATAGGTTTGTACGCGGTCTCAATAGTCCCCAGCACAGACGTTTCTACGGGTTTGTGCTGGAAGATGTCGAACTCGCTACTTATGAACGCTATATCTGCGGCAGACTTGATATGACTGATTAGGACTAGGAGAAGATGTCCCTTTCTATTACCTGGGCACGCTTAGCCGGTGTCTTTTTGGCTCTTTGCCTCCCCGACGTTTCGGTATCTCCCGCTTGGCGACACTTTTGAGGCCTCGTCCACGTAGTTTGCTGACAAAACGACGCGTGGATTCGGTGACGGCATCGCCTACATGTTTCGATATATCTTCGGCACTCACGTCCGGTGATTTATTGTGCGCGATATAGCTAATGATCTTGCCACCTGTACGTCCCACGGTCCACAGGAGAGGTCCCACGAAACGGAAGAGGGTGCCTAAGAAATTGCCGATCTCATACCCTCGTTGAAGTTAGAGCGGAACTGAATAGATAGGGCCCATCCCCGGAGTGGGGGAAAGACCACGACCCGCCTGATTGAAGTAGTACGTCTCTTAAGGATGCATCCTAATAAATGTCCTATTATGGATGCCTACGCCATGTTTAATATAGATCTACCACTGGTAATTGTTGCGTAAATGAAGCACCACCCTTGTGGGCATAGTTCTGTCGGCAAAGAGGATGTGCAGACCCTAACTCGTCAGGAACTCGATTCGAATGTCCTGAAATTAGCGCAGCTCCAGTGGCTCGTATTGCAAGTTCCAAAACTCGTGCTGACAAATTGCGTTTGGGTAGACCCGAAACGTCCATATGCAACGGGCGGACATGTCGCCAAGGAATTACGGAGATATCACGTTACAGTAGATTCGGACGGGCCTTGCCCCTTCGGGAGACGAAGAAAACGAAATTTCGCAGACTCCCACTTCCCAATTGGAGGTCGAACCCAGATCTATAGGCTGGGCTAGTTTCACCCTGAATTCTGCATGTGTATTCAGGTCGTAAATGTCCAGCGAAGCATTACTCAGCGGAGTGACGTAAAAGTTGTTCTGACTGGGTGACGTCATTTCAGACATCCTTCACACTAGATTCCGGGATCCAAGAGTCAAAATACTTACCGAAACCTTTCCACCGGACGATATACTCCTTATTGCCGCATCCAACTCGCTTGTCTAGTATTTTATCTATCTTGTAAGTGGTCTCTTTCGAGATGCGAACACGTGTGAGTTCCTCCCCGTAAAATTGTCCCTCTATCGGCGTCTTGTTTAAATCCTCCAGTTCGTAGACGGGTCGTGGCCTCATATCTATAACTTTCGTAATGCGATATATTTCCGTGCAGAAATTCTGTTCGCCACCTTTGGCAAATTTCATCTTCTCCTTATTGATCCGCACGTGCTGCCCTACACTAAACTTTACTTGGGCCACACGAATGCGTCGACTGCTCATCATCTTCCAAATGGCGAGGACGTCCGAATATGTCACACGCGACGGTGCCATACCAGTCGTCGAGTGTACCGTGTCATTGTAGGCCCTCACAAGTATTGGCAAAACATCGATATAGCGGAAACTATTCATATAATTAAAATATTTTTATAATCTATCACGAGTAGTGCGATGAGCACGTTCCACGACACCACATTTGACGTCGCGGTTCCTGTACACCTGAAACTGTATGCTCTCGTCGCGTAACATGTCCTGAAAATGTTTATTGAGAAATTCCTTGCCCTTATCCGTGCGTACCCATACGGGGCGCCGCGAAGGTAATTTCGGCTTGTCGTCATATATGGACCGAAAAGCCGCGGTGATTGCAGGTCCGCTCTTTGTATTCAAGGGAATCAGATAGAGATATTTCGAGAATACATCAATGACGGATAGAATGTATTTGAAATTATCATTGTATTTTGCGAAGGACTGTACATCCAATAAATCGCGTTCCCACACATCCCAGACATAAGTCACGGTATAGGGATTACGAGCGAAACGTCTCATCACAGGACTGTGCAGTTTATATGCATCTTGTTCTTCTAACCATGCCCGGGTAGTGGCGACAGATTACGATTTACCCTTCTTCGTATCTGCGACCTCAGCCGCCCGAAGCTTCGGCAACGTCGAAAAGCCTGACTGATTGCCTTAGTATAGTATAAATAGTATAAATCACAAATGCTGGCCATTAATACGTTGTCCACTTTCGTCGTAACGCAGATTCGACACCGCGTAACTTCGGTTTCGCAAACAGGGCCGCAATGATTTCAGGAATTTTTTCCGCGTGTTATATTAATGTTACCGTCAGGCTGATATTGGGTCAAATGAGCGTTAGTCATCGTCAGTATTTTCATACACGACTTCAGATCGTCTTTGGTGATAAATTCCGTATTCACTTTCTTGTGCGTCAACAGTTCCCCCAAGCCCTTCGATCCCTTAACACTCGGTCCTTGATTGTGATAACACCACTAGTATCGACCACTACCGGGGAATCACTTATCAAAAACACATCGCCGTCCTTACGAACGCCATATTGCGTGTCGAGAAAAGTTGTCTTGTACACGTAGGGCATCAGGTAGGGACTAGCTACAGGACCGACATTTTCCCTACCGTACTCCCGGCCCTCATCCTCAACGAAATTATCATCGTCTTAATCATCTTCTTCATTATCATCTTCAACCGGTTCCTGTTTCGGCGGTTCATATTTAAATTCCTCCGTAGGACGGGGTGTGGTAATTGATGCCGACGTTACGTCCGTCTGTGGCCCACGGCGCATCTTTTGAGGCGTAGGAGGGGGTGTAGGGGGAACTTTGCTAGCTTGCCCGTTAGGCATCACTTTGCTTAAAAATTCAGCAAACACATTCGTCTCGGCCTTTTTTCTAAGATCGGCCTCCTCTATCTGTTTACGCATCTTAAGCCACTCCCCATAGGAGTGATGTTTACGTATCCTGACGGCCTCCGCATAAGGGTTACGTTTCTTTGCCGTCTCACTTTGTTAGGTACCGCCGCCGGTTCCCTTGTCATGAAAGGGGAGCATGCAATGATCGGCAGGGATGAGGTACTTCTTACGTAATATGATTTTATTTGTTTTGAAAGATGAGGCTAACGAGCGTTGGCAGGACGGCAATCAATAGAGGCAGCAGGAAACTCCCACACTGTACTACAAGTTTCTTCTTCTTGGAGAGAGGCACGTGCCTCTCGGAGACCTTGCGAAGCGCAGCCTTGTGTTTTTGTAACTTGCGCGTGTCAGATCTGTCAGCTTTATATTGCCGTACAACAAGTTCAAGACACACTAGCTTAAACAACTGACGAGTTCTTTGTTACACTTTGAAATGATAGCTTTAAGCAATTTCGGGTCGGCTGTCTTCAACACCTGCATGGTGTGATAATTCGCCTTCACACGCTTCATCGACTAAATCCGAATATACGGTGAGGGGAAGTGAATCGTCCGGGAATATGTTGGTACGAAATCTCAGACCGTCGTTCGTATTCTGTGTCAGATCCAAGAGGAGGTAACCGTAAGGTGCTTTTAACGCGTCCAAGTGAGCGTTATATAGAACCAAACTATATTCGGGGTACACTTGACTGGCCAGTTACTTGAATTATTTCTTACCTCTGACGTTTTTCAATGACACTATATAATGGGCATTTAACGAGATGTCCCTACAGAACCTGCCCTCATGAAACAGATTTGGAGTGATTAAAATAACGCTTATATACCTGTGATGGTTACCTCGCATAAACATTTCGCACACTTGCTTTGAATAGACGTCGTTTAACAAATCGTCAAGAACACGAGGCTCGGTTCGCCTTTTGCACTGCCAATATCTTCCGGCACTCGCTCGTTAAATATGACGTACGTCGGCAGACGGGAGGGCACAGCACTTTTCTCACCATAACACCAAACTATCCCACCGGCAAATTTCGGTTCGGTGGAGAGGTCGCGGAAGTTCTGCAAGAAGCGTATGACGAATGACCTTTTCCCCGAACCGCTAGGTCCACTCACGATACACGAGAACGGATGCCTAAATTTCAGATCATCACTCATTGATGGTCGGGCGGTGAAAAAACTCCTTTGCCCCAACATTCGCTCTATTTATACCCGAACGGGACAGGCGAATTGTCCCCTAAACGTCGGCGTTTGAAGAATGAGATTCTATACATCTTATCTTCAGGTTCGGTGACTATAGCCACAGTACCCCCTTCCTCTTACGCTTGATCTTCTTGCCCGAATGAACCGTTACTGTAGTTCCCCCGACCCAATAATTTAGGGTTATGCCACGGACTTTACAGACTGTAGTAGCTCGAACTGTCACGGTATCAATTACCTTGTATGCATAGTTCTTGGGTCCACCACTCACAAATTCGGATATGTACTCTGTGGTCCGCAATTCGGAGGTCATGTTGCCCAATACGTCTTCCGTTTCGATAAGTCCAGGTTCGTCTCGGGACAGAATGTAGATGACAGAATCTGTGTCGCAATAGATGGCTCTCTCTCCCAACTGGTCGAGATAGCGATACAGATGTATCCTGGCACCTGAGGTGACGTAACCGCCTATGACCTCATTCGCATGACGCAAGTTTGGTACGCGTTCCTCGGCCGAATGCTTCCACGAAATCCAAACTACGTCATCGCATGCCAACGATAGATTCGTCACCTCGATGCCGGGCGTGGCTAGAGAATTGTAAAGGTCCTTTGGTTCTATAATTACCATAGTCTGCGTCCTGTCGCTCCTCTCCGTCAACTTTCCCCACATGGAGTTGAGGCAGAGTTTGGCCAGACCCCGTTTTGCAGCGTTACACTTGATGCTCTACCTATCTAATCGTATCCCCTCTTTCGTCCAGAACGACTCGACATACTGCTCTTCGTCCTCGGGGCTTCGAAGCCAGCCGGAGTAGACGCTCGCCTCCGCCTTCAGTTTCAAAAAGGTGTTTATGTAGTCGACGAAAAGCCCACCCTCGCCGGTTTCGGGGTTGTATTGGGTGACTTTAAATTCGTAGACATGGTTAATTTCGAGTATCCGGAACCCCTTTTCCACGGCCAACCGCACCTCATCCATTACGCATGTAACCGACGAGGCCCTCTCCTTATCTATATGCGTGCATTCTCTGGTAGAGCATGTTTCAACACATGTTCTACACAGACAGAACATAAGTTTCTTATTGCATCAGTAGGGAAGGACATGATGGTACAATTTGTGCGGCGGAACGATAGTACACTTTATCAACCCATCCATACGCAAGCAGGCGTCCTTATCCTTGCACACGTCTCCCACATTGATGGTGGGGTGGCCGATGGGAAACTTGAAATACTTGCATAGTTATGGGTAGAGACTCATGACATCCACATATTGGATAGTCTCATTTTCACGCACTTTATAGTGGAGACGCATGGCCTCCGTCAGGCCCCCGTACAGGGCATCACGGTTACACAGCGGAGTTTGTCTTACCATAGGATGTGTGAGCAGTTCGGTTTTCTCCTCAAATTCGCATTCCCACTGAACTTTGATCTGATAGACCGCTCGTGTTATCTGCTCTAACCGCGACATGGTGCGTTCATATCGCTCGGCCAAAGTAACGCCGCTCAGGGTGGTGGCATCCCGGAATGGCTGGCACGTATGCCCGTGCCAAAAAGAACCTAAGTACTCGTAAATTTTATTAGTTTCTAGGCAATAGCCGTCCACGCTGGTGGGGTGTACTTCCGGCGGCTTGTATTCTCGCCCGTTGTGACAATGCATTATCTTCACCCCGTCCGTCTCTTCCATATGTAAGCGCCATATCAGGGCCATCTTGTTGTACCTGTTATTACAAGAGTACCCTCCCGTCGGAATGAGACGCATCGTATCGGGCTTCAGAAACCGCTTGCGTAAGACCTTATTGCATGCGGACGCGATCGTAATCGATTCGACAAAGACGCCGATGTGCCCTGTCTGCATGAACTCGCGCCTAAACACACGACACGCCTGCCTTAACACGGTGACGTCATCTTGGCAGTAGGATTCAAATACGCGTTTATTATCGAAGGTCTCGGACCTCTGACTCTCGTACCAGAAGAGAAATTCTTTCCTCTCTTCTTCCCACTGCATAATACGCCATGTCGAGGATGGGTCCTACATAGTTGAAGTTTTCCCGGGTATTAAAATAATGCGGATACCATAACATGGAGGCCGACAGTCCGAACGCTTCGGGCAACTTACGCAATGCACACGGGAGGAAGTAAACGCTGTCCAGAAAGACAAGGTGCTCCATCTTCATGCAAATGATCTTTAGTCCGCTCACAATCAGCTCAGGCTTCCATTTCAAGATGATCGCCCTGTTGTGAATGAAATGCAAGTCGAACGCCTTGGCGTTATGCGCTATCGCGACAATCTTTTTGGCCCAAAGGCGTGGCTTGCATAGATAAGTTAGCATGTACCCTACCGGATCGTCCCAGAACGAGTACTTCATCTTAGCGAATCGCACGCACTTTCCGCAGTCTTACACATTTTCGCACTGCGATTAGAACTGCTGAACGCAGACGAGATCAGGCACGTGTAGTGTGGCTTTATCAGAGTACTTTGTATTTTGCGTAGTCTCAAAATCATAAAATACGTACAATACCTTATCACTAACGTCGGGCAGCACGTCCTTCAACGATTTCATATAGCACAAGTGACCCACGTCCCTATTCTGCTGACAGTTAGCGCAATATAGCTTATTACATTCGTGTCTTGCATCCGTCACGAGCAGTCCACACGTCGCGCAACATCTTTTACGCTCACAAACGGATTTTCTCTTTGTCGTGCTCTGCTTATGGTTGGCAGAACACGTCCGACTTTTAAATGTCTGTTACATACGTCGCAGGGGAAGCAATCGTCGGAGAACGCTCAAGGAGGGCTCGCCATACAGTCGCTGCACGTCTGGTCACACACGTGTGTTATATCTCGACTACAGCTTTTATTGCATAAACTGCATACGTACTTTTTCGCCATTGCCCAAGTGAGGTTAGTTATCACGTGATAATGTCTTTCGACATCGTCGTAGAGTAGGTTAAGATACTTGGAAGAGCCAACCTGCCCTTCGAACATTATGTCGTCACACCCAAGACACAACTATACTGATACACAACTATCTTATAGTCCCGAAAATGTTGTTCGAAACGGTTAAGATCGTGGATCCCCCCGCCCCTAGTCAGATCATTATCTGTCTCTTGTAGTAAAGATTGAACTACGGGACGTATCTTCCTCCCTTGACGATACGCTTTATATTTTGCATCGTTATCTATTCTGGCAATCGCTTTATTATAGCCTGGGCTAAACAATTTTCTTCTGCCTTCACCTTCACGATGCTTTCCTTGATATGCGCCATTACGGAGAACGGTCTGCCCTTAGTCTTAATACCGTAACCACAACCTTCGGGCATCTTGACCGAATGCACTGTTACGACAACCGTGTCCAAGGCGTTAAATCTAACATTGGACTGTGACACTTTTTCAAAGACAGTCCAAATCACCTCTCCCGATGACTGATCTTTCCTCCTAAAACTGATACCGATGGGCTTATCGTCCTGATTCACCTGATTCTGGATAGTTATCCCCACCATGTCACTATCACTCACATCCTGCAAGGCATACTCAAAAAGTTCGTTCACGCTGGCTAGGAAATGTCCCACGGGATCACTATTATCCGTGGGGGATAATAGTCGCGCGGTCAGTTGCGTCCCTACGGCATTCTACCGTCTATACTGTCTCCTAATCGTGTCATCTATCTCGAATCTGCGAGCCATTCTCTACCAATTAATACACATATTTAGCTTCGTTACAGAATAATGTAGGTTTTTTGTAACTTGTAGTCAAGTAATAATACTTAGAGTTCAAACTGCGGAGACACACTGTTCGTGTTACGTACGTGCGGCCTCCTTTTATTGCCGGAGGGTGACGTCATTTTACTTGTTTGTGTCAGCCACTGCACCGACCGATATGGATCTTGGAAAGCGGTTTGAGGAAGCCACCGCCTACGCTTCAGTCAGCGTCTCCTCATTGGAGCCCCATAAACAATATCCCATTGTCAGAGCAAAAAGACTTTCAACCAGATTCGGTATGTCGGTTGGGTTTTCCCTACGGGCCTCCGACACCAGCGTCGTAAAGGTCTTTCTGCCGCAAAGCTACAGTGACGTGGTGACCGACGCCGACATGGAGAGCATCAATTCCGGGGCGGTCGCGCTGAATCTTGTGTATAAGGATGTGTGTGAAACCTCGAAGGCCTAAATCCTAGCTATTGAACACTAGTGTATTTCCTCCCCAACAACATAAGGCGTCGAGGGAGATGTTGCGATGGGTCGGACAGTCTTTTTCGGACCCAACTGGACTTGAAGAAATGTGCGGGACATGCCGTGTGGTTAACCGAATTCACGCCCACAAGACTAGATCATCTCGGGTTTGTGAATCGCCTAAAGCAAACGTTCTGTGAGCTCGATATCTGTTGTGCTATTGTAAACGCTTACCCAACCTATATTGCTTGTGCCCTCGGCGCGTATTCGACGGGAGGTACATTGTACATTGCCCGGGTCGACTCCCCAATCCTTGAAAATATTTACAAGGTACCCTAATATCAGATAGGACCTTTCACATTGGTCCTAACTGAATCCGAGCGATATGCGGATTACCCCGATTATTCCGTGTTTGCAATTACTCAGGGGAGGAGACGGTTCAGTTTCTAATTGGGGTTGTCGACACCGTCACCAACACTTGTGGATCCACATCAAACATCAATTTACTAGAATTCTGGTGGGATAATACACTTATTTTTGTATTCCTAAAATACGGGATAGTCTGCGTTCCGCTTGAATCACCTAAGGTCCTCTACCTTCGGCAACACGGGGCTATTAGTGGGGGCTGGACGCAGAATTCCCTATGCAGACCGTGTTTCTAGAGCTATCGGCCAGTACTCGACCCTTTCATAGTCACGTGCACGGACTCGTGCTCGTGCAGGTGTCATGTGTGCCTCCGTCATCCCCAGTCTCTGCGAAGTCTAGCTTCATACACGGTGTTCCACATCACTAACAATTTATCTGAATTCACGCTGTCGTCAGAAACTCTGTATCCACACTATGTTCGGGCTGTGAAATCAAAAATCGTTCCCACCGAAAGCTTGATTGCAGATTCTTTTCCCCATTTGCGAGGGGCAAGGACTCCCGTAGAGTTAAGCGGTATCACAAAGCCTGTGTAGACCCTTCTCAATTCCCCTGGTACACTCACACCGGGGAATACTGTGACTCAAAGGATGAGATTATTGCTCGATTGTGTACAGACAAGTTTGAATGGCGGTATGATTTATGCGATAAACCACTATTCGCAACAACAGACTGTCTGTTCTGCTAGCCTTACTACATATGTACTTTTGTATGCAATAAATAACATACTACCTCGTTGTTTCTTGTTTATTCTCTCTACGCCCTCTCCCGACACGTGTACGTGACAATAAGTGCTTGCGGAGTGTTCGTGCTCCGGAATGATATACGAGTACGTGACTATATGTGCTTACGCCGAAAGACTGCTTACACGTGTAGGGGATCTACTGCCTAATCTCATTACCCTAGATACTCACGGTGGCGGCACACGGGCGTAGGGAGGACAAACTCCCTTTTACCGCACTTATTTCATACTCCTACACCCAATCCTCACGGCATCACCAGGGTGTAGGGAGGGCATGGAGGCCCGCACTACAACTGCCGCATTCTTAATATTATACACACCTGCCGCCAACTGAGGGTGCAAGCTTCCCACGGCGGAATCTATCCTTTTCAATATACACACTTACGCTAAGAGAAAGCCATCCGGGGATTCGTTTACCAATCCCCACGGCGGCACCTATCCTCTCTAATAATATACTTCACCCTGACTTACGCTAAGTCAATGTCATCTTGTTTCGGGGCTTCCTTTACCAATCCACAAGGCGGCACACGACGCCATCTTGCACTAAATGATAGCCGACGTTTCGGCATTACAGACCTTCAGTTCACACCATGCATTACCTTAGGTTTCGGCAACACCGAGCATTACCTTAGGTTTACGCTAAGCGAACGCCATCTTGCACTAAACGATTGCCGACCTTTCGGCATCACCGACCTTACGTTCACAGTAACATGCATTACCTTAGTTTTCGGCATTATCATACGTTTAAGATAAGCGAACGCTAGTCATCTTGCACTAAACGATTGCCGACGTTTCGCCATCACCACCATTACCTTAGGTTACCTATAACATTCATTAACTTAGGTTTACATCTAACATGCATAACCTTAGGTTCATCCTTAACCTAATATGCATACGTAAGCAATGTGTTTCGACTAATTTTTACGCTTCCTTCTTCAGGGTGTTTCGACTACCCCTTCTAGGCTTTTGTCAGGGGGACGGGCCAAATCACCCCTTTACTACTAAGATCTCCCACCTAACAGTCATAAGCTTTCTTGAAGTTTATAAAGACCTGATGCACGGCTTCGATGTATTCCCATTTTTTCTTAAGTATTTGACGAATGCAGAATATATGAAAAGTAGATTACCTGTTGCAACGGAATCCACATTGGTGATTCCCAATAACTTCCCCGCATATGGAATTAACCTTGAGACCAGGATGTTGGGCAAAATTTATTACGTAGTTGGCAATAGTGATATGCCCCTATAGTTATTACAATCCGTTTTATCCCCCTTCTTATAGTAGGTATTATGATGGACTCCTTCCATTCTTCAGGCAATTCCTCCCTATTCCAAATAGAAATAATAAGTTTATGAATCTCACAGCAAATTATCCTACCCCCTGCTTAAATCGATTCTGCTGGGATTTGATCAATAATTTGTGATTTTTAAGCTTTCCAATAGTCACCTCAACCTCAAAGGCACTTGGCTCAGGCACTAGTGGTTCTACTATGTGTATTTCTGCTTGCCTCACGTCATTATCCTCATGTACATTCAAAAGGTGGGAGAAATAGTTCCTCCAACTTGCCATAATACTGTGGGGGTTTGCAACCAACTCTCCTTTCTCGTCATTTACTTTAAAAGTTCTAGGCTGGTATCCTTTCTTGAAGTCATTAATGCCCCTATAAAGTCCCTGAAATTGTTGACTTTACTGTTATTTTCAAGTTCCTTCATTTGAGCTTTCAGATATGCCTTCCTTTTCGTTCCTAAAATGTGTTAGCATTACATCTTACAATGTTCAGATTATCTACATTGCTTCAGCTTGGATCCCGTATCCACTGCATTTTAGCCTGCTTCCTCTGATCTAAGAAATCTACACATTCTTTATCAAACCATGGTTTATGCTGCTTCCATTCGTGCAGAACTAGGCT
>Ga0123355_10004940_pt1 | contig 19414 bp, 16 predicted proteins | sample TergutEmb28metaG_3_FD_89872 | JGI IMG/M metagenome (GOLD analysis project Ga0123355, IMG submission 89872) | Embiratermes neotenicus P1 segment gut microbial communities from Petit-Saut dam, French Guiana - Emb289 P1 | ecosystem: Host-associated > Arthropoda: Insects > Digestive system > Gut ... | reverse complement strand
GAAAAGACTCATATGGTATGGCCACGTCCAAAGAATGCCGGCACAGCGGTGGCCTAAGAGGATGCTGGATTGGGTGCCGGACAGGAGAAGGAAAAGGGGAAGGCCTAGGAGAACCTGGAGAGAGAACATACATGTAGAAATGGAATGGAGGCACCTACAGCATGGAGACTGGGAAAATAGAAAAGGGTGGCTTGCAGGATGCGGTAAACGGCAACAGCTGTAACAAAGCCGCTTATATATATATATGGAAATCAAGGAGGATAAGACAGGAGGAAATGTGGCATGCATGGGAGAGAAAGGAATTGCATTTGCAGTTTTGGTTGGGAAACCTGAAGGGATCAAACACACACTTAGATGAATATTAAAATGGATCTTAAGGAACCAGGATGGGAGGGCACAGAATGGATCTGAGTTTCAATAGGAACAAATTGCAGGCTCTTGTGAACATTATAATAAACCATCAGGTTCTACAAAATGCAGGGAATTTCTAGCTTCTCAAGAAGGATTATGCTTCACGTAGTTAGTCAATTAGCTAAGTGGTGCAGCCATGCTGTTAGTACTGATTTAAGGAAACTGGAAAGTCAATGCTTGGGTGGCATCCACAGTGTGTAAATTTCACAGTGCTGGGGTGGCATCCAGTGTGTAAACTTCACACCAAATTTTGTAAAAATGGTAATTTCATTCAAAAGTTAGAAGGGGAAGTGAACATACACAGACAAAACCAGAACTGCATGACATAAAATAGGGTCTGTACAACACTTTATAGCAATGGATTCAGAAAGACAGCTGGCAATCTTATACAGATTTTCTAAGGAAGGAGAACAGCCTAAAATGCCCACTTATAATATTCAAAATTGCAAATACCTTGCTGTATAATGAAGCAATCAAACCAAATAAGACCTTCATATATATATATACTTACATATGTTCTACAAACTCATAGGAGTTCCACTCCAATCCACACGACCATTCACTCCTTCCAACATAATGAGGTTTTTTTTTGGCCACGGTCATCTACATTCATTAATATGCTCTATTCTATATTACCCAAAAAGATCAGCACACAGAGGGTTACAGGCAATTGCTGGACATCCAGATGTAATATAAGCATATCAAATGTGCCAAAAGTGACTATCAAAGTTGTCACCATGTATCAGTTAAAGAAAAACAAAGTACTCCACGAGCAACAATGACAATTCAAACCTCAATTATTTGGTGCTTTCTGTACATACAAGTGACCTCCAGAGCAAAATTATCACATATTAGGGCATGCAAGATAATGAAACATGAAATATCAATTCTAGCTAAACATCAAACAGTAACAGACCATGCACTACTGGTCTTAACAGCAGACTACGGACTTCTACCAAACACAGCTCCAGTATTCACACTTGGACAAGTTCCTGCTGCAGCAGAGTTTAAACCTTTGGTGTCCAATAACTAAAGCTGTTGTGCAGCATGACACTCAGGAAACCAACGGATGATTATATCCACAAATTAAATTATGGCCCCAAAGGGTTAAACAATGTCATGATATGATTAATGTCCAACAATAAAATCTGCTTAAAACTCACCCATTTAGAGCATCTTCATTGTGTCGCACAGGCAGCTGATCGTATTCATACGCATCACTCAGAACATTCAACAGTTGCTCTAAATTTAAGTCATGCCTAAGATTGTTTTGAAAATGCCGCATTGTTTGGTGGGAAAGATAGTAGAATGACGCAATTCTGCCCATGGATGTTGGATGAACTCCTCGGAAATCCTGCAATGTTACAAGTACTTACAGTAAATACAAACATAAAACACTTACTGCAAGCACTATGGGACACATTCATGTACAGGAGATGCTGGAAATGCTTTCTCCTACACACAGCCCTTCCTGACCACATCTCAAGCAGATCATGCCTGCATACACTAAAGAACTTAGGAGTGAACCAGATGGTTATGGCAAGGGCACACACATGTGAATAAACAGACTGTGTGGGTGGGGACCACTTTTAAGTGCACCAGCTGTATAACAACACGTATCTTGCAAGTTCTGAGAATGTATCACAGAAAAATATTTACACTTCAAATGTCCATAATGAAAAACTGGAAGTCTTGACACCAAAATGTTTTTATAACCATCTCTCAGCATGCTGTGCTGACAAAACAATGGCATACATCAAAGTGTGTGTGTGTGTATAAAAGCACTTTTTATAATAGAATACAGCAAAACAAACAAAACGTAGAGAAAAATAATTTTAACTCCCTTGCAGTATACAAGTAGTATTGATTAGATTAATCAGACTATGAGTCTATGTATTCAGTATCTCTAATCTCTGTATCTCTAAGATTTGTATGAGGAATAAATTCATGAGACAAATGTGTGTACATCATACAGACATGGATTCCAGTCTTCTGGAATGTTGTACCATGTCCACTGACAAACAGTATTTACTGCTTTACCAGTCAACAGTCAGTAACATTCCAGACAACATGAATCTTCAGCAATATTGCTTTAAGATATTCAAATCTCTCACAAAGAAACAATTTGGAAGATATATAATGCATGTGCAGGCCTTTCACTCTAGTTCTTCTGCTCATTTTCTTCTTCTATGTGAAACTACGAGTGCGAAGTGAACAAGTTAATTTAAGACATGTATGACAGTACATCATGGATTGTCACAGTTACCACTTACCTCATCTAGTGTTATGCAATATGCTTCTCCCAACACATTGAGTGCCCGCTGCACCAAATTTGAGAGAAAAGTGTTTACATCTTCAGACTCCAGTGTTTCTAGATTATAGTATGTAGGGTTTTGATGCAACCTCCTAAAGAAGTACGTCCAAGTGAGATAATCAAGAGCTTCCTGTTTCGTCTCAATAGTCCCTGCTACAATTTCAGCATTCAGATGATCTGGCAAGACTTCTACAAGGCTTGATTCCACAGGGAAAGGCTCATATAAGAACTTCTTATAAAAATTTTTCTTGACATCATGAACCAGGACAACTGCAACACCATGGTCATCAAACTGTGGTCGACCTGCACGTCCCATCATCTGCAAGACATCTGTGATGGGCATGTCGACGTAACGGTGTGTTTTACCGTCATAATACTCAGTTCCCTTTATGACAACTAGGTGAGCTGGGAAGTTCACACCCCACGCCAAGGTTGCAGTTGCAATGAGGATCTGAAATATGAATCATAACTGAAACACTTCTACTGCAGAGCAGTTATTCAGTTTACACTGTAAAATGCTGATGAATTGTTCGTATTACTAAGGAGTAATTCTTTCTCTGAATCTCTATGAATAAAATTAGGGCTCAGACATTTCATCATCACAAACACCAAATCCACTACTGCTATGATGCCAAGTGTGTTCCATCCACTTCCCACCCCCACAATACATTTCTCAATGGTTCATCTTACTGTTACTCTCGCACCAAACTAACTAATAAGCTCAGTGATGACACAACCTGAAGATTCAATACCATTAACACCACAGCTCACCATTACATATGATCATGAGCCAGTTCAATCCACCTCCCATCATCACAGAATACTTCTGCATGGTCTGTCTAAATACTATTCAGTCCCCTAATTACCAACTCAGTGGTAACAGAACTTCATGGTTCAATGCCATTATTATCAAGTTCACCAGCAGACTGGTACTTTGAAACACATCATGCATCCAAACGCCATGTTATTTGAAACATACTTGGCAATATATTTATAAAGGTTCAGCAGTCAACAATTAAGTCTTCCACGTGAAAGTCACCTTATTTTTAGCCAATTTATTGTATTTATACAGAAGGTTGGGATTTTGGTTTCATCATGTCTATTCACAAGTTTACTGACAGCACATTGCAGTGACTGTGTAACAGCAGCATGCTTAAAAATATAAACAATACACAATCATGTGAACATACATAATATATTGAGACAGTGAGGTGCTGTAAGAATCTGTGCAGTGTTGCCACACCATAAAGCTTTCCCATATGACATCTGAGGTTCTCACTGTGTTGAAAACTCATGAGAAAACCTCAATCTCACATACCAAACACATATCAAGTAAAGAGTGCATAACAGATAATGATATAAGTGTATTTTTAAGAATAAATTATTGTGCTGGTGTGTGTGAATCTCCAAATAACTCTTCAATTAATGGTAGGATTTTTGTGACACAGTAACACATATATCATGATGCTGGAAGCCAACATAATCCGATACTTGTTTACTTCTGATGTGTTTGGTAATAAGTAAAACTACCTTTGACCAAATTTCTATGTTTAATTTTAGGACTGTTCACACTACGGCAATGGACACATCTCACTACTGCATGGAAATCGTTGTACATCAAGACATACAAACCACACATAAGCTTACATGTAGGATAAACACGAGTAAATTCCTGTAAAATCAACATGTGAAAACTGGAGATGGGGGCAACATTGTTACTCTTCAGTGCAGTGTCCTGAATTTGTGTAAACTTAGAAGTTACCCAATTGCTTAAGCATTACACCAAGCAGTCATACAGAACTGTGGGTAAAGTTCCAAGCTGTGGCTTGGTGCCCACTTGATGGAAGGATGGGTGGTCACCACAGCCAGTATGATTTGGATGATTAACAGAATGCGTTAACCTGGCAACTCTACGAAAATGGAGATCGTCTGAACATTTATCACTATTGTAGTTTATTTTAAACTATAAAACAACATGGCAGCCACATCAAATACGAGGGGGGACCCAAAAATAACCAGAATTTAAACGTGGTGCACGAACTAGAAGTAGTTGCGCGATGCGCCACTAGTTGTCGCAAGTCAACACAATACTCTAGCAGTCTGCCACGTGGCGTCAATCCTGGCTGACTGTCATTGTTGTTGTGGCCTTTTTTCTAAGTGCCTGCTAGGAAGTTCGGCGATTTTTATGATGGCTGATAATAAAGAACAAAGAGCGTCTGTGATGTTTTGTTTCCTGTTAGGGAAATGTGCTGCTGAAACTATTTTAATGCACCAAGAAGCTTTTAAGGAAGAAGCTTTAAGTAAGACTCAAGTGTACGAGTGGTATTCACGTTTCAAAGGGGGTGAAATGTCATGTGAGGACCAGCCAAGATCTGGCCGACCTTCAACCTGCTGAAATGATGAAAATCTTGAAAAAGTTCGCAACGCAATCAATGCAGATCGTCGTCGGACCATTGATGAGATTTCTGAGATACTTGGTTTGTCTTGGAGTTCATGTCAGCGAATGTTAACGGAAGATTTGAACATGAAACGTGTTTCCGCAAAATTTGTTCCTTGGTTGTTGACAGAGGATCAAAAAAGCAATCGTTTGAATATTTGTCACGATTTAAGGAAACAAGTTGAAAATGACCCACAGATTCTTTCTAAAGTTGTGAACAGAGATGAGTCTTTGTGCTACGGTTACGACCAGGAAACAAAACAAGCATTGAACCAATGGAAAACTCTCAATTCTCCAAAAGAAAAGAAAGCCCGACAGGTTCGATTAAATGTTAAGATCATGTTGATTAGTGTTTTTGATGCTAATGGGATTGTGCACAAGGAATTTTTTCCTCCTGGACAAACTGTGAATCAACAATTTTATTTGAAGGTGTTGAAAAGATTATGTTATTGTGTACGGAAAAAATGACCAGAAATGTGGAGCAGCGGTGATTGGTTCCTTCACCATGACATTGTCCCTGCCCACACAGCCTTAAGTGTACAACAGTTTTTGGCACAAAACATGATGGTTATCCCTCATCCTCCCCATTCACCTGACCATGCACCATGCGACTTTCTCCTGCTCCCTCATATGAAAGGCCAGATGAAAGGGAACTGTTTGGCTGATGTCAGCGAAGTGAAAAAGAAAATGCTGGAGGTCTTGAACAACATCAGCACTGGAGAGTTCCAGAAATGTTTTCAGCTGTGGGAAAATCGTTCGTACAAGTGTACTGAGTTGGTACAGCTGTATCAAGTTGGACAGCTGTACCAAGTCAAAAGGAGAGTACTTTGAAGGAGACTAGAGTTGTAATAATATAAAACCTAATAAACCATTTTTAAAAAATAATTCCAGTTATTTTTGGGTCCCCCTTCGTATGCATTTAGCATTCCATTTCACAATGGTAACTAACAAGAAGACAGAGCTTGATACGGCCCCTTTCTAAAACACACTTCTGTGCTGCATGAGCCTTAAACACTAACACAGGGGTGGCAAAATTTTTTATATTTGGCATCATAAATGTGACATTTATCAGATAAACCTACAATATGTGATCTGCAAATTTCAGTTGATAATTCCTAGAAGATGCCACTGCTACTAATCCCTTGGCCATTATGTTTCTGTTTCTCAGGTGGTAAAAATTACACTGTTGTAAAGTCATGGTTAATACAATATAACACAACCAGACCACAATTGCACAAGTCTTACAAACAGTGCAATACACACTGCTAACAGAAATCCTCATAACCAAGTCTGGGCACAGAACCATATACTACTGTCATCAAACACAGTGTGCTATCTTGAGAAAGACAAGCATACATTCTGTAACTGGAATGTCAAGGCAACACTACGCAAAGTGGAAAACAGTTATGACTATGCCAAACTAGTGAAGTTGCAGTGACTTTCATTTTAATGTGAAAAGGTGGCAGTGCATAACGGAATACCACGGAAGAGAATACATAAGGGCAGGCATCTCAGCAACACTTGCACTTTGACAATTTTTTATCTTTTGTGCACCCCGTTTCCTTAAGCATTCAGCAGCCCCCAACTATGAACAAAGTGCAGTACCTTGCTGACAAATATGTCAGTAAAGTCACCTGGTTTCATCAAATCACGACCCAGATGCTGAAATTTTAATTTTGCTAGTACCACAGAGTTACCACGAACATGTGAGGCTGTTGAAGGTGCCTGTTTGCATTTATCACACCCAGGAATGCCTACTAGCCCCACTTTAAATATACATCCTTTACAATGACAGTGCCCCGTCATTATTCTTCGCTGTTTCTGCTGAAGTTGAGGAATTCCCTAGCTCTTTTCGCAGAGGGTCTTACAGAAAAACCCTTAGCCTGCCTTTTGTCAATGAATGGATTGCCAGTACTCATGTTGTCCTTCTCACCAAGTGCCTGATCACTCCCCTGGCAACCCTTTCAGACATACCACGAGCAAGCTCAGGTTCTAAAAGTGGATGCGAGGAGCCTTGCATGGCTAACTGATCAGCCATTTCATTTACATAAATCTCCACGTGTCATGGCACCTATACCAGTTGGATCGTGCAATGGTTTGCCAGTTTTATGAGGGACTGATGGCAGTCCCAGACTAATTTAGAAACTATTAAGGGCCTTAGCGGCCAACTGATTCTGTACACAACTTTTCTGTATTCTCCACTACACCATGCCTTGATGGTATATATTTCAGTCTGAAATACTGTTGTGTACAGCCCAAAGCTGAAGCTATTCACCCTCTTGAGACTTTTCTGTATACCCCAGCACCAGTGCCTGTGTTGGTTTTGGACCCATCAGTGTACTAAACCAGACATCCTTTAAAGTCTGGTTGGAACCTCTTCTGCCACTCACATCGGGCATCACACAAAATAAGCTTACATGCCAAGAAATTCTGTGTCATGTCATAAGTACACCATTCCTGCATTAGTGAATACAGAGTGTGTTGTGTACAAACCTGTATCTTCTGGTGGACAAACAGCTCCTCTACTGTCTTACGATCCCTCTCCTGAAGACCGGCATGGTGCATTCCAATGCCAAATGCCAATGTAAGTTTCAAGTTTGAATCTTTCACACCTGCAATGATCTGCTCCATTTCCTGTTCACTCATATGAAGCCACTGTTTAGGATCATCTTCAGCTGCAAGGTAAGCAATAAGATCAAGTGCTGTCAGCCGAGTTTGCCTCCGAGATGAAACAAACACGAGCACTGGCTTTGCTGGGGAGTGTTGTCGAATCGCCTGGAATGCAGGGCGGTTCATGGTGGCCATACGGGGACAATAGTGTTTTCCAGGGAATCCTGATATATGGACCTCAAGTGGTACTGGACGCACTGAAGGACGGAAGTTGTACAGACCCATCTAAAATCCAAAATAACAACAAATCAGCCTTAGGTTTCAACAAAAATGTGCTGTCTGTAGCTAGTGCAACAAACACACAACAGTTTTATTCTTGCAGCCACTGGCATTGTACTTGTTTGTTTGTTGGTTGTTACACTTCAAAACTTTGCACATGAAGATAATCAGATATATATTGGTAAGCTCTATGGGTTTCAATACACAGGAAATGTAAAACTGTCCCTGCGCCTTTTCAAGCACCACACCATGCAATAGGCAGGGCAGTGAAGGTAAACATAAACATAGTCTAAACCTTGTTATCAGATGAAGAAGAGCTGTAAACTTTATGCTCCAGTCATTCTGATCCAAGGGAAAGAGACAGGGCTCACTCCACATGCAGATGAGGGGAGATATATATATATATATACAGACACAAAATTTAGTCTTATAAATAGAGACTGCATGTGTGCTTTGTGTTTGTGAGAATGCATGTGTGTATATGTCCTGCTGTGTGACAAAAAACAGGTATATCATATCTTTCCTACCTGTCCAATGCCAAGCCAGTTAGCCAGATCCTTTGCATTGGCCAGTGCTGTTGAAAGGCCCACAATACGCAGAGTTCGAGAAGTGTGTGATGCTATGAAGTTGGTCCTTGATACAATTACTTCCAGCACAGGGCCACGATCTTCACCAAGAAGATGGATTTCATCAATGACAATAAGGGCTACGTCACGGACATAATTACGTGTCTGCCAGCTACGACTGATTCCATCCCACTTCTCTGGTGTTGTTACAATTACATCGGCTTCAGATATGGCCTGGATGTCTGGTGATACATCACCCGTTAACTCAACAACCTTTTGGTTTAGTTTCCTTTCCAGTCTTACTTTCCAATCTTCAATACGTTCTCGAACAAGAGCTTTCAGGGGGGCTATGTACACAACCTATGGAAAACACAAGTAATCCCTATTAATGTAACTAATTTACCTCATGGCACTGTGTTCACCGCAGCAGGTACCAGTGAATCCTAAACGAAGTCTGCTGGATCAATTACAAACCACCACACCATAGTTCCTTAATATACAGATTTATACTGCCAACTTATTAAGGCCATGCCTTCAAACTTGCATTTTTCCTTCAATTTCTAAGAAAAAAATCTATCTCTCAAATATGCAGGTATGTTTTATCTCCTGCCCATCCCCCACTCCTTGATATGACCCTACAGTATCTGGTTACTATTAAGTATGATTGAAGCCCCTCATTATGTAGCCATCTCCACTATTCCGCTGCTTCTGCTCTCTTTGGCCCAAATCCTCAAATGCTGTTCTCACACACCATCTGTCTGTTTTTTTTTTTTTTTACGCTGAGAGACAACAAGTACAATCAGTTTTATATACATTCATCTTTAGTTCTTTTTCAGATAAGACATGAAAAGATAAAAGATTCTGAGCTGTATGGTAACAAGTATTTTCTGAAATTCATTTGCCCTTAACATTTAACGAATGTAATTTTGAATAAAACGGTTGTCAAACTGCGTTTGTAACTCTTAATACATTCATGGCAATATAAGTCTTGATCTACTGTGACTATAGCACCAGCTACAAGCAGCACAGGCAACCAATATTTGCTCTGCACGTTTTAAAGCTTCTAATTCATTTATATCTTGGCAGATGTTAGCCACTCTCCCTCTGCTTGCTTTATCCTTCAATGCAGAGTGAATAGTATGAGGGGGTGCTGATAAGTCCTTAGCCTGACCTACTTCCCGATGTCATAGGACAGAATCGATAGTGTGGTTGGAAAGAGGGGTCTGTTCATGTGCCGAATTGCAGGTCTTTTCTTGTTACAGAGGCTGAAAGGGAGCATGTCAGGCGACGCGCGCGATTTCAACAACATGGAGACGTGAGCTGTCATCAATTTTTTTTTTTCCTGCGAGGCAAAGTGCCGAAGGAAGTTCACGCCATTCTGACAGAAACATTAGGGGAACATGCACCATCGTATACCACCGTCAAAAACTGGGTGGCCCAGTTTAAATGTGGTGATTTTTCCACCTGTGATGCGCCTCATCCTGGACAACCCAAAACAGTGACCACCCCAGAGATTATTGATCAAATTCATGAGGTAGTCTTGGAAGACCACCAGATTTCGGCTAAATCAATAGCTGAGCAACTGGGCATCTCACGACAGCGGGTCTGGTCATCATTCATGAAGATTTGGACATGCAGAAGCTCTCTGCAAAGTGGGTCCTGAAATGCCTGAATGCGAATCAAAAACGTCAACGGTGCCAGTCATCTGAGCAAATTTTGGAATTTTTTCGGCATGATCCAAATGATTTCCTGTCGCGATTGGTGACCATGGACGGAACCCGTTTATATCACTATGACCTGGAGACAAAGCAACAATCAATGGAGTGGTGGCATAGCAGCTCACCCCACCCCAAAAAATTACTGGAGGTGTTCTTCTATGTATGTTCACACACCTGAACAAAAATCTTTTAAAGATTCACATCTTCCTTCATTTACCAGTCAGTTCACATGGCCATAACACAGCCAATTCTGTACCCAATTCACAAGGCCCTAGCACAATTAATTTTGCACTTCAAGCACTCCACAACTCAGGGTTCGTCACAGAATTATTAAGTCTAGTTCTAACTCAATTCAAACCATTAGGGAGGGGTGATATTGTAGGAAACAGCATAGAGAGGCATAGGTTAATTTGGTATTGCAAAAGTAAGGAAAATAACTGTAAAAAGTAACTGCTGATTAACTATGTATACATACATATTTCTTGACAACATGGTAAAGAAATTCCCCACCATCTACGGGAACTCAAATGTCCACCAAGTGTTTGCACAAGCCAGCCAATGAACTGTACTAAAAGCCAGTTTAACCCAGTCCACCTCTTTGCACCATAATTTTAGTACTATCCTCCTACCTATAATTATGTCCTGCCAATGACTTCTTCTTTCCTTTATCTTAGGCAATGTCAAAGTAACCATTGGAAGCCATGGGGACTTTTGCAAGAGCTAATGGGTAGTGAAAATGGAACCCTAAATCACATTCAAACTCGAGATTTGGTTACTAGAATAATGATGAAAAGAAATATACAAAATTCGAAGTAATGAAGACAAAATTATGATTACAGTCTTCTGGGATGTGATGCTGTGTAGTCCAACAGATGGGTACCTGCCTATCTGTGCTGCACCACATCCCAAAAGACCACAATCTCAACACAACAAAACCCCGATTTTACTTTCCTGTACCTTACGCTTTCTGCAACTTTGCGCATCTTGTAAGGTCCCAGCCAAATCCTCAAAAAAACAAAGTTTCTGATATTTTACACTTTCCCAAATTTTATGCCAATTTTTGTGGTCTCCACAAAGCATTAAACCAGGGTTTTATTGCACACCACTCTAAGAATATCAAATGTCAAACCAAATTTAAAATACGACCTCATGGGACCAAAACTGGTTCATATTTACCTTATAGTGCCAATCTGCCTTGAATAAACTTTGGTTTATTGACTCTGAAACCTATTTTCCTGCTATCCGTGACCACAATTGCACAATTGTTAATTTTTTAGGGGTGTTCACAAAATTGCGGAAAGCGACTATCAGCCTCGTCATGTCTGTACATCCATCCACATGGAACTCAGCTCCCAGAGGACAAATTTTCATGAAATTTGATATTTGAGTATTTTTAAAAAAACTGTCCAGGAAATTCAACTTTCATTAAAAATCTGACAAGAATAACAGGTACTTTACGTGAAGACCTATGTCCATTTATGATATCATCTCCCTGAATTCGTATTAGAATGAGAAATGTTTCAGATAAATGCTGTACAGAAAATCACCATATATTTTATGTTCAATAACTTTTTTTTTTTAAATACAGTCCTTTATGAGATAATGTGGAAAAATACTGTATGACTGTACAGGCCACAGATGACAATATGGCACATGTACTCTGCATGCTATATTCCAAACACACATTCGTATTATGTAATAATTATTGCTTTTCCACTGCAACAATGGTTGCATGAATGGACCTCAATGTACTTTGCCGGTTTTGTTAACAGTGGTCTGGAATGTGTGGTTTGGATATTTTCTGAACACACAACATTCCTTACAACATAACTATGCTTCAAATGCTCAGCAGTGGTTCTCACTGGCCCTGTAATCTGAATACTGAAAAATCTGAATTTTTACTGAAAATCCAATGCTGTCAATGACCTTACATCATGTTCCCTGTACACCAAATTCTAATCTGACCATAGTCTGGGTATTCCTTCAACACCCACCGTGGCTACTTGCTCTTACAGCATGAAGTTTCTGTGATAACTGCTGGTGGTTCTCATTAACCTTACATTCCCAAATTCCACACACTAGTACTGATTGATTCTACACAATGGATATTCTGACACCAGACACCAATTCCACTGACCTTGTAGCCTGAAATCCTCAACATGATTGTCACTGATCTTAACACTTACAAATAATTACTGAATTTTTTAAACTGCAGCTCACTGACCTTACTGCCTGGATATACCCTGAATACACGGAACATGGCAATTTCAGCAGCAACAGTTTTACCAGACCCAGTGGGTGAACCAAGCAGCACGTTGTTGTCAGTGTGATAAAGGCAATGGAATATTTGAGTCTGGATAGGATTGAAGTGTTCAAATGGGTACAGTGCTTCCAGACTAGGGTCTTCAAGAGCTGTTACAGGCAACGGTTGTAGCTCCAGTAAATCTGCAACGAAGAAAAGGAAAAAATAAAGCAATATGTGATGTGGCTGAGGCTATTTTGTTACGCAAGACATGAACTTGATTTCTTGTGGGAAAGTATGACACAACTGTTACACAAGATGTGAACTTGACCTGTTTCATAAAAGCATGACACACCTGTTCTGACCAAATAATAAGAAAGTCAAGAACAGCATGCATCAGCCTGAAAAATATTTAATTTTAGCAAAAATAATAATTAAATTTATCAATTATGTTTGTGTAATTTCTGCTAATGTTTAAGTGTAAATGAATAAGGACACACATCTTAGCTTGAAAAAAATAAACAAAATACTAGTGAATGCCATAATTAAGAGGCTTTTAATGGTCATATAAAAACTTCATGAGTGACAGATGCTGTAAGACATGCCAAAATATTCTTACTGTAAATTACAGTGTTCCAGCTGTAAAGAAACTTCAATAACTTATATTTCAGTCTTTTCTAGGTCCCTTCAAGGAACATCTAACAAGCTAGGAAAGCTTTAAAAATGTCACACTTCAAGTACATTTTTCCCTGCACAACATTTTAAAAGATGATTTCTACAACAAACAATGTATGCGTCGAAAGGTAAATGACGGCACTAAAGCAGAGCTCCAGAAATATGCATATCCTCTCACCACAAATACAGAAACACGGCAAGGAAGTTTTAAAAGCTTTAATCTAAATTTATTACAATCATAATACATCAGTTTCATCATCACACAAAATCTCCAGAAATCAATGAAGAATGTACTAATTTTGCTCCATGATATCAACAATCAATGGCGAGTTTTTAAATACATCACCTATTACATGATATACTTGGTGTGTAAGTCACACATCAGTTGCTCTTACAGTTGATGACAAACCAGTGATTTTCAAAAATAATCTGTCATGAAGAAGAGGTACTTATGCTTAGGCTGGCACTTCAATGTTGCACTGTGTTGAAAACATCTACCAAGCTATCTCTTCAGGCCTTTTCAAATTAATGGTGTGAATATTCCATGAAACTGCATTAAGTTATGCAGCAGTGATGAGGTACTTATGCTTCAGTCAACATTGCATAATCATACTTTGTCAAATCCATCAAGATATTCTTATGAATTTTTCAATTCATGGTATGAATATTCAGACACAATTCACAATATAACTCCTGGGCAATGATACATTAATGGATCAACTGAATGGTTATCTGTGGAAACCACAACCACAAACAAAAATTGCCAATATTGCCTTGTGAAATCTCAATGGGCTGCATACGCTACTATTTAGTCATTTGTCGGAAGCATACCACAAGACTATAGGTAACTTGATTTTGTTAATTATCTATGAGATTCAAGTGATATTTTTGGGGCCCTGCACTCAAGTGTACCTGCCACAAAAGCTTTCAGACACAACATTCTCACTGAATTTAGTATACCCATGAACTAAATGTGCTGCTCAAAATAAAACCTACAGTGAAGTTGGCATGGTTGAACATAATTGACAAACTCACGTCCAATCTGGTATTTGGAGTGCACATGGCAGTGCTTATGAAAACTGCAGTCTTCTGGGATGTGATGCCACACAACAATTTGGTACAAACTCACTATCATTTGGAAGGAAGTACTAATGGTAACTTCAGAGAAGAAAAGATGTGTAATGTAAAGATAAAGTATATTTCTCCAAAACAATGGTAAATTTCTACCAGACTAGAAAGTTTCACATCAGAGGACAGTAATTTGCATATCACACTGACAATTGTCTAAAACAAGGATATGTCTTCAATTTTGCTTTAGAACATGCCATTAGAAAATTTATAATACCCAGGAGGGTTTTGAATTCAATGAAACGTATGTCTTACTTGTGCAGAGAAGTGAAATTACTGGGTGGAAAAAAAAAAAGAACCACAAAGAAAAACAAAGAAACTCTATCAGCTGAGAAGGGAGATTAGTCTATAGCCAAATTTTGGGAAAAACTGAATAAAATATTTACACAAAATAGACTACCTTGTTTATTTGCAAGCACGAGGAGGGTTTTTTTTTTTTTGGTTAAATTTGGTGCTTAAATATGTAAGGTTGTCTTAAATTCATGTAAGAAATACTGACAAAATCTTCTTTTTTGGCCTTTGTCCATCACCTAATTTTTTAAAGAAGCATGACATCTGGGAAGACGACTCTGTTTCTGTCTTCAGGCAAAGGGGCAAGTTAAACTGGTGGACCCCTGAAATCAAGGTATGCTCAGTCACTGGACACTATGGGAACAGTAAACGTATTAAGATATGGACCCAAGAACAGATCTAGTCCAAGGATAGTAACAGGAAAAATTATTACTGAAAAATTAAAAATTAACTACAAGACTCAAAAATAAAACCCGAACTAATCCCCAAATTAAAAACTAAGAAAAGAGTGATGAAATCAAACTAATCAGACCACAGATACAACACAAAAATCCAGGACACAAATATTTAAAATCCGTAACAACATTAACACCATCTATGGAGAAAATTGTGAATCTTAGTGGGTTAAAGTAAGTTTATAAACCAAGAAATATAAATGTAGTATTTAGTCAACATGGATCATAATGGCATGGCAGCATATCTTACCAGCAGGGTTTTAAGAAGTGCTGCATATCTAACGCAGTGGATCAAAGTGATGATAATATCAATATTCCATTCAACAAATGCACTCTATGATAACACTGGAGTTGATATATTTCATAAATGATGTATCAATGAGTGCATATTTTGGATAGTATATTGATTGTAAGAATATGCATGGTATTAATAACAAAATTTGGTAACGATATTTTGTAGAATGGCAGTGAGAGGATGGGATATGTTAGAAGTGAGTGTGAGGCAGATGAAGGCACTGACTGTGAAGACGGTCACAGTGACACTGATTGGTAAAGGTATGTAGAATCTGACATGCTTTGTGTCTTAAATGTCTGAAATTAACAGTGAAATGTATTTTCTTAGATGACATTTTAATTGGGGAGGGTCATCTTAGAATAGGTAGTCTCTGTATAAAGTGAGGACAGTGTAATAAATTTGGATGCACATGTAATCTGCAAGCTTTTGAAAAAGTGGTGAAGTTCTAACATCTGGGAACAATGGTAACAAATCAAGCCTTTATCATATTCACGCACCGAATCCATTTAAATCCGCATCTTACAAATGCACCGCATCTGGTGCGCTGCCGCCATTTAAATGCTCCATACACTCATGCAGAGGCTTAGAATTATAGCCCCACTAGTTATCTCCACATTATATAATGGTTTGTGGTCAGATTCACACTCCAGCCACTTTACCCAATTATGTACCTATGTACCTCATGAATAGAAGTTTCTAGCCTCCCTGTAATCTTGAAAAACCCCATACGTTTGTTTTTATGCTAAGCTACTAACACCTTTCATTTCCTTCTGAAGAAATATGCTACGCAGTTCGTTCGTCCCAGTACTTTGTCAACATATTGCAGTTAGAAGCCTCATTCACTCTGCCAAGCGCTGCTGTTACAGGAAGTCTAATTATGACAGCATGCTTCGGAGAAGAATTTTCTTGCTGTGTACCCTGTAGCATTACTGATATATGGCACTGTTCCTGATAGTGTAGCCAAAAAAGAGACACACTTTATGTGTATGGTGGCAGGATATATTACTACTAAAAGGGACTGAGCACCAACTGTCTGTATATGGTAAAAGGCCAATGGTATATGGTTTCTCTAATGCCTGTGTTACATTTCAGTTCAGTTTCTGCCCTGTTGCAGAAGGACAGTTTGAAAACTAAGATAAACAGGGTGCATAAATTCACCCACACAAATAAATATAGATAATTATTGGCTGCACTGTAAGGTCATGATTTTCCCATAACTTATACTGAAATTGAGGAGCCTTGTTGGCACTCCACATAATTTCAACTGCAGTCTGATATATAGAAATAAATAACAGAGCCATAAAACAGCTAAAATAATATGGCATTTCAATGCTTTACCACTTGTTCCAACTTCGTAATAATAAGCCAGGATCCTGTCCTCAAACTGGATATCTGAACTGGTTTGGAAAAGTGAGAGTGAAGAAGCAGGGGCATTGAGCGACGGCATCATTTATTTAGGCAACAGCATTTTATGCATTTTTAGACCACTGCTGAAATATCTCTGTTTTAGTTACTCTTTCCTTGACCGAGTATGGAAATACCATGTAGAAATTCTCGATACCCCATCATGAAAAACATACTGGAAACGATAGCACACATTGGTATACAGGAACAAAACTCAACAAACGTAGGTCTTTCTCAGTTCATGACGGTGTTGCGTGTGAATAATGAGTGGTGTGAAGAGAAAAGTCATTAGTGAAGTGTTGAGACAGTATGATGTGTGTGTGTGATGTAAGATCATGTTTCTGACAGCACCACGCCAAGGCACAAATCCACAAACCCTGAAGCTGGAATTTCCTATGCAAACTTGGGGCCCAAAACAGAAACGTAAGTAAAATAAATTGAAAATTATAATTTTTTTTTTTAAATTAACTTCCTGCATTTAGGCACAAACTATTTCTACTGAATTTTTTTTGAACTGAAGTATCTCTGATTTATTCCCAACACAATGCAGATTATTGCATTATTTCATTATCTTTGGTTCATACTATATAAACGTTTATTGTCAAACACGCACAACAATTTAAAGGGCTGTTGCAGAAAAAATTCTCTACCCGGAGCACAAAGACTGAATTAAATGTTCGTATGATAAAAGTTAACAATGAAATTAAGATCACAGTCAATTCAGGAAATGCTTCCTTGCTACCATTCACTTTAGAACATTGTCCACCCACCTGCTATCTAAACAAACAAGATATATATATATATATATATGTGCAATTTAACAGACTATTTCATACAGCACTGAAATTCGGTCACTAACATTAACTTTTAAAGGACATGTGGGACAATGCCCCTTAAAATGTATATCTTTTTTTTTAATTAAAGAGGAAAATGCTGTCCCACAATGGGAATTTAAATTTCCAGTGTTCCAGCTGTAACGAAAACATGGAATCATTTAATTAACACACTAACTAATGCACACATGTGTTACTTAAAATTCTAAAACTTTTACATTAAAACGCTCCTACATGTTTCAATCGTAAGATCATCCTCAGGGAGCATACACTGTTCCTTGCAAAAGTTAAAGTTTAAAAACACTTAGTGTTTAACTGGAATTTAAAAGGCTGTATGTTGAGAGTTAAAGTGGAAAAAAAATGACTGAAGATGTTCAAGAATAAGGTACCGAGGAAAAGAGTGGGGAAGTAACAGGAGAAACGAGAAAGTTTCATAACAAGAAGCATCACATTTTCTGAGCAGGGACTGTACTGGGTGTTGAACAGATGAAGAATTGCTTACATAGTTTCAGTTGGGAAGCTTTAAGAAACCACTAGAAGGACTGGGAACAGAAAGAAGGATAATATTTTGATGCATCTTCATGAAAATGGGACAGATGACTGTGGACAGGGACCAGTGGCAGATTATTGTGAACATGGTAAAATCTTCATGTTTCACACAGTGAGGAATTTCTTGGGTAGCCCCAGAATTTATCAGTTTCACAAGAAGGACTCTGCTCCACAGATATAAGGTTGTACTGCAATTAGTGTTGGCAACAATAAGGGAAATACATCTGGTAATGAAACACGTAATGACAAACTGATATAACAAGATTGTCATATGGTTATAAGCAAAATTTAGATATCAGTTGGGTACTGATCTTTGGTTATAACAAACATGGTACCTTTTCCGTTTGTAAAATTCATGAAGCCATAAAGTACACAATTCACACTAGTATGGGTCGATGACTTCTTTGGTTACAATAAATATGTATGCACCTTCTTGTACTCTGTAAAATTTATGAAGCCACAAATTACACAATACACACCAGTATGAGGTGGATGACTTTCTGGCAAAATGAGATGTTGGAAGTTTAGAGGAATGCATGTCACAGATCCCAACCACCGATCACTGGTAGCTTTAACGTAGTACTGAGACGGCAATGGTTCGGTCAGTGGAATAGTCATTACTAGCTCTTGAGCTTCTCTTGAGAAAACCTGAAAATCATGATCAGTATAAAGTATTAAGCATATTGTGGTAACGTCACAGTATATGGCAGATGTGGTGCTGCATGGATAAGGCGCTGAGTTTTGGTGCAAATTGTGTCAGGTTTGACTGACATTTTTTCCACATCTTTTTTACTTTCCTTCACTTTTGAAACAGTTGAAACTTTGTCAGTGTGAGAAATACCATGCCCCATATAATAAAGAACTGAAGCTCCTTTCTGGTGACCTTTATCATCATCCTACTAGTGATGGTAGACACAGAATTTATTTTTACTCTTTCAAAGGCACACACAGGCCAAAAAAGGCTCATAAATGACAAATGGAGGCATATGATGTAACAACATTTTATACAGGGTGTCCCACGAGTTAAGGTCACTACTTCGGGAGAGTGTTCCTTATGTTAAAGTATACCGATATAACCCAAAATACCTATATCCAAAGTTGAACGGTTTCGGAGATAATGTCAAGAGAAGTTTGAAAGTATGGCAGCTGTTACACACTTACTGATTGCCAAATTCATATTGAAACTGGCAGGAATATGTGGTTTCTG
>Ga0123355_10004939_pt1 | contig 19415 bp, 20 predicted proteins | sample TergutEmb28metaG_3_FD_89872 | JGI IMG/M metagenome (GOLD analysis project Ga0123355, IMG submission 89872) | Embiratermes neotenicus P1 segment gut microbial communities from Petit-Saut dam, French Guiana - Emb289 P1 | ecosystem: Host-associated > Arthropoda: Insects > Digestive system > Gut ... | reverse complement strand
TTACGTAACAGTCAACCGCAGTTTAGCAGTGCCGTAGGAGTGTGCAACATTCCACAGCGTCTGCTTAAATCATTCACAGGATTTAGGGCTTCTAAATCTAATTCTTATAATACAAGGAGTGTAAAAAATGATAATACATCCAATTCCACTCGAATCATTAACACCTAAAAATAAGATTAAAATCAAATTGGAAAACGGCGAACTTCATATACCCGCAGAAGAGGCAAACCTTGGCAAAGGTCGGCATCATATTACTATCCCCGGCAAATATAAGCTTCCTTTCCGCATTGATATGACAGTGAAATCAAAATTTATTAGAACCAATCAAATAGCACCGCAATTAAGATTGTATATAGGCAATGGAAATGTATATTTCAATGGCGGACATACAAGTTGCACGGATATATTAACAATTACCAAGTCATCCATTTTTGGTGATAATAAAACGGCCAATTTCGTATATTACAATGACATACCATCAAAGGGGTTTAACGATATATCGGTCATATTTAGCAGTAAAATGATGTGGGCCTCTGTAGATGATATAATCTGCTATTCTTCCGATAAATTGGCTTATATTGACATGATGCGAGATCACACCATACCTGATGAATTTATGGATGGAGTTAACATAGCAATATGTGGTGGTACGGACACAAAATTGACAATAAAATCGTTAACGGTCACAGAATACGAAAAAAATGAGCCAGAAATACCCAATGAACTCTTAAATTTGCCTGGGTTATCCGCTTTTGAAATGTTTGTTAAAGGTTTGCCACCTATAATACAAGATGAAATGTTTAAATTAGATGAGTACTTAATGAACGATATGAAAAAGAGTTTGAAATTTAGAAGAACAATTGATAAAAACGGTCATTTAACATATGTATCACCCAGCGGATTCCAATATGGAATCCGTGAGTTTGGAGTCGGTGAATATCATGGGACAAGTTGGGTGCAAAGCCCGAAAAAGCCGGACTTGACTAATGAGATAATAAAGAAATTGGCCGAAGAATCACCGGAATTTGCGGAGAAAATATACGATAAATTACAAGTTTGTAACCCCCCCACACGCGAATGCAAACAAAGGACTAAAGTCGAGCTAAAGTCCAAATCTGCTAATGTTTGCATGAGCAAAACCGTTTTTAAAATGCTTCCTTCCGAATATGATGACGTAAAAAAATATATAACGGCTGTAAGTGAGGTTGTAAAAGCCCGGAACTAGCATAGCTATTGTTTTTGTTTAATCCACATAGTCAAACCGCGCATTAAAGAACCTTAGCATAGGCGGCTCATAAACAAACTTTAGCCCACGTATGCTATCCCTGTTTTTGTAAAGCTTTATAATCGCGTCTGCGGTGATATCCATATGTGCGTACGTATATACGCGGCGTGGGATGGTAAGCCGCACGGTTTCAAGTTTGGGCGCGTGGTTTTTGCCCGTAACTTTGTCACGCCCGCCAGAAACAATGCCGCGCTCCATAGAGCGTACGCCCCCTTCAATGTATAGGTGGGCGGCAAGACTTTGAGCCGGGAGCAACTCCTGCGGCAAATGCGGAAGGAATTGGCGGGCATCCAAAAATACACCGTGGCCGCCGATAGGTTTAACAACCGGCACGCCAGCCGCAATCAGCTTGTCACCCAGATAAGCCACCTGCTCAACCCTATGTTGGATATATTCAAAGGAACAGCTTTCTTTTATACCAATAGCAAAGGCTTCCATATCTCGGCCAGTCATGCCGCCATAGGAGGGCATACCTTCGTACACAACCACCAGCTCCCGGGCACGGGTATACAGGTCATCGTCATTCATGGCTAAGAAGCCGCCGATATTTACCAAACCGTCTTTTTTGCCGCTCATTGTTGCGCCGTCGGCATAGCTGAACATCTCTTTTACTATAGATTTAATTGTTTTATCCGCGTAGCCTTCTTCGCGCATTTTTATGAAGTACGCGTTTTCTACACAACGGGTGCAGTCGTAGAAAACTTTTAGCCCGTGCTTTTCGCATAACTGTTTAACCTCGCGCATGTTTTTCATAGACACAGGCTGACCGCCTGCCAGGTTTACAGTAATAGCTAAGCAGATATAGGGTATTTTGTCCGCACCCACTTCGTCTATTAGGGCTTGCAGTTTGTTAAGATCTATATTGCCTTTGAAAGGCAGGTCTATATCCGGGTCATGGGCTTCGTCTATGATAATATCGCGGAATGTGGCTCCGTTGGCTTCCTGGTGGTAGCGGGTAGTCGTAAAGTACATATTACCTGGTACATATGTGCCCGGTGTAATAAGCAGCTTAGAAAGAATGTTTTCTGCCCCACGGCCCTGGTGGGTTGGCACAACATGCTTGAAGCCGTAGTATTCTTTTACTGTAGCTTCCAGATGAGCCCAATTGCGGCTACCGGCGTAGGCTTCGTCTCCAATCATAAGCCCGGCCCACTGGCGGTCGCTCATAGCGTTGGTGCCGCTGTCGGTTAACAGGTCGATATAGCAGTCCTCGCTTTTTAGTTGGAAGGTGTTGTAGCCTGCGGCCTGTATGGCCTCTACACGCTCTTCGCGGTTTAGCATGTTTGGCATCTCTACCACTTTGATGCGGTAGGGCTCTGCGGGGTAGGTTTTCATTTGTTTGCCTCCTTGGCTGCATAGGCGAGCAGTCCGGTTGCATGCCCGAGCAATTCCGTGTTAGCGGAATGACCAGGGTCGCATAGCGAACGGCCAGCCTTATTATTTGAGAAAACTGCTTGTTTAAAGGGCTGAAGCGCTTTTATCACCGGTATCAAAACCGGCTGCACATACTTAAAGATTACTTGCAAAATCATCACTTTCGGTCGCATAATCGCGGCTCATGTTCTTGTTATGTTTTTTTGTGTAGGCGGTTGTGATATCTTCCGGGGATATCTTGTATCGCAAAAGGATATCATTGAAATACATTAGTATATCGCAAAGCTCCTCTGTAAATGCGGTTTTTATGTCAGGGTCGCTCATTATTCGCTTTTCTTCACATTTTTTTACGATGTCCAGCGCTTCACCAATTTCGCCTATCATCCACAGGAAATGATTTCGGGCATATCTTGGCTCTAGTGGGGACCATGTGTCTTTGTTCTTTTCCCATAATTCGCGCTGCATTTCCTGCATCTCTTTGAAATTTATATCTTTCATGGTGTCCTCCACAGGCCGGTTTGTTTTGCCTAGTTTCTGCTTTTTTTGTAGCTGTGAGTTCTTCGCTCGGCTTCGAACACATAGTAGCCATCTTTTTCATGGATTTGCACCCCGCCAAAGATAGCGATGAATTTATTCTTGTACCAATCTTTCCGCTTTGTGACCATGTAGAACTTGCCGCCTAAAGTCAAGCGGTTAAAGCCTTTTTCTATGAATAGCTTTGGCACGGAAAAGTCTGCGTGATAGGGTGGATTTGAAGCTATTATTGTAAAGCCGGTTTCGTTTATGTTGTGATATGCGTTAGAATTAAGTATGTGTATGCCATCTACGCCATTGAGGGTAACATTTTGCTTGGCAAATTTAAGGGCGACCTGGCTAATATCGGACATGAATACATTGGCCGGTGGTACGTGTTTTGCTGTGGTTATGCCAACTACGCCATAGCCGCAGCCTAAGTCTAGGACTTTGTCATTGGCAGAAAAGTTTATGCAGTCCAACATAGCTAGGGTGCCTTTGTCTACTTGGTTGGGGGAGAAGCATTTGGGGTGGGTTTCGAAGATAAGGTCATGGCCCTTGATTGTTTTGTTTAGCATGCAGATACCTTCGTGAGAAGAATATTCCAATCCCATTTGCGCATTTGTGGGGCGAAGATTATGTTCATCTTTTCAAAGGATTCTTCTGTGGCGGGAAACCATACATATTCGTCATGCTCGTCCGATAATACAATACTATCGCCATTAGCATGAGTACAAAGATACACGATCCCAGTAACTTGCCATGTTGTATCGCCCATCCAATTCCACGTATCTACAAGGGATATTGGGGTTATTTGCAGGCCCGTTTCTTCCATAACCTCGCGGATAACCGTTTCTTCGGCTGTTTCGCCAAATTCCATGCGCCCGCCGGGCAGTTCGTACTTCGCGTGCTTTGAAGTGCGGCGGTGCATCGCTAGAAACTTGTTGTCGCGGATTAATAACGCTTTTACGCCAAATTGGATTAACTTATTTCCGGTTGCGTTCATGTGCAAAAACCTCCTTATCGCTGGTTAATACCGATTCCAAATAAAAACCTGCCAAATCTTTGCGCGTCTTTTGCCGCAAGCCTGCGTCAGCCCCTCCTTGCTTGCCTTATTGGCAAGCCGCGTCGGCACTTCCTTGTCTTGCGACAAAATCCCCGCAAATCTTTGACATGTTTTTATTTGGAATCGGTATAAGAACAATCAAATCATGATGGATTAACAAAACTATCAGGCTTTACGGATTCATCTTCAGCATTTGTCGGTCGCAATGCGGGCAGAAGTTCTTCAGCGAGAGCTAGCAACTGTGTGATTTTTCTGGTAGTCGCAACTATGTTGGTACCGTATCTTGTTTTTGTTGCATAGGCGTTCAAAATGTCAATGTTTTCGCGCAACCATGGAAACACTTCAATCCCTGCATCTTCAAGCTGTTCGTACAGTACATCCATGTCATGAGTCTGCTTATGCTTTACGCCATTTATAGCAAGTGCATATTTCACCATCTTTTCTATGGCTTGTTGCACATGATATGCTGCTATGTCCAGAAACAATTCATCAGGGTTGTTTTGGGACAAAATCAATCGTGCGTTTTGCAAGTCAGCCTTTGCCCTATCAAACAGGGTTATTTTTTTTGTCATAAACAACAACCCCCCCCTCCATGATATCCCTGTATACGCTGCAAAAATCTTCATCAGATTTCTGCTTTAGCATATCAGGTGATTCTACAAGAACAAAATCATACGCCTCGCCTTTAAGCCTTAAGTCGCGGCTGGAAAACTCCCCAGATGGGGTGCCTACAATGCAAACATCTACATCGCTCTCATAGAAATGTGCGTCAGTAACAGCGCTGCCAAAAATGATAACACCCTCAACCCAGTCCTCAACATTATCAACCAAGTGCTTAACCGCCAATTGTTTATACGGATGCACATAGCAAAACGGCACACCAAGATTATGCTTGTCTATAAACTTATGCACAGCTATCACCCTGTCTCAGACAAATCAATATACAAGTGCCCAAAGTCCTCGATAAACGACTTCCGCCCTTTGATATTATCCCCAAGCAAAATCTCAAACATCTCCTGAGTTTTAGCTGCATCGGCGGGGATAACCTGTACAAGCCGCCGGGTTTCCGGGTTCATAGTTGTTTGCCACATCATTTCCGGCTCATTCTCCCCAAGGCCCTTGGAGCGCTGGATTGTGTATTTTGTCCCGGCCTTTTCCAACTTGGCTACCGCGTCGTTTTTATCTTTGTCGGTGTAAGCAAAAATCGTCTTTTTACCGGCGGTAATCTCATATAGCGGTGACTCGGCTATATACACCTTGCCTGCCTCGATAAGGGACGGTGTGAGCCTGTAAAGCATAGTTAGGATTAGCGTACGGATATGATATCCGTCGTAGTCAGCGTCTGTACATATGATAATGCGCCGCCAGTTTAGTTTGTCTATATCAAAGGCGCTTAGGTCACGGCTGTTTTTATGTTTGATCTCCACTCCACAACCTAGTACCCGTAGCAAGTCTGTGACGATATCGTTGTTAAAAATACGGTCATAGTCAGCCTTTAGGCAGTTGAATATCTTACCCCTTACAGGCATTATCGCCTGAAATTCTGCATCCCTGCCCAATTTGCAGCTGCCAAGGGCGGAGTCGCCCTCTACTATATAAAGCTCCCTGCGGCTTATATCCTTGGTGCGGCAGTTTACGAATTTTTCTACACGGTTATTTAAGTCAAGAGTCCCGGTCAACTTCTTTTTTAGGGTGATACGGGTCTTTTCGGCAGACTCGCGGCTGCGTTTGTTTGCCAATACTTGCCCGGCTAGTTTGCCGGCGTCGGCGTTATTTTCGATAAAATAAATTTCTAATTGCTTGCGCATAAAATCGGTCATGGCGTCTTGGATAAAGCGGTTGGTTATAGCTTTCTTGGTTTGGTTTTCGTAAGATACCACGGTAGATAAGGAACTGGCAACAAGAATCAAGCTTTCCTCTATATCGGGGAAGCTGACTTTTTTCTCATCTTTTTTATAGTGGCCGCCGGCTTTCAAATAAGTATCTATTGCGGATACAAAGGCCACTTTAATTGCCTTATCCGGTGCGCCGCCATGTGTCAAAAAACTGGAGTTATGATAATACTCAAGCAAGCTCGCATCATTAGAAAAGCAAAAGGCTATCTCAAATTTAAGTTTGTACTCGGGTTTGTCAGGCCGGTCGCGGCCCTTTGTCTCATGAGATAGTAATACCGGGTCTGTAAGGGGGGTTGGGCCCGCGATTTCTAATATATAGTCGCGGATACCATTTTCGTAGCGGAATTCGAAGGTTTCGCCGCTTGGTTCGTCATGCAGCTTAAAAAGAAGCCCCGCGTTAACAATGGCCTGGCGCTTTAACATGTCTTTATACCAGTCCAGGGGCACGTCTATTTCTGTAAATACATCTCTGTCTGGCCGCCACTTAATTGTTGTGCCTGTGCGGCCACGATATTGTTCTTTTTTAAGGCCCCCTATATTTTCGCCTTTTTCGAAATGGAGAGTATAGCGCCAACCGTTTTGTTGGATTATCGCGTCCATATATTCGGAGCTGTACTGGGTGGCGCAAAGGCCTAAGCCATTTAGCCCTAAGCTAAAGGCGTAATTGGCTTCCTCTTCGTTGTTGGAATATTTGCCGCCTGCGTATAGCTCACAAAACAGTAGCTCCCAATTATATTTTTCCTCTATGGGGTTATAATCCACTGGCATACCGCGGCCTTTGTCTTTTACAGTGATGGACATATCGGCATGACGGGTGATGTCTATTTGTGTACCATGGCCTTCGCGGGCCTCGTCAATGGAATTTGAGATAATCTCGAAGATGGCATGCTGGCAGCCTTCCAGGCCGTCAGATCCAAAAATGACAGATGGGCGTTTGCGCACCCTGTCCGCGCCCTTTAGGGCTGTTATACTCTCGTTGCCGTATTCTTTTGTAGTCATTGCGTCTCCTTGGATAAATTAGTAGATTAATATTCGACTTTTACTGGCATACGTTTTTCCGCGGACTCCATAACAGCCAGCAAGGCAAGGGAAGTCTTGGCCGCGTCTTCTACACTAACAAGAAATGGCTTGCCATCAACTAAGCGCTCGGCAAAAGAGCGGATGCTTTCGAAAGCAAACCCCTTTGGTTCGCCTTCTATATATTGCTGTACAATAATGTCCGGTACGCTTAGCTTTTCTTCAGTTGCTACCTGTATCATATTGTGGGAAGACGCGTCTATATTTACCATACCTTCAGTACACAGTAAATTAAACTTGATATCATTTACATTTGTGTTTCCGTTTGGGGTTATCCACGCGTTTTCCATTTGTGCGATACAACCGTTTTTAAATTCAAGGGTGGTCATATATATGTCTGTCGTGTCAATGCCAAGGTTTTTCATAATGCCTTCCCTTGAAACGCAGTATACTCTTTCTACATCGCTGTTAAGCATCCAGCGCAGTGTGTCAAGGCTATGGCTTCCTAAAAACCAAAGTATCGAAGAGCTTGCCGACCATGATAGCATATCTGTAGCTACCCATTTGCAATCATTAAGCCGGAAATATGCGCTGTAAGGCGTACCAATTTTACCTTCGTCTACAACCTGTTTTGCCACGTGAAACGGAGGATTCCATCTGTTATGCAAATCCACCATAACCCTTACGTTGTTTTTTTCTATGGCCTCCATAATCGCGAATACATCTGCTCTGGTTGTAGCCAGCGGCTTTTCTATCAAAATATGTTTTTTTGCGTTTGCCATAGCGATAGACGCGGCGGCGTGAAGATGGTCCGGCGTTACGATACTTACGGCGTCGCAGTCACATTTTTTTGCCATTTCGTTAAAATCCGTAAAAACATCTTTAATCCCGTATTTAGCGGCGACTGCTTCGGCGCGCGCCGCGTTTAAATCACAAATTGCCGTTGTTTCTACCAAGTGATGATTGTTAAAAATAGACGCGTGTTTCTCGCCCCATGTACCTGCGCCGACAATGCCCATTTTTATTTTTTCATACCCCATAGCGCGTTTTCCTTTCATCCCAGAAGTCTGTACTTAGTTAACACATCACATTGCTAATAATTAGTAAGCAGTATATCATACGGTGTCCGCGATAAACAAACCTACATAAGGTCAATATATATGGGCATACCGCCAGAAGTTTGCACACCAAAATCTCCTCCAATTAGCGGGGTTAAATATTGGATCATCTCCGGCGTCACAAAGTTTCTTTGAGAGTTAATCCATTCATGGGGCACCAATTTTTCCTGGTTAGCTATTTGGCTCACAGGGGCTGTGCCGTAATGTACGCTGTAAGGGGAATCAGAAATTCTGTATATAACAGAAACTTCACCCGAAGCGCCGTTCAGCGCTCGGTCAAGGGCGACAGAGCCAAGCATCCTGGCTTCTGATAAATCATTTGTGGAGGCAAGATGTCCAGCACAGCGTTGCATCAGAGAAAGATCTACAGAGCGCACCTTGCAGCCGATTTCTTTGCGTACAAGGCTTTCAAGCACTTTTGCGGCCCCAGATAGATATCTGTGGCCAAATGCGTCTGTAGCGCCGCTTTGTGCGGATTCTCCCACAAATGTACCGTTTTCATATCTTATCCCTTCGCTTACCGCAATCAAAAGTGCGGGGTTACTGCTTAGCTTCTCGCGCACATCGGCAACAAAGCGTTCGTTTTCAAAAGGGGTTTCTGGTAGGTAAATTAATTGCGGCGCACCGCAAATTAAGCTTGCCAAGGCGCTTGAGGCGGTAAGCCAGCCGGCATTCCTGCCCATAACTTCTACAATGGTGACAGCAGGGATATTATAAACCTTAATATCATACCAAAGCTCTAAAAAGGTAGTACAAATATACTTAGCGGCCGAGCCAAAGCCAGGGGTATGATCCATGCCACATAAGTCATTGTCGATTGTCTTGGGCGCACCCATAATCGAGATATCACTACCAATACTCTTAGCATAGTTAGCAAGTTTCATAACGGTATCCATCGAGTCGTTCCCGCCGATGTAGATAAAGTAGCCTATGTTATGCTTGCATAGGTTTTCGAATATGGTTTCATAGGTATTAGGGTCATCATGTGGGCTGTTTAATTTCATCCTGCAAGAACCAAGAGCCGACGAAGGCGTGCGAATAAGCTGTGTTATTACACTAGGGCCTACTAGTTTTTCGCTTAAATTAATTATATTATCTTTTATAACGCCCTCAATCCCATACAAGGCTCCAAAGACAGTGCCGACATCTTGACTAATAATGGCCCGTTCAAAAATACCAGCCAAAGTGGCGTTTATCGCTGCACTTGGGCCGCCAGACTGTGCCACCATTACGTTTTTCAAAGTAAATAGCTCCTTAAATAAATTAAATGTCTATCATATGACATTATCTTTTTCTGCCATACTCCTGCAGAACATTCCTTATCTTACTTGCCGGGTTTAACAGCTCGCTTATAGATTGGTCATAGTTAAGGGTATTAATAAGTAAGGCCATATATTTAGACATATCTACTTCCACATACCATGTGCGTTGTTTTAACTCTGGCGTCCGGTAAATCATATTTGTGGTAAATACTTTGTCTATTAATCCTTTGGCATTGGCTTGATCAAACAGCTCCAGACCATTTACAAAAAGCCCATAAGTAGAAAATACAAAAATACGTTTTGCCCCGCGTTCTTTTAATTGCTCAGAAACATCCAGAATAGAATCTCCGGATGAAATCATGTCATCCACAACGATAATATCCTTGCCTGCCACACCGTCACCCAGAAACGCGTGTTCCAAAATCGGGTTGCGCCCGTCAACTATCGTAGAAAAGTCTCGCCGCTTATAAAACATACCAATATTAAGCCCCAATACAGAGGAGTAGTATAAACACCGCGCCATACCGCCTTCATCCGGTGAGACAATCATACAACTGTCCTTGTGTACACTTATATCTGGCACGTTTCTAAGAAGGGCCTTTATCATCTGATAATATGGTTGCGCGTTTTCAAATCCGCTTAATGGTATCGCGTTTTGTACCCTTGGATCATGGGCATCAAAAGTAATAATATTTTCTACACCCATAGAGACAAGCTCTTGTAATGCCAACGCACAGTCCAGAGATTCGCGAGTATTCCTTTTATGCTGACGAGATTCGTATAACATGGGCATAACTACTGTAATGCGCCGGGCCTTCCCTCCCGCTGCAGCAATAATGCGTTTTAAATCCTGGTAATGCTCGTCTGGGCTCATGTGTCGTGTTTCGCCATACATACGATAGGTGACGCCGTGATTTAATACGTCACACACAATGTATATATCCAGCCCCCTGGCCGAATCTACTAAGAGCCCCTTAGCTTCCCCTGTGGCAAAACGCGGGCAGTCTGTTTTGATTTTAAAACTGCATTTTTCCCCGCTTTCTTCTTGTCGCCACTCCACTAGATAACGGTCAATTTTGTTTGTCAGTTCTTCACAGCCGGTTGATGTGATAATGCCTAGCTTGCCCAGTGGTAAGTTTGATAATTCTTTACTCATAAACGCACCTCCGTATTTAGCTATTTGCTGGATGCTATCCCAAAACGCCCTTCCTATGCATCCAGATGAATAAAACAAGTATAACCGCACCGTTGACTCCAATAATCGTAAAGTTGGTAGTCAGGTCTGCACTAAGATCCCCAAGGGCTAGGTTTACTTGTTGGGTATAGGTAAAGCGTAATATACGCGCAAGGGCTTCGTTAAAGCCGGACAGCATTGGCCCAAGGCCTAAAATTAAACTCAGCAGCGTTGCCAAACCGGGTGCTTTAGATAGTCCCACAACAAGCCCCAGTAAAATAGAAACCAGCGCACCTGACGCGGTAACCGACATAAACCATAACATTTGCACCCCAAAATACCGGCCGACAATGGCATACAGCGCAAGAAGTCCAAATGAGATAATAGCCATACTTACAATTGTCCCAACGAGGTACTGCCATGGTTTTACATCCGCCATAGCCATAAAACGCAGGTTTTTTGTGGTTTTATCCTCTATTACCAAAGCCGAAGCAGACCCAACTAAGGCAAAACCCACAAACATTACAGTAAACAGCCCGGTCAAAGAAGGCGGCGGAGTATCCAGCAGCGCATCCTCTTCCAGGCATTGTGAGCAAACATAGGCAGGTATGCAGGATTCGCAATCAAGTGCATCATCCCCTCCTATTAAAAACGACATGATTATAACCAAGACCAAGAATAAAACCGCCTGTACAATCAATCCTGGGTTTCTTATGAGGCTTTGTAATTGCTTGAAAAATATGGCCTTCGCATTCCTCATAGTTCCACCCCCGTCATCTGCAAAAAGACGGCTTCTAGATCCGGCACGGTCCGCAAGGCATTATGCTGCCGGCATAGTTCCTCCGGTGCGCCCTGTATAACGATTTCGCCTTTATGCAATAATGCCACACGATCACATAATTTTAGCGCTTCGTCCATGTTATGGGTGGTTAAAAAAATTGTAGCACCGTCATCCCTCAACTTTTGCAGTAGTTTACATATACCGCGTGCAGTGCCGGGGTCTAGTGCGCTTGTGGGTTCATCCAGGATCAACAGCTTTGGCGAATACAAAATAGCTCTTGCAAGAGCTAGCCTTTGCCCCATTCCCCTCGACAGAGTGGAGACTACTTTTTTTGCGGATTCTTCCAAGCCTACACTTTGTAATACTTCCATGCTCCTGATTATCGGCAGGCCGTATATGCGTGCATAAAGATTTAGGTTTTCTAGACAGCTTAGATGTGGATACAACCCACCGGCATCCAGCATAAGGCCTACTTGGCGCGGTGTAACATCCACTTCTGCTAACCCTTCGTCAGGGGTCAGCTGCTGGGTAAGGATATTAATAATTGTGGTTTTGCCGGCACCTGACGGGCCGAGTAATGCGAAAATCTCTTGCTCTGCTACTTCAAAGGTCACATCTGATAATACTGTCTGGCCACCATAGTGTTTTACCAGATTCTGTACTTTAATCAAATCATTGCCTCCAGGTACAATTTACGTGTGCATACACTCCATTGTAGCACAAAAACAGGGCGCTCGCTAAAACGCCCTGTTTTTAATATCACCGTAATATTTACTGGATTTTTTTAACTCACATATAAAGCTACCGCATCTCTTAGAAACTCTGTACATCCTTCCGCGATTTTATCGTAGTATGCTGTAAACAGTGGGTCGTCTACATACATTTGTGTGATGCCTATATGCGCTTCTTTGCTATAGTTATCCCAGTAGAAGCATAGCCACTGTTTATGCAGCTCACAGGCTTTTTGCGCCAGCTCGCCGGCGGGGTCTCCTTGTTTTATAGCGGCTTTAAGCGTCTCGTTTAGCTCTGCCGACAGTGCCTCTAATTTTGCGTATTCTTCTTGAGTCATACCTTTGACCTTGGCATTGGAATTATCCATAATACTATCTCCATACTTTTCGCGGATTTCTTTGCCGTACTGTTTTTCGTTGTCATCCACCATTTTATGGATAAAGCCTTCGAATTTTTCGTTATTTCCCATTGTTATTTCACCTTTCTGCGCTGATAGCGTCTTTTCAACATTGGCAATAAGTGTGTCCAATTGCTTTCTTTTGGCAAGGAGCTGTGACAAGTGATTTTTAAGGGCAAGCTCGCCGTCAAAATCTTTGGATTGCAGGATGTGCTTAATCTCGTCCAAAGGTACGCCCAATTCGCGATAGAAAAGTATATGCTGCAGGCGGTCAACTTCGCTTTGTGAATAAACACGGTATCCATTTGAGCTTGAACGGGCCGGCGAAAGCAAACCCATCTCGTCGTAGTGGCGTAACGCGCGTTTGCTTATGCCAGAAAGCTTAGCTAGCTTGTTTATTGTGTATTTCATTTTGAATGGGATGCTGCCCCCAAACCCCCTCGCTCCGCGTAGCAAAGCCCCGCTATGCTCTACCGACTGTGCCAGCGCGCCTTGCCTCGGCTTTGGCTGTTTATTTTGTGTTTCTCTTGTGGCCACATCCGTTATGATAAACTATGACGCTACGTGAATGTCAATTAAGTTTTAAGGGCTGCTATAAAACCATATCTCAGGTTTTACAGCAGCCCTTATTTTATGCCCGTTAAAGGGCGATTTTGCTATATACTATTTTACGAATACTGGCCTCGGATAGGCAGTAATGATTCATCAATTCATGTATGGACGTACCGTTTTGATAGTCTGTCATTATATTTTGATTACGTAAATAGACTTCAGCCCGCGCTCCGCTTAATTGACCCCAGCCGATTTTGTCTGTCTTGGGGATGTAAACTAGTGCGCCGCGGGTATATTTCTGTACTTCAGACAGCAAATCAGGTGGGAGAACGTCCTTTGCGTTTACATATTTCAAAACGAAATATCCTCCTCAAAACTTCCACTAACAGGTTACTTACATGTTTATCTATTGCAGTCATCATTATACTCCTCTCTTTTAATTTCAATGCAAAAACAGGAGGGGTGCAAGACCCCTCCTGCTATAGTCCTTTTATGGTTAGGACAAAAACCACCCTATACTCTTCAAAATTGACCAACTCCCTTCTTGGGTTAGGATATGGCTTGAAAATCAAGCCAAGATTATTTTAACCCCCAGACGGGAAAAGTGCAAAATAATTTTTGATTATAGTCATTCTATATGAGCAACATAATATCATATCATACCGATTCCAAATTAAAACCTGTCTGACAGAGCGGCGGCTTGAAACGTGGAGTAAGCGTTTCAAGCGGTTTTGCCGCGATAGGCAGATAGGATTTTAATTGGAATCGGTATCAGGTGTACGGAAATTATTTAACGTTTTTCTCCGCGTTTCTCCATATATCTTCAAGCACTTTTTCAATAGACCGCCCGCTTGGGCGGTTATTCCTGTTTAGCTTAAGCAAGCAATCTCTTTCCCCTTGCCTTATAATATTAATACCCTCTTGGCAAGACAAGCTTGCTTTAAATCCCATCTCCTCAAGCACGGCGTGGCTGCCCTTACTAATTACCCCAAGCGGGTAGCAAAATGTATTGGGTTTTACACCTAGATGCTCTTCGCAGAGATCCTGCAACTTTGTCAGATCCGCCAAAAGCCGCTGGTGATAGGCTTCTGCCGATTCGCGTCTTAGCTTGCCGCTTCCTGCAGAGCCATGGACATTGTAGCCGTGGCTTTGCACTTCCACTATTCCCTCGTCATGCATTTCTTTCACTTGCGCCCATGTCAGGTTAGGAAATTTGCCTGCGGGATACTTAGCATGCTCCTTGGTGTTTTTGTCAACAGCACTGCCTATTATAGAGATTACGGCCTTCATATCGTATTTCTTTAGAAGTGGGAACAAAAAATGATAATCACTGGAGTTTCCATCGTCAAATGTCAACACGATGGGGTTCTTGGGTAGACGCTTTTCTTTTTCTACGAAATCTATCAAATCTTGCATAACAACTGTGTTATAACCATTTTCTTTTAAGTATTTCAGGTCGTCTTCCAACTGAGACGGGAGGATGCCATATTTGCCTACATAGCGGCTATTCTCTGTTACTAAGTGATACATGATAATGGGCACCTGCACCTCTTTTTCCCGGCGGAAAAAGACTTCTGTGTCGTCTATATTGCCTTTTGTAAGGGCGCAAGTGATAGCCGTAGCAGGAAGATTGCCGGCATAGACCGGCAAAACTCCGGATACTATTGCAACGGCAAAAATAATTAGTAGGCATGTAATTTTCCATTGGAACGCGGCATCCATCACTTGCCAACGACGGCTTCGCTTTAGTAATTTTTTAATTTCCGCTATGATTTTACGCATATTGGCATACTCTCCAATCCTATATTATCAAGCTTAGTATGGCTTTCACGCGTAAAAATAAACTGCTATTATTTGGTGACAAATATTTTATGCTTTGGATATTAATGATATGTCTAAGTTGAGGGAGTGGCCGGAGCGCGTTGTTAAGACTCGCTATGCACGCACTATCCTCCGCTGGTGGCGCGGAAAAGCACCGCGCCAATGCGCTGCGGGTGCTTAGCAAACGCTCCCTTTAACAACACGCTCCGGCCACTCCCTAGTTGAAGTTTAGTTGAGATTAGCTTGATATACTGGCAAAATAAACAAATGCAATAAACAAATGCAAATAATGATTAAGGGAGTTTGAGCCATGCTAGAGAAGTTTAGTGTCAGAAAGCCTTTTACCGTGTTAGTAGGTGTTATTTTAGTTGTAGTTCTCGGGGTTGTGTCCTTTATGAACACCTCCACAGACCTTATGCCCGCGATGGATTTGCCATTTACAGCGATATTTACCACGCAGTTTGGCGCCACGCCAGAACAAGTGGAGAGGGATGTCTCCATTCCGCTTGAGGCGCGCATGAGTACATTAAGCGGTATAGAGACGGTTCAGTCCATTTCTATGGAGCATGTGTCCATTTTGATATTGCAGTTTACAGAAACAACCAACATGGACTCGGCCTCGCTAGAAATACGTGAAGCTTTGGATATGATGAACCTGCCGGATGGCGTATCCAGACCCATGACCATCCGTATGAACCCCGAAATGATGCCCGTAATGACTGCCAATGTGCATATGGCCGGGGTAGCCATAGACGAACTTTCGGAGTTTGCAAGATACACCGTTGCCCCCGCTTTGGAAGGTGTCCCGGGAGTCGCGATGGCAAGCCTGTCCGGCCTGGTGCAGAATCAGCTTCATGTCGTTATCGAAGCCGAACGCATAGATGCCGTAAACATGCAGATGGGCATGGCTATGGCAGCTATTATGGAAGCAGCTATGGCTGAAATGGCACAAATGGTAGAGGCAATGGTTCTCCGCTCCGCGGAAGAATTTACTGCAAACCGTTGGCATGAGCTATTAGAAGAGGGGGTTTCCCCGGAAGAGGCGGAAGCACAGATACAAGAAGAGCTGCCTGTTTTTATGGAAACAGCTTCATTAGCGGCAATGGAACAAATAGCCGAAGAGCAAGGCGGAGCCGCCCCCGGCGATGGGGAAATGCCCATTGGCTTACCTGCCGAAATGCTTAGTGTTGATGTAATTACAGGCTTGCTGACCGCACAAAACTTCTCTATGCCTGCCGGCATAATTACAGAAGAAGGCATCGAGTATATGGTGCGTGTGGGTGATAGGTTTGAGAGCATTGAAGAAATCAGCAATATGTTGATTTTTGACCCCGGTGCTATGGGCCTTGTTGGTGTTGCCCCTGTGCGTTTATCCGATATAGCCAATGTTTTTGTTACAGATGACAGCCATCTTTCTTTCACTAGAGTAAACGGCAACCCTGCTGTTATGCTTAGTATTCAAAGACAGAGTGAGTTCCCTACGGCGGATGTTACCAACGCGGTCCGTGACCGTATGGATGCCCTGATAGCGGAATACCCCGAATTGGGCTTTTCGATCCTGATGGATCAAGGTGAAATGATTGGTATAGTTATAAGCTCTGTAATGAATAACTTGCTTGTTGGCGGTTTGCTGGCAATTGTTATCCTGCTGCTATTTTTACGGGATATCCGCCCTACGCTTATTGTGGCTGTTTCGATCCCCGTAAGTATTATGCTTGCGTTTACATTGATGTATTTCACTGGGGTTAGCTTAAACATGATTTCTATGGGCGGTTTGGCCTTGGCGGTGGGTATGCTGGTGGATAACTCTATTGTTGTCATCGAAAACATCTATCGTATGAGGGCTACAACAGACCGAAGCGTGGCTCGCGCGGCAGTTTCTGGCGCAAAGCAAGTTTCCGGCGCTATTGTTGCCGCAACATTAACCACGGCTGCGTTGTTTGTGCCGATAATCTTCACAGAGGGCATGACAAGGCAAATTTTCCAGGATTTGGTTTGACAATCGCGTATGCCCTTTTATCAAGCCTTATTATTGCCCTTACGGTCGTCCCTGCGGCTTCGAGCGTAATGCTTAAGAATGTCAAAAAAGAACAAGAGGGTAAGTTGTTCACAAAATTTGTGGACGGTTATGAAGTCGTCCTTCGTCTTGCGCTGCGCTTTAAGTGGGCTGTCTTGGCTGTTTCGGCGGCGGCTTTTGTCCTTTCTTTTTGGGGGATAGCCAGGCAAGGGATGGAACTGTTCCCGGATATGGATACCCCACAAATTAATGTAACGGCGGAAATGCCCGAAGGCTCTACCTTCGAGGATACCGTAGCTGTTGCCGAAGAATTAGGAACCCGTGTCCTTGCCATACAGGATGTAGAAACCGTCGGCGTAAGCATTGGCGGTGGCGGTATGATGGGGATGATGGCCGGTGCCATGGGGTTTGGCGACATGGGTGGCATGATGGGCGGCGGTACAAACATCAATATGTATATAATAATGACACAAGACAGAGCAATAACAATGGATGAACTAAATGCCCAAATGCGAGTTATCATTGAGGATTTGGGTTTGGAGGCAGATATAGGCGGCGGCGCTGACTTGATGGCAATGATGGCAGGCGACCAGATTTCTTTGCGGGTAGAAGGGATGGAACTTGACGATATAAGAGATACAGCAATTGCCCTTGCAGAGCTTGTAAATTCTGTCCCGGGGACAGTTAATGTGACCGATGTGGCTTATGAAGCCGCTCCGGAATTGCGTATAAATGTTGACAAAGATGTGGCAATGGCTAATGGCTTAACGGTAGCGCAGGTATTTATGGCAGCTATGGAGGCCATAACCGCCCCAGAAAATACCATGAACATGACCTTAAATGGCAGGAGTTACGAGGTTGTTATATCATACGGCGATTTTGTCCCTCTAAGCTGGGAGGATCTCGAAAACTTGCAAATTGCCACGGCCGGTGGCTATGTAATCTTATCAGATGTTGCTGAAGTATATGAGAGTATAGGCTTTAGTACTATCAGCCGCATTAATAGCAACCGTTTTACTACTATTAGCGGTGCAATTGAAGATGGGTTTAATGTAGCTTTAGTAAACGCCGAAATCGAAAGTCTGCTTGAGGATTTTACCCCTGTTGGCAATACTCAAGTAATCATTGGCGGTGAAGCCGAAGCTATTGCGGATGCCTTTAGCGATTTAGTTCTTATGCTTGCGTTGGGCTTACTGTTTACGTACCTTATTATGGTAGCTCAATTCCAGTCTCTATTGTCGCCTTTTATTATTATGTTTACTATCCCCCTTGCTTTTACTGGCGGCTTTGTTGCCCTTATGGTTGCGGGTATGCCCCTTTCAATCGTGTCGATGATTGGTTTAATCCTATTGTCAGGTGTAGCAGTAAACAATGGTATCGTATTAATAAGCCGTGTAAACCAAATGCGTTGGGAAGGTATGGCGAAAGTTGACGCGATAATAGACGCGGGGCGTAAGCGCATCAGGCCGATTATAATGACGGCAATTTCTACAATTGCTGCCATGAGCGTGATCGCCCTTGGTATAGGCGAAGGTATGGAAATGATGCAGCCTATGGCCATTGCGACCATTGGCGGCTTGCTTTATGCCACGGCTATGACGTTGTTTGCTGTGCCTGTTTTGTACGATATGTTCCACAGGAACAAAGACGTGACAATGGAAGATTTGGATTCCCCAGACGAGGCTTGATTTTGACCGGGAGAGGCCGGAGCGCGTTGTTTGCCCGTTTTAATCAATTTATTTGAAATTAAGGTATTGTATGCTACAATAATCTCAACATTTAAACGGAGGCAAACCAATGCCAGCAAACGCTTAATCAATTTGTTAATCGTGCAGCGCAAGTATGGCCATAAAACCATGGCTCGCTTGTGTTGCGCAAGCAAAGATTAAGTGTCAATACACGACTTCTGATACAGACCCGTTTTTTCGGGTGTGTTGTCATTGATGTACGGACTAAGAACCCGCACTGAGTCGCAGTAAGCTCCTTAATTTTTGGAGTTTATTGCGGCTTTTTATTTTTCTAAGAGAATGCGAGGAAATTTATATGAGTATTATTTTGGTTAAAAACCTTTCTAAAACCTATCGTGTGCACGAAAAGCCCGCGGGGTTTAAAAGCACGGTTAAAGACTTGTTCGCCCGCAAGTATATTTATAAGAAAGCAGTAGATGACATCTGCTTTGACGTTAACCCTGGGGAGATAGTAGGGTTGCTTGGCGAAAACGGTGCCGGTAAAACTACAACTCTCAAGATGTTGACCGGGATTTTATATCCTACAAACGGCAGTATAGCTATTGCTGGGTTTACGCCAACCAAGCGAGCCAAGGCATTTCTAAAAAAGATATGTTTTGTTATGGGCAATAAAAGCGATATAAACTGGGATTTGCCTGCTGTAGACACTTTCCGCTATCAGCA
>Ga0123355_10004938_pt1 | contig 19417 bp, 12 predicted proteins | sample TergutEmb28metaG_3_FD_89872 | JGI IMG/M metagenome (GOLD analysis project Ga0123355, IMG submission 89872) | Embiratermes neotenicus P1 segment gut microbial communities from Petit-Saut dam, French Guiana - Emb289 P1 | ecosystem: Host-associated > Arthropoda: Insects > Digestive system > Gut ... | reverse complement strand
CTATCGACAGGCGGAAAAAAATTCACGCATGCGCACTAAGGTTCAAGGTCGGCTCATGCAAGCGCGCTAGATTATAATCCATCAGGTGTTCGCATAAAAAAATACGGTCGGATACTTTTCTAAGAGACCTCGTATATATATATATATATATGTATATATATATCCCAGTAGTTAACCAAATTGATGCACAAAATTTTGTTTTACAATAAGTTTATTTTATGCCTCTACATGTTTCGAGCACATGTAGGGGCATAAAATAAACTTACTGTAAAACAAAAATGTTGTGCCTCAAGTTGGTTAATTACTGAGATAAATTTTTTTTGTTTCTTTGTCCTTACAAGCGACCACTAAAACGTTTGTGTTTTTATTTACAGTATATACGCTGCCACCCAATATATTAATCCTTTAAATACGAAAATTGTCTGTTTTAAATGACCTGAGTCCGTACCACGCAGTAAACTCTCCCCACTTCTGTTATAAAAAACCACTCTTTTAATGTCGTACAACACAAAAGTCGCGGTATGTTCTGAGATCCGAACGAATCACAAAAAATAATATAATCAGCATGTAGTATTTCTAAGTATTAAACTTTGTGGTAAGTATAATAACCGCTAGGCTCTAAAAGGTTAACGTTATCAGCATAAACCAGAAGCTGCTGTGTAAAGTTTAATCGTGAAAAAGTAAGAATTTTAAATCACTTTTTTACAGTTTTGAAATTTTACTCTGTGGTCTTATAGATAGGTAGGTGGAACAGAACACAGCGGAAGTAGACACGACCTCCATCTTCAGGACGGCAGTACGACACCTCGTACTAAAATTCTACAACAAGGAATCCTTGTACTTCCCTCACAACCACCTCTGAACGTATTCAGCTGAATATCGTCTGTAGCTGACACAGCGGTGGCAGATAACCTCGAAACAAAACCTCATTTAGTGCTTCCCGATCCTCTGATATCAATTAACCTTATGAATGCTGTTCTGCACTTAATGCCTTCCTAAATGCTGCTGTGCTATTAACATGACCCGCGATGAAAGTCAAAATTTCGTCCCTTAAGGGCCCCGCGTCGAAATTATATGGATAATGAGGAAATGATTACCCCCTTCGTTCCTCCTCTTAAACAAATGAACAACAACACCGCGTGTAAAAAACCTGAGGTGGGCAACCATTTGTCTTTTCAACCGACACCAATTTCCTTTGTGAATTCTTTTCTTTATCTCGTACTTCGACTTTTGTTTTTTGTTACGTAATGTTGTAATATTTCTTGTGGCCTTTTGGCTTTTCATTAAAGTTTTCTTTCAACTCTAATGCCCACTCATTTCAAATTATATTTGAAATATCTTTCCTATTAAACTACTTGAATTTAAAGACAAGGAATATAACACAGTGTATAACTTGTGATACAAAAAATTAGCATGGCTGTGAGAAGAAGTAACAAGCTTGGAGGTGAACTATGAATGTCACAACAATGGAAAAGATATTGCGTCAAAATGCTGACTTGTTTCTTTGTTATGTTAATGTCCTAGAAGACAAAATTTTACCGCGGTTTCACACTTGCCTTACTCATAGTCAGATTTAAGCTTTTGCTGACGGATGAAGCAGATATTCTCTAGCATTACTATTATTTCCAAGTGGTGGATAACGTTGTAAGGGAGTTAAATTGCTTCTTTCATTTATTTATGTTGCAGCCAAATAAATTCCAGTCTAGCCACATGTATGTTTTTTTCGTTAATCTGCAATAAAACTGTAATATAAAGATACGGCTAGCTAATCATTTCTAATAAAATGTGATTATTTAGGAACATGTGTTCCTACGAAGAACTTTAGGCCCAATTCACAGAACAGACTACACGGTGCCACGACCCAGACCATAATCTGAAGACTCCGAAACACAAACTACGACTGAAACGTACGAATCAACTCATTTCTAATTATTTAATTATCGATTATGTCTATTTTTCGTGATATTGGTACACCTGTATAAAGTTACACTGTGATTTCGGTTTTAGAAACATTAGCTACAGGACAGGTTGCTATTGTTCTTGTTTTTTATTTAAAAGTCATCGTGTCACAAAAGTGTCATAAAATTACAGATAACATTCCAATGTTCTTGCTTCTGCCTCAAGAGTTCGTGTACAAGTGTAACTGAAAATGTAAATGAACTGGTGGATAGTCTTAAATGTGAGGATCCTGTGACCGTGCGTCATGAACGTAGGGTGAAGAGAGATAAACCAACAAGATGAAACTAATCTGATGTTTATTGTCAAACGTCTATCTAAACATGTTTCGGGCATTGTTATGTCCATCTTCAGGAGAATCAAAACTGTGTACTACCGCATAAGGTGTTCTGCACTGGTTGTGTTGGCTGTGGTTGTGTCGAGCTGGAACGCAAGCTGTGTGCACTGTGCGAAAGTTACTGTTCAACTCACACAGTGCACACAGCTCGCGCGTTCCAGCTCGACACAACCACAGCCAACACAACCAGTGCAGAACACCATATGAGGTAGTACACAGGTTTGATTCTCCTGAAGATGGGCATAACGATGCCCGAAACATGTTGAGATAGAAGTTTGACAATAAACGTCAGATTAGTTGCATCTTGTTGGTTTCTCTCTCTTCACCAAATCTTAAATGTGTTGGCAGTAAGTGAAGTATAGTGCCCTTTTCACACTAGAGGGCAGTTACGTTCAAGTCATTAGCCGGTCTGATGTTCTTCACTGTTCTTAAAAGGCGTGACAATACTAGCTAACGAAGTCACGAATAGATGCATCTATACAGAGGCTTTATAACGGAGAAATCCATGTGCCTGTAGATAGGCAGGGCATTGCAGCTTCTAATACTGAGTGCCAAACGTCAAATACGAACGGAGAAGGGCGACGGCTTGCTAAAGGGAATACATGTGCCTACGCTAGAAAAAGTACCTGAGCAGCAGAGAAAGTAAGAAAGCTCATAGATTGTAGCCTTTATTCCATTCTAATTGGCATGTTCAGGTCGCCGAAGAGTCATAGGTGAGATAAGAAATGTATATAAAATTTTAGGCTATAACACTTTTGGTATCACTTCATAGACTTACGCAGAGATCGGAAGGATAATATTAAAATTGATGTAAAAGTAGTTTGTGATGAATTGTACCGGATTTATTGGGTTCATAATCAAGCCCAGTGGAGGACTGTTGTGGCCACTGTAACGGACATCGGTAATTCATAAAAATGTCCGCTTTTTGTCGCTAGCCTAACTACTTCTGAAGTCAGAAGTCGGATCCTGTTGTGGCTTGTGCCGAGTTACACATCGATACTGTTCGTTAGAATATCTCATTTCTTTTTGTTAAATAGATTTACATTTGACCTTCAAGACATGGAGTAGCAGGGTGCAGATTGGATTCATTTGGCCCATGACGGGGATCTGTGGTGGCGTTTTGAAAACTCGGGAATAGAAAACCACCTTGTATAAAATGCTGCGAAGTTTTAGACTAGCTGAAGAACAAAATAGCTTCCGAAGAAGGACCTCGCAATATGGATTAGTTTATTTTTGTGACCTGACCTACTGTAACAAGTAACTGCTTGTCAGACATTGTCAATGTCCCCAGCAATTCTCCTCGTGTTAAGTTCTGAGCATGTGTTCACGTAGTTTCATTTACATCTACTGTTTTAATGTAACATCCCCCAAGGCTTACAGGAAATCCTGGCTAGAGGATCGTATAGTTAAAATGCAGAAACGTCGAACCCCAGACCGTTGTGGCCCAGTATTTAACACGCGTTCTATGCATGTGAGAAGTCGCGGATTTAAATGTCAACCACGTGGCTTGGCGCGTCTTAGCAAACTTCTTGGTGGTTCTGTTCAGATTCTGTAACAAATGGTGGATAATGCCTAAAATAACACCATTTTTGCCCATCCATTCCAATTCAGTATTCTTTCGTCTTCCTGACACTATGCACTACGCAATGTGAACTACGCACAGTATCACTAAGTAAACCACCAAACACAAAAAACGCGCTCGATTTTAGAGTATTTATTTAGAATACCTAGCACGAGATGACACTTCTTTGTGTTAAGCAGTCAAAAGGTAAAAAAATACTTAATTTTTCTTTCGGCTTTACAGCGTCGTTTGTTTCGCAAGGCTAGCTGAAAAGCGAAGGTACAGACGCCGTGGAATAGCGCGTGTGTATTGTGTAATCCCCGTCAAATTACTAACAGGTAAAGAGTTGTGCCTCGATCGGCATTGCAGTGTTGCACTTCGCTCATAACATCTGTTAAGCGCAGAAATTTTAAAATTCATGACGCGAATTCTTAATAAAATTTTGATTTCATAATGTCCGTCTAGTGCTGCAATATTTACGAAAGCGCAACTTAAACTTTATCTGTGGAAATCATAGCTAGAGATTCGGTGAAATATTTCGTGATTGTGACGTAAGTCGCAGCGTATGACGGGGCAGTTCGTATAAAATGGAACGCCACACGACCAGTCATGGAGGTGGGTGAGTGACATTTAGCCATGTGACAGGTTGAGTTGCCTGTAAAATTAATCATTCAAACATAATTAAAAAACGACATAAAACAAAGCCTATGAAACCGGTTGAGTTGGTACCCCTGGCTAGGTCGATTCAAGGTTGTTCTTTAAAGAACGTTGCAGTTGTTTGTCAAGTTCAGGACAAGACAACTGGACCACGTAACTGTTTGTTGCTTAGACAGATCGAGTGTTCCTGTTCAGAGTGCCATCTTGCAGACACTGCAAGTTCTGACATCAGTTTGAACGACCTTCACCTGCAGGATGCCCCAGTGTTTGGGTCTGCTCCGTCCGTTGTCGTCTGCACAGACAAGCCGGGGATAATCCGTACGAAGTTTGTGTTTGACAGAGTGGCATTCGATCAGGCTTTTTTTTTCCAAGCACTCATTCACTTGAATATTATCGTTCCACCAGTGCTACGTACTGTCAGGCTGCAGTGTTAAGGATTCGTTATATACTGGCTAATAAAGAGGTTTTTTTGCGTGAGGTTTTCTTCATTGAGCATGTTCACGGTCAGCTCACGGTCAGCTCACGGCAAGCTCATGGTCAACTCGAGATCAGATCACGGTCAAGTCACGGTCAATTCGCTGTCAGATCACGGTCACCTCACCTATCTGCTTACTTACTTACCTTCTTAGTTACTTAACTAATTACTTACCTACATATTTAATTACATACTTACCCACTTATCTACATACCCGCATCCATATCTACCTACCTACTCACTTAACTACTTACTTACCTACTTACTTTTCTACTTAATTACTTACTTACCTATTTATTATAGATGGAAGCAAATTTAACTGGGTTTAAGTCCTGCGCTTACGTCACTGTGGCAGTAAGTGTGCCATAGCAAGAATCCAGCTCAAGACGTATTTCAATAGCTTACGTGAGGACAAACGACGGTAACTCACTCGAATTCGTGATGATTCTTTACGGTGTTCACCAGAGATATCAGTCCAAACCCGAGGCACGCTCTAACGATTGGCTGCACTCTCGTATCTTGCGATGAACGGCCATTAGGCCCCTGGCCAACCATTAGATCAGAAGACCTTGTCTTGCCAGCTCTCCCCAAGTGCTTATTCAATTTCTTTGCTGCTATCGCACGCTGCATCTGCGGATTTACTTCTCTATTCGCTCGTGGAAGATACGTCTTGCCGTGCGGATAAGCGGGTCACTTAAAACAGACCGAATATAAATTCATTATTTTTTCTGACAAATGTCATTTTTCACTTTTCGCCGGCTCGATTATTATATTAACATACCCCACTCAGTCGACCGCCCACCTCCCGCGGTATATGAGAGGGAATTGACGGACTTCGAAAGCAGGTGAAAATAAAGGGCTCAGCATTCCTGCTCAGTACACAACTTGTCATTAAATTTTACAGAATAAAAGAGAACCCTAATGGTGTCGTGAAATCTACTTCATCCTATTGCTGCCACGTAGGGTAGCTGCTGTTACAGAGATGTGCATGTTTTGCTTTAGGGTTTTGGAAAGCTTGCGAGATTTTGTGATGTCGCGACAGGCAGGTTGGAGAATAGTGACTGCTTGAGTGTGAGACAATGCAGTCTGCAGCCCTTCACTGACATTCTGGTTTGCTCTGCAGAAAGATTCCGAACATTCCTACGAAACAGTATCGAATTTCTAGCAGGTCACACAGCGTCGCATTTCATAAGATTTCAGTCTTCGTGGACGAAAAGCGACTATTAACTTCATCTTGTCTGTCCGTCCGTATGGAACATCTCGATTCCCACTGGACAGATTTTTCATGAAATTTGGTATTTGAGGATTTTGTGAAAATATGTCTAGAAAATTAAAGTTTCATGAAATCGGACAAGAAGAACGGGTAGTTTATACGAAGGTCAATGTAATTTTTGATCATATCTCGCTCAGTTCTTCTAAGAATGACCAATGGTTCAGAAAAAAAAAAACGTATAGAGAAACTCGAAACACACATATTAGGTTCAATATTTTTTTTAGAAAATTGTGCCTTTTATGAAATAATGTGGAAAAATATTGTAGAGTCGGGCAGGCCACAGATAACAAAATGGCGCGTGTGCACTGCATGTTGGGTACCTAATGCCACAAACATGAACTCACAATATGTAATACTTTTTTCTTTTCCACTGCAAAAATAATTGCTCGAACGCGCCTCAATGTTACGTTATACCTCCATTGCCTGTCTTGTTACAGGTTTATTTAAACTTCTTAGACTCAGTGTTACACTTTATAACGTTTTCACTTATGATGTATTATCATTTTTTCCACCATTTGCGGGCAAATAATTGTAGTTATATCCTCGATTTTATGACGCTCTCAGAAGGAAAAACTCTATGAACCTTGCAAATAAAATCACTTAAAAACATTTGACCGTCACAGTAACACAACGCTTACTGAGCACTCTCCGTAAAGAAACACTGTCTTATTTTAAACACCTCTGGTTTGGTTTTGACGATCCACGACGTTTTCTCAACCAGTGTTCAGATTTAACCTTCCTTCCACGCAGTTACATTTACACTAATTTGTGGGACAGGGGTTCTGTCACTAGATTTTGTCTGTACAAAGTTATAAAAAAGCGCCATAATTAAGCATGAATAAATCAGAAATTCAGGGCACTAAAACCGTGAGGACCAATAAACAGGCGTGTTTGGCTGTCACATTACTTTAGTCTAACACATTTATTAAGATGTTAAAAAACAAAAAAAACACTCTAGATCACCCAAGCGCAAGCACAGCCCCATTTCAATTTGAACCTAACCGCATGTCGTAATTAGTACTATTCAAACCGGGACGTAAATAATCAGTTTCGTTGAAGGTTAATCGTTTAGTCCCGTGTGTTATGCAAGGTGTTTCAAAACTTGGCTTTAGATTTAATTTATTAAAGTCCTGTAAGTTATATTATAACATTACTCGCCACGTGACTGCCGTAAACAACGCCCTGCACAACCGAAACACCATAACATCGACACTAATTAATGACAATTGATAGAAAAATATTACTGATAGATTATAATCAGTAATAATCGAACATTTAAGTTCTAATCCACGGATGATTTCCCTTTGGTCGGTCGTGTATTCTTCATTTCGCCTATGGAAATGCTGTCACATAGTTGCTATACGATATATTTCGCTACTGATGCCCAACTCCTCACAAAGAACACACTGTCTGTTACACGCTCGTTGCTCGAGAGTTTATTCGGCTAAAGTCGGTATTTCACAGACAACAGAATCTTTCTCTGTTACGAAAACTCATTTTTCTCGAAAATCACTTACGTCCTACAGAATTCACAACTCGATATAAGAGATTGCCGTAAAAAGTAAGGTGTGACTCAATCACTCACAGCAAGTGTAATATACAAGGTAGGAAGTTCCTAATTACCCAGGCTTACCACACCATAGAGCAGTGTATTGTAAAGCAAAGGAAAAATAAAAAGGTCAAGCAGTCCCATTACAGGCCTGGAGTGGCCCAGAGGGTTCCAGCAAGTTAAGGTTCCCAGATTCCGTGACAACGGCACAGGATGGTGGTAAGGTTGTCAGCCTTACGCACCGGCCGCCTTTACCCCCCAGGAAATGCTCCTGATACTCATTTATGTTACAGGCTGAGTTGACCCCAGGGCCATAGTGTGATCGGAAGGATTTTATGTCAATGAAAAATTCCAATGACACCAGCTGGGATCGAACCAGCGACCTTCTGATTTGTAGCACAGCACCTCAACCACTGAGCTACCGCGGTCCCCGCAAAGGAAAAATACATGGTAAAATTTTGTTGTAGGTTTAACTGTTTGGACCCCAATTGTTTCTGTGTGTAACACCAGCTGTAACATTAAAAAATCTACGTTTTGCCGACAGATTACTGTTTTTATATGGATGTTAGAATAATCAAAATTCATTTTTTCGCTATAAAGCATTTTATATCCAAGGTGAAGTGTCTTCTGTTCGCAGTACAGTATAAATACTGTACAAGTTTGTCTTAATCTCTAGGAGGTCAATTTCATTGTACCTTGTTCTGGTCTCTTCTTATTCAGTGTAGGTGTAGAAGCTTATTGTTGCACCTGACCACATTTAACAACACACACACACACGAACGGTGCGACTCCCCTGGTCGAGTGATCTACCCGTCGCAGAAACCTCTACCTGACAACACACAACACTGACAAGAGGCAGACGTCCATTCCCCCCGGCAGGATTCGAACCAGGAATCCCAGCAAAAGAGCGATTGCCGACTCCCGCGGTAGACCGCGCGGCTACTGGGTTGGAATGGGAAAGTTTGTGGTAGAACGAACTGACTGATGTGAAGTTTGGGAGGAAAGAATGTTGGTGGAGTGAGGCACTATGACAGCTATCAGACTGTTCGTTTTGATTACAGCAACACAGTACTGTGGACGGTGAGTGTGTCCGGTGTATCAGTTTAAAGGAGAAATGTACACAGTTCGGCATTCTGGGTAGAACTAATCTGTATGTCTGCAGAGTTAGGGTCAAGATGTATACAGTCATGCACCGCATAAAGACGTTTCGTTCAACGACGGACCGCATATATGACGGTGGTCCCATAACATTATACCATTACAATACTTACCATTGTGTTAAATTGCCTACAGTATTCAGTACAGGAACATGCTGTACAGATTTGTAGCCTAGGAGCAATAGGCTATACCAAATACCCTAGGTATGTAGTGTGCTACATGTATACTATCTAGGTTAGTGTAAGTACACTCTATGACTTTCGCAAGACGAAATCGTCTAACGACGCATTTCTTTGAACGTATCCCCGTCGTTAAGAGATGCATGATTGTAATTACATCCGGTAACAGAGACAGACCAAATTCGGAAATGTCTTGTTTCTTCATACAAGCAAGGCGCTGGAAATCGCTTCCGTGTATATTTATCATTTACTTATAACGTTCTCGGAAACACTTTGAGGCAGGCTGTTATATAAGGGCGTAAGATACATTGTGCCCACAGTTATGATTTCTGCCCCACTGGGTACCCACACAGTGAGGCATCCTGTATCTGTGCTTCTGTTCTTCAATGAATTTCAGCAATAAGATTAAATCGCTGCACAAAAAATGCACATATCTTTCAGTATTACCTTAAATACATCTTACATGCATGTTATGAATAATTTTGCATAATTATAGTGACTGTGCCGATATCAATCGCCGCGCGGTCTAAGGCGTGGGTCTGCGGCTGATCGCCTGCTGAGATTGCGGGTGCGAATCCCACCGGGAACATGGATGTCCGTCTGTTGTGCATGATGTGTGTTGTCAGGTACAGGTCTCTGCGACGAGCTGATCACTCGTCCAGAGGAGTCCTACCAACTGTGGATCGTCGTTGTGTGTGATCTAGAAACCTCGTGAATGAGGAGGCTATGGCCCACTGGGGGGGGGGGGGCTGTGGGGCCAAAAAGAAGAAATAAAAAGAAAAACTGACTTGTCTTTATTTATGTAAACAAAATTTAATTGCAATTGGCAGTAGAACGTTTAAGACAATATAATTCACATTAAAGTTTAAATTCCGCTGAATTCTGTTATTGTGTCTGGGGTATTTATGGAATGTTGGGCCTCAGTTTTAATACCAAGATTCAAGTAGTGACACCGTGTAGTTTGGTAGACGGTTACAGTGCTTAAGCAGAACATAACTGGCTTTATGTTTGGGATTGAGGTGAGTCAGAGTGATTGGTTAGGTTCAGGTGGGAAGAAGCAAATTATTCGGACAGTGGCAGTAATATGGTTAAGACGGGCGAAGCCTAATTATTCAAAGTCATAACATAAATATCCAGTCTGTCTCCCCTCTCCCCCCACATTTTAGCCTTCCGTTTCCGAAACAATTGTCCGAACTCTTAAAGTGTCTCTCTCTCTGTCTTGAGAGTTCTCTTGCTTGCGATAAACATCGGCCATTAGACAGAAATTACATCCACACCACGCGAGCTGTGTTTTGCCCGCAGGCAGCTCCTGTTTTTACTTCTGTGATGACTTACGATGCCCGGTGAGATAAAGCAGCCAGCACGGAAGGCGGACAATTCTAGTCGCTTCTTGTCACAACGTGTCTACCCTCTTCGTCCCACTCTACCTGACGCTGCCGTGGCCCAAGCCTCGGGCTGTTATGACAAAACTACTTATACATTGTCTGTGTTAGCTCAGCCAGAATAGTGACAGGGGGCCTGGTTCAGAGATCGAAAATCAGGATTCGATTCCTGGCCTCGAAAGAGGTACTCGAATTATCTAGCAAGTGCAAAGTGGCCAGAATATGTCACTTTGTAGTTTTGTATGGTCTAGTTTACATGAAAACACATTTTCCATTCCAAATAGTAAATATCTAAAGCAAAACCTGGACAGGCCCTGAGGATTCCAGGAGGTTGAGGCTCCCAGATTAAAAGACAATCGGCACATGAAGATGGTAAGATTGTCAGCACTATGCACTGGGCGCCTTTACCCCTCCAGGAAATATTTTTGGTACACATTTCTGTTAGACGCTGCGTCACTCCCAGGATAATAGTGGGGCCGGAAGGGTTATGTTAATGAGAAATTCCAATGACACCATCAAGAATGGAACCCGCGACGTCTCGGCTTGTAGCGCAGTGCCTCAACCAACTGTGCCAAGGCATACCCCATACCAAAAAGTGGCAAGTAATTTTTCTGTTCCACATTGGTTCCAGAACGGCTCTGGAACCCACAAAGCATCCTGTTCGTAGAAGAACTTTAGTGCTTTGGTTGGAGTAACGGCGTTGGGGGTGCGCCTGAACACACACGCTTCACGTGCCGAGCTGTGAAGCCCACTGTCCATACTTTCCGTAACGTGGCACACAATTCAGTGCAGAGATGGTTTTTATCCTGTCCTTTCATTGCCATTTTCAGTCTGGCTCTGGAAACCACAAAGCTCGTTTTACAGTTTGTTTTTATGGAAGCCATCCCCATGTGTTTTCACTAGGAAATATTAATAATAAAAGTTTCTGTCAAACACATCTAGTTTATTACGATTAGAGTGGCAACATGTTTCGACCTTAATGGTCATCATCAGGCCTTCACTATGAACCAGTTAACTATAAAGTTGCGTACATTCTTGAGATCCCAAACAATGTTTACAAGTAATAATTATAAACAGTTCAGTTTCTAATACTCATGTTAAATAATAAAATGCAGATTGCGTAAAATCTCATTAGTTGTAAAACAATTATAAATTAATTAGCCTTTCATTATTATTAATTGTTTTATAGTGTTTACCGGAGGCCCCTTCGAACCGGCTAAAACGGCCAGAGCGTGAACTAGACAAACGTCTTTTTATAGAACCGATAATTGCGGCAGTTTACATCTAGAATAGCGACATCAGCACGATTTACAGGAATAGTCAAACTAATATACTGCGTTTCGGAAGGAAACTGCTTCCTTCTTCAGGTCGTTTGTGTTGAGTTCTTGTAAAGGTTGTTTAAATCACTCTTGTACAACCATTTTCAAAAACGTTTATGTTTCAATACTTCTAGGAGTGCGTCAAATTTTTTATGAGTTTGTAAGCTAATGCCAATCTATTAATGTTTACTCCAGTTTGAACTGTCGATGTAGGGTTCTGTAGTGTTATAATTTCAATAGGAATACTGGCACACTTATGTATATAGGCACACTTATGTATACAGGCACACTTATGTATAGAGATACACTTATGTATACAGACACTTATGTATACAGACACACTTATGTATACAGACACAATTATGTATACAGGCACACTTATGTATAAAGACACACTTATATATACAGGCACACTTATGTATACAGGCAAACTTATGTATACAGACACACTTATGTATAGACACACTTACGTATACAGGCACACTTACGTATACGAACACACTTATGTATAAGACACACTTATGTATACAGGCACACTTATGTCTACAGGCACACTTATGTATGCAGACACACTTATGTATACAGACACACTTATGTATACAGACACACTTACGTATACAGACACACTTATGTATAAAAACACACTTATGTATACAGACACACTTATGTATAAGACACACTTATGTATACAGACACATTTATGTATACAGACACACTTATGTATACAGACACACTTATGCATAAGACAAACTTGTGTATACAGGCACACTTATGTGTACAGACACACTTATGTATACAGGCACACTTATGTATAAAAACACACTTATGTATACAGACATACTTATGTATACAGACACACTTATGTATACAGGCACACTTATGTATACAGACACACTTATGTATAAGACAAACTTGTGTATACAGGCACACTTATGTATACAGACACACTTATGTATACAGACACACTTATGTATACAGACACACTTATGTACACAGACACTTATGTATACAGACACACTTATGTATACAGACATACTTATGTATACAGACACACTTATGTATACAGACACACTTATATATACAGACACACTTGTGTATACACACACACACTTATGTATACAGACACCTATGTATACAGACACACATGTATACAGACACAATTATGTATACAGACACACTTATGTATATATCCAAAACTACACTTTGCATATAGGCTGGGCATCCGGCTGGAATTTTGAGGTATTCAAAATTTACCCTAATTTATGTTCACGTGTTTTCCCCGAACAAATTCCATGATGCTTGTACCTAGGAGAAGACTTTTAGGAAATTTCCAGGACAGTCATTACCAACCTGTGGGCTGCGGACTCTGGAGGCAGCAATGTTAGTTTAAGGGCCTGAAGGTTTTCACAACTTCAGTGTCAATCCTACTATCTCCTTATATCTGTGATGAAGAAAATGTGTATTCTTTGACAGCGATGCTGTGATTGTACTAGCCTCATGTCATTGCGAAATTTCTCAATTACCCGAGTCCAGAAGTACAGTTAACAATATGTTATAAAGGTAAAGGTAAAGGTCAAAATAGAACAGGCCACGAAGGCCCAGAGAGGGAGTAGAAGTATAGCTCTACTCTTTCTTTAACCTCGGCGATAAATGGGGGTTGGTGGTCAAAGCCACGCCCCGGCCGCATTATCCCCAGGAAAGACCCGGTACCCTTTTTATAGAAGGCTGGGTTGGCCCTAGGGCCAGTCTGGACGGGTGCGCAATATCTCGCCTCCACCGGGATTCGAATCCCGGACCGTTCAGCCCCTAACAAAAGAATATGTTTTAGCCCAATATTTTTTTTTTTTATTTACAAAGGAAGGCTTCATACCCGAAAATTTTGGGAACGGATGAAGTAAAATTTTTCTCGTGTTTCAAAATGGATACGAAAAGGAACACCAATTCATGGTCCCTGAAATAGTTGCTGCTGTGGAGAAAAGAGAAAACCATTTTGACTTCCACCAAGTAACTAGTTTGGGGTTCCTGCTTTGTATTTCAGACTAACTGACGTCAAACCTGTACCTGCCAGATATCTTCCGTGGTTTGCCTCAGTATCCACAGGCAGGTGCTTGAAAAGAATTTCTTTCAAATTAAGCCAATTTCTGCTCATTACATACCCCTTTGCCGCTACGTTCTCAACTCATGATATCAGTTTACCCTCAGGTATAATTAAGTTGTGTCTGTGCTTAATTACGCTCTGCATTACGAAGATGCACGGAAGGGTGGACGTGTAACAGGTAAAAGGTAAAGCTCAATATAGAACAGGATGTGAAAGCCCAGTCGGAGAGTACATTTTCTTTAAACTCGGCGCTAGATAGGGGTGAAGGATCAAGGCCACGTCGCGGCCTCTTTATCCCCGAAAAATATACCCGGTACCCATTTTACCGGAGGCTGTTTGGGTTGGTCCGGACGGGTGTGGAGAATTTCCTAGAGCTATAAGTAGTTTCAACTTTATATTAAATTGGTATGAAACGTCAGATTCACGCTCCGTCCAACATTCTCCTGTGATAGTCTCAATTTACCTATCGTTTGGGGAGGGGAGGGGGCGTGTTGGGTGGGCCTCTAATGCTCTGTACGCTGTGGGGAATGTGAGATCTCTAGCTCTGCAGGTAATTGCGCCACAATTCCCAGCACATTAAATATATCTTATATATGTACATACAAGGAGCTAAATATATCCTATATATGATAAACAAGCAGCTAAATATATCCTATTATATGTACATAAAAGGAGATAAATATACCCTATATACGTACATGCAAGGAGCTAAATATATCCTACGTACATATGGACATACAAGAAGCTAAACGAACACAGCCTACATTTTAACCAGACAGTTGTATGCTGAGATACAGTTACTGCTTTGTTCTTCGTACAGCTGCAACAAAGCGCACTTGCAGGTGAGAGACATTAAATGGAATTGCTTATAACACGTACCGTGCTGCAAGTTTCGGTTCTAGTGAGCCATCAACGTAAATATGTGTACCAGCTACGTTAACATCCAGAGCCCCTGCTTTTTATCCAGTCTGTTTATTGACAATGGAGCACGCGGTGGTGCAGTTGGTTGAGGCACTGCGCTACAGGCCGGAAGGTCGCGGGTTCGATTCCCGATTGCGTTATTGGAATTTTCCATTGACATAAACCTTCCGACCGCACTATGACCCTGAGGTTGACTCAGCTTCTAACATAAATGAGTACCAGGAATATTTCCTGGAGGGGTAAAGGAGGCCGGTGCCTAAGGCTGACAACTTTACCATCTTCATGTGCCGATTGTCTTGGTATCTTGGAGCCTCACCCTCCTGGGACCTTCAGGACCTGTCCAGGCCTGTACAAGGATTGCTTTACTTTTGCTGTTTACCTTTTATCTGTTCATTGACGATTCTTGACAATAACAGTAAACATTTCCCTAACACCATTAACCATTTGTGAGGTAGACGTTGTTTTCTTGGAGGTAGAAAGCTAATATTTGTTATTTATTACATTACATAATGGTTTTCAGGAAATTGAAAGTTTTCGGTGAAAGACAGTTAAATAATGCATTCCGTATATGATAGCACGTGGCTTTGTATAGCCCCTGCTTGTTTGTGACAGAATACCGCTTGTGAGAGGTTCCCAATTTTTTGTTGTCACATTTGTTGTTACGTATAAAATGTGTGCTACCAGATAGCGTGCCGGAATGGCTCCGTTCTGTAGGTTTCTATCCCAGATAATTATAGTCTAGCTTTTCGTACCCTTCAAATTTACGGCAGGTTGAGGAAGATCGTTTTTTTAAACGATATTCTGCCAAATATTTCGTGTAACGAAGAGTTAATCACTACTTCCTTCAAATGTTCCCTCCTGTTAGCCAACCACTTCCTCCAGTCAATTATTATATTCATATTTAAGCTTATATAAACATTGCGTTTATAGTACATATATTTTCGTGCACAATCTTATTAAAGATATGAGTCCTGCCCTTATTTATGACATCTCACTTATTAGAGTGTTTTTTCTTATCTAATGAAAAGGTGTGCTCGCTGTCTGGGGTACAGCAGGTTACTGAAAAACGACTCCGAACTAAATCTGTAATTCATCATTCTGACTACATAAATATCACGCCATGACTACGTTTGGAAGAGTCAAGGTATGGAAACATGCAAAGTCGAACTCGGAGTTAAATGAAAGTGAGTGGTCAGGGTTTTGTATCCAAGATGCCTTACTGTCCGGGAAATAACACTAAGAAGATTGTTACGTCCCAGAACGGGCGTGGAAGAACAGTCTCTATCCATGTCAGGAATGAAAGGTCGTAGTTTTGTCACTGTAGTCACTGAGCTTCAGCATGAGATATGAGTCGTAAGGGCCGACGTAAAAAATTAAAGAAATTACACGCGTCTGTTTGTTTGTTTTTGGCGTTACAACCCCCAGTGGGCCAGGGCTTCCTCATTCACGAGGTTTCTAGTTCACACAAAACGACGCACCACAGTAGGTAGGACTCCTCTGGACGAGTGATCAGCTCGTCGCAGAGACCTCTCCCTGACAATATACAACACTCACAACAGACAGACACCTATGCCCCCGGTGGGATTCAACAGGCGAGCGGCAGCAAGAGGCACGCTTTAGACAGCGCGGCCACTGGGGCTTGTACACGTGTCTGTAGTGGACGGATATCTGTTCTTTTATGTAATGGATGCAGGTCTTACAGTTCTCGGTGGCTCAGTAGCTGTAGTGATTATGCCGCGAGCTGGACTATTGAGGATTCGGGCTTAGGTTTCCGGGAGGGTCAAAGTCATTTATCTTTGCTACTATGTCCAAAATCTCCGGCACCCTTCCAGCCCCTGTTAAAAATAATGAGTGGTATTCTTCGGAGTGTATTGCATCGAGCTTGTAGCTGACAGTTAACATTTACATAATGTTAAGCTTTAGAACGCATTGGGCTGTGCCTCTACGAATACCTCCACATAATTTTCCATGGCGTTGTTGTTAACCCTTCAAGATGAAATTCTCATATTTTGTACTGTACCTCATGTAACAGCAGTGCTTCCCTGTGTTTTGTACAATCCAATGAACCGAAAGGGATTATTTTCGTCCAAGGCAAGATCTGAATGGATTTTTGCGGTAAATGGTAAAGAGATAACTGTTCAGGACTACGAGACGCCCGTAGTGTTCCAGGAGGTCGAGGCTTCCAGTGTTACAGACAATCGGCGCATTAAGGTGGTAAGGTTTCAAACCGGTCAGAAGAATTAATTCAACGACGAATTTAAGTGACCCAAGGAGAAATGAACCAGTCACTTTCCGGTCTGTAACATCCCACATCTAGTCTCCTAATATCCGAGCTGCTCTGTTAGAACTTATGAAATGCTTGTCACTCAACTGTGCAAGATTAAGGCATACTGCGCTCTACTGAGTTTTAAAATAAAAATTATAAATCTTCTTGTTTCATCGACATTTATTTACGCTGGAATTTATCATTGTTCCAGGTGTAATTACTGTGCATAATTTGTTATTATTTTCTTCCTTTATTTCTTCTCGTTCCCTTCTGATTTCCTGCAGTTCTGGCCTTCTGGCAAGCCCCCCTCCCCTCCCCCTCCCCTCATTTCTTTCGTACTGGCAGAAAAGGGTTTGTGACGGAGACGATTTAGGTCGGAAAATGCCAAACCGTAGTCGGAAGACCTGCCAACAGCCGCGGGTCGTGTTCGTGAGAGACACTCCATTTGTTGCGGTTGGTTGCACCTGCTGCTTTATCGTGAACACAAACCAAAACCTGTCAGATCCCAGGCTGAGGGACCAATTACAGAAATTTTCAGAAACAAGCTCGTCTTATGAGGAGAAAAAAATGACATGACAAAGCAAAATAAAATATTTATCTAAAATAAAGGAAAGACGGTTGTAAAATTACAGAATAATGAGCCGCTGTATGCAATGTACATCGAATTTTAAATGTCATTGACGTTTGATTAGAGACATTAGATGTACTTTGTATCAAAGAAGTTGATTTTGTACCGCTTTACGACAGATTTTATGTCACTCTATGAAATCGATTTACATTTGACTGCTACGTTTGTTTACGGAAATAATTCGAAACATCCTTTGCTTAACTACAGTGATTTTCTAATGTCTTCACCAAAAGGGTTGTGGTGCGAAGTCTGTAAACAGTAAATAAGGAAGAAAACACCGAAGTCTTAAGAAAAGTAATAACTATATTTAAAGACCCAATCCGTACCGCGCAGTAAGCACACTCCGTCTGGGCTATAAAATCCAATCAGTTAATGTCGTGTATGGCAATAATCGCTGTTTATTCTGAGATTCGTAACAATTACCTAAATAAACTGTGCGGATAGAAAGGAACATTTCTAATTTTTAAACTTAGTGGTAAAAAAAGAAGCAAAAAAAGCTAAAGCAATCCCATTAGGGTTCTGGGTAGTCTCTGAGGGCTCCAGGAGTTTGAGACTCCCATAATTTCTAGACAATTGGCACATGAATGTGGCAAGTTGGTCAGCCCCATACACCGGCCGCCTTTACTCTCCCCTGTCGATACTGCTGATACTCATTTCTGTTACAGCCTAAGTTTTAAATTCGTAACATAAATACTTGATAAGTGTGTGACGTCATGATATCAAGCACGTGTACAAACGCTGCAACCGGAAGGTTTAATGTGGATATCAAAGGCAGAGGTGGAAGGTGGTGAAATTTCCCTTTGACATTTCATCGGGAATTATATAATCTTAGTTTTCCTCCTGATCTTTTCTTTCTTGTTACGCTACTTCTTCTTCTTCTTCTTCTTCTTCTTCTTCTTCTTCGTCTTCTTCTTCTCCTTCTTCTTCTTCCTTCAAGAATCACCTCCTCTGCCTATTACAATTTGGATTTAACTGCTGAAAATGACAATATTTTACATATTTTAGGCGGTGGAATTACGCATTCGCTTCGCTTCCCCTTGCACAGTACAAATAAAGAAAAGATATCACGAATAGGATTCGATATCGAGTAGCCGAAGACAATAATCGTAATATATGGTATGGGTGTCCAACGTCTTTATGAGAAAGACCACACCTGCTATTGTGAGCTGTGTCGCGAGAAGCACGTGAAAATAATAATAATTGGTAAATGTACCCTTTTAATTTATTGTATGATCTTTATAATATATACATAATTTACAAAAGTGCACATAGTACAGCACGGCGGGCCGCGGGCTATAAGGAGCAAACATGTGTCTATGTGGTTCCGTTCTTATTTGTTGCATCCTAACGAAAGCGGTACTACATATCTGCCTCCTCAGTAAAGATCATTAAGCCCTTAAACCCTAGTGGCTGCTGCGTGTACCGCCAGGTTTAACATTCAGAGATTCTACTTTCTGCCCATACAGTGAATTTGTGAATTTAAGCGGATTTCATGTAAGGTTAATAAAGATGGGTCTGACTGAAACATATAGCATAGTTCGGGTGGGCAAGAATGTGTCTGACAGGTTCCCTATTAGGAATGGTTTGAAACAAGGAGACGCTCTATCACCAATGCTTTTTAACTTTGCTTTAGAGTACGCCATTAGGAGGGTTCAGGT
>Ga0123355_10004937_pt1 | contig 19418 bp, 16 predicted proteins | sample TergutEmb28metaG_3_FD_89872 | JGI IMG/M metagenome (GOLD analysis project Ga0123355, IMG submission 89872) | Embiratermes neotenicus P1 segment gut microbial communities from Petit-Saut dam, French Guiana - Emb289 P1 | ecosystem: Host-associated > Arthropoda: Insects > Digestive system > Gut ... | reverse complement strand
TATTAACGGCCGAAACATGCTGAGCATTGAATGAGTATTGAATATATAATAAAATAAGTGGCATCAAGTTGGTTTCTCTTTACTCAACTATAAAGATGATGCACGGTCCCATAAACATAAGATACAAATCAGGTATTAACCTCCAAACCTCAATGGCCATTACTTAATATAGGCCTGCTAATCCTTCTATGTGGTGTGGGCAACTTTAGCACAATTTGGTCTGCATGTGGGAAAAATAAAATTCAATACATAAAGTGAAAAATGAATAAGTATATGTATAATTTCAACCATGTATTTTTATATACATCATTTGTGACAAAAATGTGCTGATAACAATATGAAGAATTTATGAATGAAATGCAATTCACAACCTAGGTTACGGTGTCTATTTTTAGGACACTTTATAAAATGAATTAGTAATGTAAAGTAAAAAGGTAAAGTGATCCCATTACAGGTCCAGTGTGACCCAGAGGGTGGGTAGAGGTAGAGCTCTACTCTTCCATGACCGCAGCACTAGAAGGGGGTGAGTGGTCAGCAGCACGCCTTGGCCGCACTAGTAATGTAAAGTATATCTCCATAAATAAACAGCCAACAAGCTTTCAAACTTGTTTCAGAATTCTATCTCAGCTTTACCAGGGAAAGGGTTAAAAGTAGTTTTCTCATTTCAAATTTTTCTGCAGGCAACATAACGCTGTGTCTCATGACCACACGTTACCCATGAGCTACAAGTGCAATGGGCCTCACATCTGAGCAGTATGGCAACTTGGATCTTATAACTATTAATCTACAGTCATTCATTTAGATATACACTAATAAAAACAGTTCTTCCACATGAAGTAAGAAAAATGAAAGCCAGTTTCTACAAAAAAAGAGTCAACAGCTGAATAACCACCCACACCAACATGTAACTCAAAACGACTCCATACATAGCAATAAATAAAGTCAGAAAACACAACCAAATTCAGAATAAGCAGAGTCAAAATAACCGCATATTTTTCACTAATTTAGCAGTTCAGTTGTTTTGTACAATATACAGTAAACAAATGGTGCCTGGCTCAAAACAAATTATTACAACTCGTAAGGTACAAAGCAATACAAATATCTGTCACCTGAAGGCAGACAAGCAAACTTCCGGAATGTGTATACCAAATATATGACAATAAACAACACAACATAATATAAAGAACCCCTGTCATAAACAAGCAGAGAATTGGGGCTTCTAAAAGCCATTTGTCTCACAGCACCAATGGCATTATCCTCAAAAGCAGTGTAATTAGAATCCATTTGCCTGTAGGTGAATGAGAGAAAGGGATGGAGATAGGATAGGACAATAAGAACAAATGGTGCACACATACACATAGGTATGCATTTCAGCGAGTGTGGCAACTACAGACATGGTAAATTCAGAATTACAACCAACTTCAATACAGAATAATATAATTACCTAATAAAACAGTGGCTCTGACAGATATAAAAGTATCTGAGGAGACTATAACTTCAACAATTGCCTCCAGCAGCCCAGCTTGAAGAAATGTATAGAGAAGCAATGCAAGATGTATTTCCACAATGTTTGGCCTGTAAAGAGAGAAACAAATTAAAGGTCTTTAAAGGTTTTACAAACCTTTAAAACCATTAACTTTCAAGGTTTCAAGTTGCCAGTTCCAGTGCCCAATTAACCAGGTCTGTAACTCCAGACATCTAATCATTTTGGACCTATTGTTGCAAACAGACTTAACAACAGAAGAAGGGCACACAGTCAGTTCTTTCCAATACAGTGCAACCCTCTTATGGTATTTCTGTAAAAATAAAACAAATCAGGTGTATTAAGTGGAAAACAACATTAAAGGGTAAGCCTGAAAAAGATATCCTTTTGTAACCAGTACTGAAACTGACATCAACATTCATAATAACTAGAATACTGTTCTATATAAATTACTGAAGGTTTTCATGCAAAAATGTATTACATGGGTGAATAATTCGTGTCATGAAATCGTCATGCTCCTAAGGTGGGAAGTTGTTTGAAGATGGAAACATATTAAAACGACACCATATGAGTGAACCCTACACAGCCAGAATTAAGTGCCCACTGTGCTATACAGAAGACCTGGATTGTAAATCAGTACCCAAAAATTCACATGTTTCTGACCAACGAGTTTAATGGATGTTCAGCTTTCTCAGCATCATGCTGTGTGTCAATTACAGTGACTATGTCAAAAAATTATTCATAAGGGAAAATTCTGGTGCTAAATTACTATGATTTCTTAACTGCAAAATCTTCATAAGTCACGATGTCTTAATCAGTTCAGTTTGTAATGTAACAAGCATTACATACATCAAACCTTCAAAATAGACTCAGTTATTAAACTGATAGCACCAGTGCATATTTCTTCTTCATTTCTCAAAATAAATACCAGGTCAACTCTGATTTACATTACTGTTGATATTACGAGGTGCACCCCAGTGGATACCAGTGCTGTAGCACATATTCACTCCATTGCATTGATAGTACCAGCTCCAGAATTTTGTGGTAAATCAGTGCAGCCATGAAAAGACATTTTAAAATAAAACTACAATTAAACTGACTTTCAAAAGCAATTTAAGATGCAGTAACAAATCTGGGAGTTCCAAAACACACATGTCCATTAACCAACATAGAGCTTGCTCCCTTTTATGTGGTCCATATTCCGTGCATTAATCAAATACAATATCAGTACCAACAAAAGCACAATAAGATTTTGATGTAATTTAATTACAAGATGTCTTCCAACATGTTTTTGCCACTTATGCGTCCAACTTCAGGGAGGTATAAACAAGAATACAATTACAATTATAAAAGTGTCATCAAAACCATTCCACCATTGAAAACAATCACATAATCAGAGTATAAAATCACAGTTAAAAGGTAATTATAAAAATAAGTACAAAAGGTAGGGATGAAAAGCTTTTGTGAATCGTATCATGGAATTATGGGTGGTGTACACAGATGAAGCATGCAGTAAACCACCAGACATACCACAGTTGAGGATCAGCAGTACCGAAACATTCCACCAAAACCAAAAACACAGAATCAATTTCAGTAAAATGTGAGACCCACAAATTATCCATTCTTATCATCTCTATATCAACAGGCAACTTGTCAAACAGTTAAACAGCCTCACAACTTCGACTGTAAAGACAGGCCACTCTTTTCCTCCAACCCTACTTCACAAATAGCAGGCATCTTCCCAACAGACAGTACAATGCTCCATAGCCCCAGTCTCATTCTCACTTTAGTATCTACAAAATGGGTCACTTTCACCTTCCATGTTACTGCCACTAAAGTTGGTGGCTGCAATGTATGCCAAAATATTGAAACAACTTGAGTGTATACCATGGCTAAATGCCAAAATCCAAAGTTACACAGAGTAACTATTTCTGGAGACAAAAGTTCTACTTTATAGTGATTATGTTTTTACCTGAACCTTGCTAGATGTGGTAAAATGTCCCTCCCTTCTGCACTTACAAAACCTTCCTGCAGCTTCCAAGCATCACGCGGATGTGAAGGATCAACAGCTTCCAGTGCTACACTAAATTCATCTGTCCACTCAGGCTGTGGCAGACCCAGCAGTTCATACAGCAAGTCCAGAATGCCCTTCTGTAACCACAGCACAAAGAACAATGTATTGGAGTGGAGGCAATCTCTGTTTGAACTGCAGATATTCAGAGATTTTTTGTGATATTCTTCAATTTTTCCTTCTTAGTGCCAAGACTACTTCCTTCCAGTTTATTAATAACTATCTTGGTCTTAGATACCTGATTTAAATAGATGCATTTTCCAAGCTGTTGAGATTTCTCTGTGGGTAATATACAGCACTTCCAACCCAGCAATATCTCAATAAGAAACACATGCACACTTCTTGCTACAAGTATGACATAGAAACTTCAGTCCACTAAAATACGTCACTCTCCCAATACTTACCCGAACTTCTAACTGCTTTAGGTATAATACATTAACTATGGATCTCAGCCCAGAACTGTTTGCAGGATGGCAGAAATGAAGCAAGCCAGGCCATGAACGTAGAACAGATAACAAGGCCAGCCTGCTACAGTGAAACTGAACTTCTCGTTCATCCCTAGGGGGGAAAAAAAAAAAACTAAAACTAAAACGCTTGAAGTAAAATACATTCATCTACATCAGAACAAGCTCATGCTCCAGACTGTTACTGGCTCTGCCTATACTTCACCCTCAAAGTGTACCACATCCATGCACATATGGTACATAAATGTATCTGTACTTTAGGATTGAGGTCACTTCTACCATGAAGATGAACACACAGAAAACCACCTACAAAAGAAACAATAATATCTAAACATGAAGACCACAATCTCCACTTTCCCTGCCGTTAAAACCTCAAATCTCATGCCTGTTGTCTTCTTCATGTACTCATACTTTTATTGTATTCATTTTTGGAGTTCTGGTTTCATGGAATCATTGTTAGATTCACTGTAGCCTCTTGCTATACCATTTCATCTCTCTGTAACTGTGTCTGCTGGGTACCCACAAATGTGTTTTACCTGTACAGCGTTCATTTCTTCCTTTGTCACACCAGTATATGCAGATAACAACTGCACATCTTAATGTCAAGTTCCTGGCTGCATGCATTTATGTTGATCTTGTCTGCATCTTAACACAGCTCTACATACATACACACATATACATATTCCATGGCTCCAATAGTGTGTCATCAAGCCAGCAAGTGTGGAATGAGTCATAAGTTCATAAATATACAAATTTACAGCATAAAAAACTACAAACATTTTATAAAAACTGTATTATACATCATCTCTACACATAAAACATTCATTTACAGAGTAAAATGAGTGTGTATGTAGGTATTCTCTTCAGGCTGCTTTAAATTTTGCCTTGTCATTCTTGAGGACTGTGACACTAGGTGGTAAACTGTTAAAAATGTTTATGCCAGCAGAGAATGTACTGTTTTGAAAACAAGATAAGTTGGCATTTGGCCTTTGAAGAAGTTGCTTGTTCCCTGTATTAATATTGTGTATAGATGAATTTGTTTAAAAATTTACACAGCTATGTTCTATTGTATGCAAAGATGTACAGGAATTTCTGATGAAAACACACGACTTGTCTGTTAAATCAATGAAGTTTCATATTACTATTCCAATGAACACAACAAAAACACTCATGTCATGAACTTGATTAAATATGTATCAGCAGGTGACAATGTTCATTTGCAAAGCAGTATTAACTGTAATTTTGAAATTTAGAAAATTGATCTGGCTTTAAACTGGAAGTTACTGTAACTCAATATTTATTTTATCAACATTTCACTGTATCTATTGGGGGTATACATTCATATTCCAAAATATTTTAAGACTGTACTGTTCACAAAAATTATATTAAAAAAAAAGTTACAACACTTTACAACAAAAATATTCTGTTTGTAAGATTACACACAAAAAGTATTTACTGAAACACTATGTAATTCATGTCTTTGACACAACCAGTCCAAATTCCATTCTGGAACTGGCTACCATGACTAAGACTTTATTTTTTTATCAGTCCTGGTAAGTGATTGCAGTGCAGCACGCAAGTATGCAACCACCAATTCTATCACAGTCATTATTCATTTAACACATTCTCACATCCTTCCTCATTCCTCAGTCGCATCTTCTTATCTCATTTGACACTAAAATCTCATCATCACAAAATAATGAATAAACTATAACAATAATTCATAAGAGTCAATCATAAATAATGCCTGCAAATGAAAAAGATGGTATTAGTACATGCCTGACGTTATATGCAGGAGAGGAACGGGAAATCGGTGAGGTGTGCAGACAGTAATGACCAGCTTTCAAACCCTTTAAAACTGGAAAAGCAGCTGAGTGTCATTCAAGTCTTCTTGGATGGTAATGCCCTGTCAACAGGTAAATAGGTACCAAGATTCTGAAGGACCGTGGTGCCATCATCTTCATGATGAAGCAGTCCACTTGTTTTAAACAGCCTGACCCTTCAAGAAGTGACAACACTTCTCCAAAATTTCAGTCATAATATACCAACTGACACAGCATAATATCTGAGAGGACTTGAATCTGCAGCAACAGTGCTGACAGAAACAAAAACCTTCCAACAGAATGTCCAGTGCTGCGCTTACCTATTTCGATCACTGTTCAAATGGAAGTCACAATATGGCGCAGCGAGTGATTGAAGACAAATTCCAGCTTTGCTTCGTGTAGCTGGATTGTTCAGCAAGAACAACAATACCCCACATAGTGACTCAGCAATGCGTGGCATCTGACACTCCAGAAGATTGCGGATCATTGCACTCACTCCACCACACAAAATAAACATTTCAGGATTCAGAACACCTGCAAAGATTTTAAATGGAAAGTTAAGTCCAGACTTCCAAACATTTACTGTTTTATACCAGTCATAAACACCACACATATCAACTGTCATTACCACAGATACAGTATAATTAACCTTCAATGTCAAAGAGACAGCATTGCTTTGAATTACAAAAATTGCAAGCTGTATGGTTCGCAGTCATACAGCAGTTCCCCACATCTTTGTTATGACACTTTGGCATATGTAACACGTGTATTTTCCAGCATGTTTTACCAGATGGCTGATTTGTGTCTACTATGTGTGTACAGACAAGCAATTGCTCTGAATTTTTGTTTTGACAAGTACATTTGGTGTAGCATAAAGTGTGCAACAATCATAATGGCACAGCCCAGACCAGGTTCAACCCTGTATAATTGATCAGGTCTGTTATGAAAAATATATAATTTATGTTATTAAAAAATGAAGGGTTTAATCAAAATAATGGAAGAGTAGAGTGATAAAGTCAAACTCTGTTTGCAGAAGGTAGTATGCACATTGACGGGTTAAGAAGTAAAAATTCAATGACAAAATCATTAAAGTGTATTAATCAGATGACAAAAAATTAGCATATTAACAGCACAGATGTGAAATGGGATACTACCAGAGTGAATTTATATAGAAGGATAATAATCAAATCATTTAAGGAGCTTATATAACTCTTAAGCAACAACTATCACACAAGGAAGGTTGCCCAGTTGACAATTACACAATTACAAGAATAGTACTGTTCAGTTCAGGCATGAGAAAATGTTCATCAGGCTAACAGTTTAATTAATCATGGGTGTAAATTAAATGTAATATTCAAAATCAACTTAATATAAGTTATTAATTATTATTACTTAATTTGTAAGTACACTAAACTTTACATGTCTTCACCTTACAGCATGATAACATCGTGGAACCATAAGGTGAGGTAAATTCAGTCAAAAACACAAATATAAGTATATGGCTAAACAATGGTGTTTATTAGCAATGGACAAACTACATGTTTTGGCCTATAGTGGCCATCTTCAGGTTTTGACAACTTTCTTGCTAAAGAGTTTTATATAATATGCCTAAACTGTGTGGTGATGTTGAGACCATGTGGTTTAGGCATATTACATAAAACTCTCTTAGCAAGAAAGTTGTCAAAACCTGAAGACGGCCGCTATAGGCCGAAACATGTAGTTTTCCATTGCTAATAAACGCCACCATTTTGCCATATATTCACAGTTATGTTTTTGACTGAATTTACCTCACCTTATAGTTTAAACACACAACGGGGACGGCACACCTCACAATCGTGGAACCATCCCATGTTTGCATTTATCCCAACTACATTCATAGCTTCCATTTGTTTCATTTGAAGATAAGGTACGAAAAGCTTTTTTTTTTTTCTTCTTTTTTTTAAATAATGGAAAGTTCATGGTCTGTTACAGCTTGGGTTCAGGGCTAAGTGTTGTCCTTAAGTGTAACTAGCTTACTGCACAAGTGTTACATACACCAAAAATACATGTCATTTATGCTACCCTCTTCAGTAGTTAATACACCTGCTACCAGCAGTGAACAAATACTTGTATTCCCTCATCACCCTACCCCTTCTCCTACTGTATTCTGTTTCCTACAACTGGCTTACATGCTACTTGCTTTGTAAAGTGCATCATGATGCAGTGGTTTGAAACTGCACTAGTGAGGGATACAGATAATGGATGAACTTGAGACTGGTGTTGTACTGCAGTCAAACTGGGTTATGACATCATTAAAGGGACTGAATAGTCTGTGCTAGGCATTACACATGAATGTAGCAATCCATCTATGAATTAATTTTCTTTCTGGCTTGAAATATGGATAATAAAGAAAAATGGAAACTTTCACAGGTAATAAATTTAGTATTTACTGAACACAGGTCAAACTCACATCTCCACTAAAAAATAATTAAAAACCACGAAGAAACAGAATGATGTTATAACCACTGTGGACCTGTTTCCAAGCAGAAGAAATCTTGGACTCTCATCAATGAAGGAACTTGAATTTGCTATGATTCCACACATAGCATGAACCCAGAAGAGAATGACTGCTTATCTAGGAAGACAAATTTCTGCTTCTAATGGTTGTAAATGGTTTGCAAAGTTATGGTATAACACAACACAAATTTTTCTTGACATTACAACATTTTCATTTCGCTGATTTTAAACTTTTTTCAATTTTAGATTTATTTAAAGTAGTCTGTACAAGAGCACATAACTTCAGACTTCAGTAACCAATGGAATACACTACTTAACAAAATAATAACTCACAGATTTCGGCAAGTGTTGCAAGGCAAGACCGCAGCATTCTATCTTTTCCTTCAGCCGCACCATTTGCTAATGAAACTAGTGAACGTGCCAAGGAGATGGGAAAGTCGATGGGAGCAAGCACAAGCATCCGACGAACCAGCCGCAGGGCCTGAACACGCTCCGCCTCATTTTTCAACATCAAATCCAAACTCCTGCAATGGTAAATTTGTTTAGGTCCTCCATCTCTAACTCAACCGCACATTAACAAAAATTAAATATGACAGCATAAGAATAAATTCAAGCAATAAAATGTTATTTTAATGTTTTTTTTCACATAGTAAAACCTTTTACCTCAAGAAAAATTCTCCCAAACTGTTTCACCAGAAGGTGTGTTGGGGCCAAGAAATCTATCAATAAGAATGTGGAAGACCAAGATGATAGTGACACATGACCTGATCTCCTGCTTCCAAAGAATTACCCTTTCCCAATGTGGTTTAACTTCTACCTTGAAGATGATGGCAGCATGTTAATCCAAAACAGTGGTAGTCACCTAACACGCTACATGACGACACAAACATTAAATCTCTAATTAATATGCCATTAAGATAAAGAATGTACAAGATTTTAAAAGATCTGCAATCCTGAAAAACATTTCTCTTTGCATGGATTTCAAATTCTTTGATGTAAAAATGATAAAGCATCTCATTAGTTCCTACATCATATCAATATTTCCAGATAAATCCAATGTCATGACTAACATGCATGTAAACTGATTCAACTGACATATGTTACATACATTTCACACTGTTATGGGTTGCAGTTAAAACACTCTGCTGTCCAGTCTAATGGCGATTAATGAAATGGTGTCATTACCTTTCCTCTGAAGTTTTAAAAGGCTGTTCCTTATTTTTGATTTACAAGACCAATATTTTTGTTAAATTATTAAAACTTAATTTAATGCCAATGTGATTATATTTTTTTGTTATTTATTTTTGTGGTATTTGGGCTTTTTTTTTCCTAGTTGCAAACATTTATTAATTACTTTGTTGAGATTGGAGTGTGTTGTGCTGGTTCTTTACTTTTCTATTTATTTTTATTTGTGTAATTTTAATTCCCAGTTTACAACCAAAACTGCAATAAATAATTATAGTAGCTGAAGCAGCAACTTGGTCATAACAGCATAAAAATAACCTCAACGCATAAGTATAAATCACATACCGAGATATAAGACAAGGGTAACGAAGCTTGTTTAATATCCGGACATCTTTTTCTTCTTTCAGAAGATATCTTACAGCACGTAACGCTGCGGCACGAACTTGAGAGGCCTCATGTACTAACGCTACACGTAAACTGAAAACAACAGTACAATAATTAATTTCGCATACATCCCTTTCACACAGATGGCCTGAATGACAATGCAAATGACTGTGCATTATCCACATAAATAGCAATAATGTGCGCAGACAACCTTAACGACAACCTTTGGGTATTTTGTACCATGTGTAAACTGATCTGAATGTAAAGCAATGCCAGAAAACGACCATCCAGCTTGGTGGAGTTTCGTAATATATGTGTGACATATTACTTGTTCACCTTCACTTCTTCAACCCTTTGCCACACCATTTACATTCACTGCACTCTGATACAAACACTACAAAAATTTAAAGGCCTTTCATTCGTCAAATGTCAGAACACCACAGCAGATTCCATCATTTTTACTACATTCCACTTTGTGGGCCATAAAAAAGTTCCGTCTACAGAGTGATAAACAATCTGTACATCAAAATTTATGGATGGCACATAACCTTCAAACAAAAATGAGAACAATACTTTAAGATTCTTGTAAATTTTCTTTCCAGCACTCCTAACTGATGGAACTTCCAAAAATACCACAAAATAACACTTCCATAATTAATTATCCGGGCTACATATGCACCATCACACACTCACCAGAAAGGGGAAAGAGAAAGAGGTGATTTCCTTAATGACACTGCCAACTGCTAAGATTATAGAGCACTGATGGTAGATATGTGAAATATGAACATGGAGCACTAGTGGAATGAGAATGGGAAAAATTGAAATATCTGAAGAAAAAACTGTCCCAGTGCTATTGTACCCATCACAAATCCAACATGGACTGACAGTGGATGAAACCCTGACCTCTGGAGTGACTGGATACCAACTAACCACCTGAGCCATGGCAGGGCCCACACTCACTATAGGCAAGTTACACAGACTAGTGGTGAGTATGAACATGTCTGTAGGAAGCATACCACTAGCCAGTTGGTGCTCATGTTTCTTTGAGTGAGTAACAGACTGTAATTATAATATCAATAACAGACAGTCACCTTCAACAGCCAGTCCACACCCTAGCATTTTACAGCCTCTCTACTGACACATTTCCACACACCAGGTTATTCAGAATCAACAATTCCTTTCCATGCTTAAGCATAATTGGGGTATGTATGAAAGGTAAAAGGTAAAGTTCACCCTATAATGCCATGAAGGCACTGGATTAGTGGTTGAGGTGCAGCTTAGCTCTGCAACCTCAGTGCTACAGGAGAGTGGGTGTTCAATGCCAATCCCCAGCCACTTTACCCCTGGGAAAAGGAACCCAGTATCCATTGTACAGGAGTCTCACATGAATAAAAGTTATGGTGAAAATGTATACAAAGAATACAATAAATGTACACAGTAGTGCTACCAGCATAGTTCTAAATTGAGAATCAAGAAAAAGCTGCCCTGACAACAGCTTTATGCAATAAATAAATGACATTCTTCCCTGCAATTAAAAACATACTACAGGTATCCTGCACATACCAGATACTGTGACTCTTCATACGCAGAAGACCAAGTATCTGGTAGCTAGAATAACATATACAGCTAGTCTACCAATATCAGAAAAATTACACATGTTTACCATCATAATCAGAAATACATTCAATTCACCACTGTAAAACTTCAGGATTCCATTCTTCTTGGTTATGCTGCATCACAGACAATCAGTTACTGTTCCAAGATGAATTATTCTCACATCTCTAAGACACCTAGAGATGAATGAGCTACATTCCTTCACAACAATGGGAACTGATTATCTACTGATGCATCGTATCCCAGGAAAATGGAATCCTCAGATACACCTCTTTAAAAATCTCAAAACTCAATGCAAACTGTGTTTGAAATAACATTTTATGACCAATGTAAAATTCACATTATGTGTACCCTCCATGCTTGTTAATAAAAAGTGACATGGAAAATTTTTAATTTTTCTAAAGAGAAAAGAATACATTCCAATGCAGATCCTCCATACTGATTGATATACATTTTGATTCAGCAAAGCATTCTTGGTGTTGGCTGTTTGCCAGATAGTGCAGTCAGTATAGCAACTCACCATAGGCAGGACAGTTATGAGTTTGAAACTTGGGAGAGGAGACATTTTTTGCACTGATCCAGACTGGCTCCTGGGTCCACCCAGCCTCCTGTAAAATGGGTACCAGTGCCCTTTCCCAGGGCATTCCAGTGACTACCCACCCCCAACTAGCACCAAGGTTAATGAATGGGTAATGCTATACCTCTACTCACCCCCTGTTCATTCATGGCAAGCTAAGGGCAGATGTTTACTTTACTTTTACCTCTAAAGAATTACTGCTAACCACCAAAAATTTGTGAGATAAATCTGACTGCAATGACAAAAACATCTGGAAGTGTGTCACTGGCAATAAGAAGCACTCAGGCAGTAGGTAATACATCATGAGTTAATGTGAAGTAGTCCTGCTATACATTCAGTGATCCCAGGTTCAAATCTTAGTCCAGAGACCACTTCCAATGACTAACTTAATGATAGCTTTTCTCACTCTCCCCAGGCAAAGTTTAGATGAGTCCCTCAAAGCAGCTTTCACTTCATTAACTGATAATTCTCTGATTCAATACTAAAGAGTACAAACATGAGAAACCAAAAGACTGTGGTGCACTCATCTTCAGAAAGCAGTGCAACAAGCTGCCTGACCTGTAAGATGAAAGCACCATGATCCTTTGAAATGTCCGGAACCACTAACCAATGACACAGTATTATATCTCACAAAACTCTTAGTATTCAGTAACACCACTATCAGAAACTTAAATCTTGCAAGTTAAGTCCTACCATCACTAAATAACACATCATTAGCAATCATTAAACACATCAAAGGCGTGCACATCCCTGCAACAGTCCAATAAACTCTGGTCAGAAGGTGGTCACTGTTGTAACCATTTAATTTCATTATGGCACAATTTTCTTGAAAATATGTGATGTAAATATCCACTACATCACTTGTCATTCCTGAAATGACACTGCCACCAGTCCTGCACACATCATGTCAGCCATCATGACAGAATAAAATGCCCACCAATCTCTGGAGTGAACAACTGAAATTTGCAGTGCGTGGACAGAGTATATCCCACTCCAGTATTCACAAGGACAGAGTATGTTGCATTTGTCCTTTACAGCTAATAAGTTTTAGTTTGTAACGAGTACTTTTTTACAATTATGACACCACAGAACACAGGAATCCCAACCATACAACCAAACAATCAATTTAATGGTTTCAATTGCCCCAAATGGACACTGTTAAATATAGAGCTTACTAAGCTGTTAGAATTACTGACCATCCATACTTATAAAATGTAGCAAATAAAACGTGATTCATTCCCAGTAATTATCTGGCATCGTATACGGTATTTCATTTTACACTTCCAACATTAAAAATATGCACTGTAACTATGCAAACAGATGTTCATCCATTGCTGTCAAGACAATTGAGCAAGAACACAGCAGACCATTATTACTTCTTATAAAACTGGTTAGAAAAACTATCAAACTCACCAACACTGTAGTTCTTCTACACTATACCCAAGCCCTCCGGCCCCAACTTCCGATTTCGTAACCAGTTTGACAAATGCATTTAGGTAACTAAACCGCTTCCCTTCAGTCAGTCCTTGTTTCTTGCAAATACAGGACAGAATCACTCGTGCATTTTCATTTGCATCTAAAAACAGTCAAATTACCACACAATTCTCTTTATAACTTCTCGCAACATAGTAAGGTTATGGGTAACGTATTTGTTAACTCCCTACAGATCACAACCTACCTTTAGAAAAATCAAGTTGCACTTCATCTTCGCTGTCATGCCGACCTAAAACAGAAAATATACACCCATAAACCTTTATACAAAAGTAAAGCAAATACATCACCTTTAAAACAGTATATAACCATCTTACTACGTATTGAACGTCCAGAACACAACGTTCTACCCCTGAACATCCAACTAGCCATCGCCATACTTCTCACCGTGCTTTTCACCACAGATCATATAAGACAAGATTAGAAACTCACTGATAAGGGATAACCAGGAAACTGTACTGCCATCTATTGGTAATCTATAGTACTAAAGCGAGATGACGCAACAATGTGCCATGTGCCATGTGCCAAACGTTTGTACTAACTCCAGCTATGAAAGTAGCCTTAGATCCGTCGGATGAGCAGCCAACTAGTGATTTGATTTATGTAATAAAATCAAGAAAAGCATTCGTATAAAATATATTCCATCACATGTTATTAATTACCAACATGTTTCCATCGCTTTTGTGATCATCATCGGGGTAGCTTTAGAAGAGTACGAAGAATACGATAATCTGCCACATTGAATATTGGGATCCACTCATGTTTTAATAAATGTCTCACATATTAGGCAGTTCCACATACATACTTTTGCAGTTTACAGTATTCTTAGTACTCCTGTAATGCTACCCTGATGGTGATGACAAAAATGATCAATACCTGTTGGTAAATAATATTTCATAAAACATATTTCATACATGGGCATTTGTTGGTTTCTATTTCGTGAGCTTAAATATTCTGTAACGCATGGATATGGAACATATTAAGCCAAGAACAATGTCAACCTTTCGTGTTATTTTGTATTCAGCATCACACTTATTTGTGTTGTTTATTGACAGGCACATTTTGATGCTAACTATTGCAACATAAGTACAAATGGGACAGGCTAAGTACCAAAGGCACAGAAGAATCTCATAGGAAAGTATTACAGTTACAGAAATTACACAGCAATATATGACAGAAGTTACATGAGTGCAACAATAAGAAACAGTGACAACAACATAGAAAGTCAGTGAAAGAAAATAATACATAACAATGATGATGCTGCAGTAGTCATCATCATGAAAATACACAAATTAATGAATTGGACATAAATAAGCGTAGGTTGGTTTGGTTTGGTTTGGTTTATTTATTCATCCACTCAGTCACCCATGTAACAATGGACATGTCAATCACAGTTTACAATCTATATACTATAACACAACTCATACTATATGGACATTCACCCAATACAATACAATAAATAACAACACAAAATTTAAAGGCCATGCATTATAGAATAGTATTAACTGCAAAATACGTACAACATAAGCTTCATTACTCTACCCCTATGTCTTTGCTGGTAAAAATCAGTAAATTGTGGAATTCTAGACATAGCAGAGGCACATTTCCATCTGGTGGATAAACTGTGTCCATGTGAACAAAGATTTCATTAATAGCAACTGAAACTCCCCTTACTGAAACATACTTGACAATGTGAAATACGTGTCATGGGAACAAAACTGATACTCATAATAAGTACTTGAAGGTAGGACAGGATATCTTTTGATCAGTGGCATACCGAGCGGGGAGTTTGGGGGGTTCAAACCCCCCCGAAATTCCGAAGGCTCCCCAGAATCGTGCCAAACTCAACCCGATTGTGAAAACTGTTAAAAATCGCTGAATTTAGGACGCCAACACCCCAAGATGTTCGGAAGAAAGGTAGTAAAATTCTAAAACTACCTAGGTTCACAACTGTTTTACATTAGCAATGACAAATAAATTGGTTGTCATCATAAATAGTCTTAAAGAACCAAATATTATGAAAATTTTACTATATGAAATGAAATTTCTTGTACCAAATTACAGCTGCCTCCAGAACCCCTGACTATGGGGCTGCTGCCCCCAGATCTCTGTTCTCTCTGTCCTATGTCCTCAACTGAAATTGTTGAACCCGCCTGAACAAAATTCCTGGGTACGCCACTGCTTTTGATCACAGGCATTTTTATTCAGATTTGTAAAAATAAATATAGACATACATATCAGTTGCTGCTTTAAACATTAAACAATTCATCAACACAGCAAATGGATTATGCGTTCAAGTATCATTTCAGGACTGCTGAAAGGAAAGCTTATCAGATATCAAAACACTGTCAGAATGTCACTAATTATTCCTCCATAACCAGGCATTTTATGATGCCGACATCAGGGTCAATAAACAGGAATGCGAGAAACAACTTATTATATTTAAAATAATGGAAACACTAGACAATATAGGAATAAAACTGTACATGTTGGCTGCACTGAAAGAACATTAGTTGTATCTTTTGTTTTCCTTTTGTTTGTTTGCTTGTTTGTGCTATGTAGTGCCAGTTTCAATGCATTACATATTGTGTTTAGTAACAGTGTAATGTACGCAACACTTAGTAATCACTTGGTCTTTTTGTAAAAACCGGAATGTGCTGGCAGTGAAACTTTATTTGACGTAATTAGAAAACACTGGGCAGCTTTCTTCACAGTTGTTTGTTGAAAGGTGTAGGCGTGCCCCGGATAATTGTTGTAAGTATTGAGAAAAACATTTGAATCAGCACAACGCCAATATGAAATCCCAAGGAAATTAGGTTAAAGGGAGACTTGACAGGACTCGATGCAGATACTTGCACACTTGCAGATTTATTTCAAGAAGAAATTTTGGTCTATGACACGGTGTTATTCTGTGGCCTGAGGAAGTTATACTTCATAAATATCATCGGTTGAGACGTCGGGCTGCTTAATACTCTGGCTGGTAACAGGAGGTAAGCTGATCTGACTGATTATCCAAATTCAGTGTTTAGCAAGTTACTTTTGGAAATTAAATACTATTCTAAATTTTACGATTAAAGCTTGGGATTTAATAGTGGCGTGACGGTTAAATAATTTACAAATTTGCGTAATTACGGTATTGCAGAAACATATTTCCAATTGTGTAACCTACATGTATATTTATGTATATATAGTAGATAATAGAATCTTTTGTTAAATTGTTACACAGTTTGTCTCCCACAAACCCCAAGGCAGTCCTTGATACCCAGATAACCGTAAAGCCTCTTACTAGGCCTCTTAACGGCCACAGTAGAGTCACCCAAACTTACCGCTCGGCTGGGCGCTACACAAAGTAGTGACGGTACTGAGGACCACTCCGTGTCATTACATAGATTGTGGACAGCGGTGTGGACACAACACCCGGGCACTACAAAAAGTGGTGACTGCGGCATAAACAACACACGTGGTCAATGCAACAGTTTTTATGAAATTATTGCAAAATGGGAGACTTATTAGATTTTCAAAGAGGACAGATTGTTGGTGCGTGTTTAGCTGGAGCATCCGTAACACAAACAGCCACTATATTAGGTGTATCCAGAGCAGCAATTTTCTAGGTTATGACAACATACACAAATCGTGGGAGGACATCATCAGCTAAGAGGAATATCAGTCAAAAATCAAAACTAAGTGAAAGGCATCGCCGTACGTTGAACAGGATTTTGTCTATAAATGGTAGAAGTACTGCAGCAAAGGTGAAAGCAGAACTTAATATTAATTTAGAAGACAATTGCCACAAAAAGTATGATGAAAGCTTCTCAAATTCAACATCCATGGTAGAGCTGCAATTGCTAAACCCTGTGGGGACACGAACACATTCACAGCTCATCTCTCACACGTCATTTTTGGCCCCTTTCAGGGCCCAGATTAACACACAAGTTCACTAGCGCCCCCCGCTGCCCTTTTCGGAGCCCGGTCCGGCGGTCCTGACCAATCACACATCAGCCTATTCTGATCAATCACAGATCCGCTTATTCTGACCAATCACAGACGACACAACAACGACGTGGACCAAATAAAAGTAGGCCGCGCGGACCTGAGAAAGCAGTATCTACTCTGACGGCAGAAGTGCTCACTACGAGATATCACTACAAAAGTTACTCACTGTACAACCAAGCAAAGGAAATAAATTCTATTAACTGTTGGAGTGCTGTGTAGTTATTCCAAGACAACTTATGGCACCCCACAACTCCTTTACTAAACACAGCACTAAAAGGTGAAAAAGATGGTTTAATGTTCACAAAACCTGCTCATCTGATGATTGGAAATACATAGTGTGGTCAGATGAGCATCCTTCATGTTGTTCTCATCATGAGGCTGGGTTTATGTTTGGACATCACCCAAGGAAGTCTATAATCCTGAATACCTAGTACCAACTTTGAAACATGCAGCCAGATCTATGATGATTTGGGCAGCAGTATCTAGTATTCTGTTGCTCCTGTACTTACTCAGAATGAATGAATTACTGTTAGTGACTACGTGGACATTTTAGGAAGCTAGGTGCATCCTATGATCCAGGTGTTGTTTCCTAACAATGATACAATTTTTCAAGATGATGATTCGCCCATACACACAGACAGAAGTGTTCAGTCTTGGTTTGAGGAGCATGAAGACGCACTTCAACATCTCCTCTGGCTAGCACAATCCCCCATCTTAAATACCATCAAACCACTGTGGTCAGTTTTAGAGAGCATGGTGAGAAGCAGATTCCCCCCATCATCTCTCAAGCAACTAGAAGAAGAGCAGTACAGTATTCCACTACAGACTATTCAGATCTTACATGAGTCTGTTCCAAGAGGGATACAAGCTGTGTTACAGGCAAATGGTGGCCCATCTCCATATTAATAAAGGAATGTGTATCTTTCACAGCTGTTTCCATTATTTTTGTCCATCCCCTTTACATGCTGCCAAGTTAAATATCCTTGGAGTGATTAGATAAATTATGTAGAAATGTATCTTTGTAAGTAGGTGTTCTGTTTAATAGTTTACCTTGTTGGTCTGTGTTCATTAATGCTGTTGAATGGTTTTGTTTTGTTTTGTTGACCTGTTTTCGTCATAACCACTTTTTACTACATAGTACTCATATACTGATGAGGCATTTATGACTTTTGAACTTGGTGGTGAAAATCCTCCTGGTGTCCTGTCAGAGGCCAAAACACATAGCTGTGCACCATTAAATCAGTGTGACATGAAGTGCTGTTCTGATGGCATTAGTATGATAATGTTCCAAGCGGATTACAATGAACTGTAATTGTCCCATCCAAGTCCAGATGATAATGTGTTACTTCAACTATGTTATAATTTGTGGACTTCATTTATGTGTGTTTGTATGTATTGTTCTCCTGATTCTATTCAGGTACATTTCACATTTTTCACTCAGTGTCCTTTGATATTTATTTCCCTGGGACCCCTTGCTTGGTCACGATTTCTTACAAGTTTATAAAATAATTTCATAAATTTTAGCTGAGTTCCTTCAGTCAGAAGGTAGCCATGAGATGGAATTTGATGGTGCATACCAGATTATGGTTTTCACTCTGTACCGTTCTGCAAACTGGAAGTGCTCAAAATGTGGGAAAATAGCCCTGTGTTTTTTAGTACTGTACTGCAGTTTAGTGCCTTTTGTATTTCAATTCCCACATTTGGAGTTATAAGCCAGTAATTCTGGTTTTAATGTTGGTGTTTAGATTGTGGTAAATCGCCAACCGTATGTGCATGTAAGATTTCATGACCAGTTCGTCTAGCTAGCAAAAATTTGCGTGATTTAAGGGTGCCACCG
>Ga0123355_10004936_pt1 | contig 19419 bp, 20 predicted proteins | sample TergutEmb28metaG_3_FD_89872 | JGI IMG/M metagenome (GOLD analysis project Ga0123355, IMG submission 89872) | Embiratermes neotenicus P1 segment gut microbial communities from Petit-Saut dam, French Guiana - Emb289 P1 | ecosystem: Host-associated > Arthropoda: Insects > Digestive system > Gut ... | reverse complement strand
TAGAGCGAGGTATTCTAAACAATTTGGCAACTGCTATTGACCAATCAAGATCTACCTTTGATCAAGATGACAGAATAGTTGCTTTCCATCGTGCGTTGGATTTGGTTATGGATTTAGCTATAGAATTCCCGACATATCAAAGATTTAACTTGCCGGCGTGGAATAATGAAATAGACCAAAGCACTCTTAATTTGAGCGAAATTACCGCATGGGCAGGACCTATAAACCGTATTTGGACATTAAGAGTTATGTAATTCCTTCATAGTTATTCTAAGAATCCGTATACATAAATTGTGAAAACGAATAGATGCAGTTTTTTGCTCATTTTCAAATCTATGTGCATTGGTTCTAAGTCTAATACATTTTAATTATTTAATCACTAATCAAGGGGCAGAGCAATTTTGCCCCTTGATTAGGCGGTTATATATTAATAGAAAACAAGCAATCAGGAGACAAAATGATAAAGTATATCATAAAAAGGCTGCTAATATCACTGCTGTTGCTATTCGGCGTATCAATAATAGTTTATTTATTGATACGAATGATGCCTCAAGACTTCATTGATACAATGATGGCGCCAAGGATAGCAAGCGGAACAGTTACGCAAGGTCAAATAGACGCTATGCGCAGGTTTTATGGTCTAAATGTTGAGCATCCTATGGACAGAGCATACAACTTTGTCGCAGTCACTGGCTGGGAGAATTTTTTTGCTAATATCCGCAGCTTTATCAATGGTTATTGGAACTGGCTGTTTGCTCTTTTAGGCGGCGATTTGGGCGAGTCATTTATATGGCAGGTGCCTGTAGCTACTGCTATTGGTGAAAGAATGTGGATATCGTTCTCGCTTGCCATTGTGGCGCTTGTCTTACAATTTGTCATTGCACTCCCATTAGGTATTTATGTATCGACACGGCAATACAGTCTTGCCGATAATACTGCTACCGTGCTGGTACTGATGGGTATGAGTTTGCCGTCCTTCTTTTTTGCTAACCTATTAATTATGTTGTTTTCTCATCAATTGGGTTGGTTTCCTATGAGTGGTATCCTATCCGGATATAGGGATTTTACAAGTGTTTGGGATCGTTTTTTCAATCAGGTATGGCATTTAATATTACCTATATTTGTTGTTACGGCATTAAGTGTCGGCGGCCTTATGCGTTTTACAAGGATTACTATGTTGGAGGTTTTGAGTGCTGACTACATAAGAACAGCAAGAGCCAAAGGCTGCTCAGAAAAAACTGCTATATATAAACATGCTTTTAGAAACACGCTTATCCCTATTGTTACTATGATTGCAGGGATTTTGCCGGGTTTATTTGGCGGAATGATAATACTTGAAGAGGTATTTGGTATACCCGGTATAGGTCAAGCATCATTGAGAGCTTTAAGGGACGGAGATATTCCGTTTATCATGGGCAATGTTATGTTCTTGGCTGTATTATCTGTATTAGGGACACTATTGTCCGAGTTAGCATATGTAATCGTTGACCCTAGGATTAAACTAGATAGATAAATTAATAATTAGTTGTTGAAAATGTAAATAAATACTTATTATTTGCTCAATGTTTACTGAAACAGACATTAATTACCAATTACCAACCACTAATTACTAAAAAACGGAGTTTTTTATGGACGAAAATACTAGCGTGAACACGCAAAAGCAGCCTCCAAATACAGAAGAAAATGTCAGACAGACGGATTCTGAAATGGAAGTCAGCGCGACCAGTACTCAAAATAATGTAAAAGTAATATCGCCGGGCAGAATGGTTTTGAAACGATTCTTCCGTTCAAAACTGTCAATAGTCAGTTTGAGTTTTTTGGTGTTTTTATTTTTATTCTCATTTTTAGGTCCGCTTTTTACTCCTTGGGGTGAGTCAGAGCCTGATCCTAGACCGGGTGCTCCTGTAATATTGCAGCTGGAGTCTCCACCTGCCAGAGTAAGAGTTACGGGAGATAACCTTGAAAGACTGCTGATACAAAGGCTTGACGGAAAGCCGGGGGTTTCTGCTGCGGATATTGAAAATGCAATAGAGGCGCTAAGAAATCCTACTTCCGCCAATGCCGGCAATAGACTGACGGCGAATGCGTACAATTTAAGCAGATTGGCTGTGCATTATGGTGAAAACTCTAATCAAGGATTCGGTATTTTCTCTTGGCCTAGTGCTATTCCGGGTGGTGAGCCTTCTCCGACTCCTTTTACCGTTGTTACCAGAGGTCCCGGGCAACACCATGTATATATTGGTGCTTTAGATGAAAATGGTGCGTTCTCAATAATTGTAACAAGTCAAATTTTGCATTCTTACAGCGTAAGAGAGAGAAATGTTAATGCCAGACCAAATTGGAGAGGGGATAGATCACAACCTCTTGGTACGGACAGCAGCGGTTATGACATTTTAACCCGCCTTATGTACGGCGGCAGAATATCATTGACAATCGGCTTTGTATCAGTTACTATTACGCTTTTACTAGGGTTATTGTTCGGTGGATTGGCGGGATATTTTGGAGGATGGGTAGACAACCTAGTAATGAGGGTTGTTGATACTTTATCATGCTTGCCGGGTTTACCGATTTTATTAATGATGAGTGCAATTTTAGACGGTATGCCTAATATTCCGCCGCAGTTTAGGATATATCTCCTTATGGGTATGCTGGCACTTATAGGTTGGCACGGAACGGCGAGATTAGTGAGGGGAATGATTTTTTCATTGCGTGAGCAAGAATTTATGGTTGCTACCGAGGCACTTGGACTTCCTGTCTCCCGGAGAATTATAAAACATCTTATACCTAATATAATGCCGCTTTTAATAGTGAGTGCTGTGACAGCACTAGGCGGCGTCATACTTATGGAGGCAGGACTTTCATTCTTGGGTGTCGGCGTGCGTCCGCCCGCTGCGGCATGGGGACTTATGATTGCGTCGGTCAGAGATCCGCAAATTATGATAAGATACCCAAATCAGTGGATTCCCGCAGGGGTTTTGATAGTAATGGCAATATTGGCATTTGGTTTCTTAGGTGATAGCTTGAGGGATGCGTTTGATCCGAAAGCTAAACGATAGTTTTTGTGACCGGTTGCTAGTGGTTGACATTTTAAGTAATTGGTGAATTTGATTTAACTCTTTTATGTACCAGGAAATATCGAGAGTTTTAGGCTGTTTGGATACCAAAAAAGCCGAATCTCAAGCGATGAAAGTTTCCAAAGGAAATCTTTTTTATATGAGTGATATAGAGAAAAAACCCAAAAAGGACAAGTCAAGCTTTATCAGCGGCAAAGAAATTCGCCGTATCTCAAGGGAAAATACGCGTGTCATAAAGTCGTATGAAAAGCGCAAAAAGCGTAAAATTGTCCCAGAGTCTGAGTATCTTTGCCAAATGAAGGACGATAAAAATATTGTGGAATTTGACAATCTTCACACATATTTTTTTACGGATGCAGGTGTTGTAAAAGCAGTCAACGGCGTTTCGTTTTCTATTCCTCAAGGTGCAACCGTGGGCGTAGTAGGGGAGTCAGGGTGCGGAAAAAGTGTTACTTCTATGTCACTGATGCAGCTTGTTCAAAGACCGCAAGGTCAAATCATGGACGGCAGTGAAATCAGATTTAAGTCCACTGTTCATAAAGAGGACGAAAAGGGGCAAAAAATTCCTATTTTTGAGACTGACGGGGCAGGAAACATTCGCAAAACGCAAATGCTGGATAAAAAGGGCAACTTAGTCATAGGACCTGACGGTACGCCGGTTATGGTTGACCAAAGAAAGCTGGATCATAACGGCATTCCAATGTATGAAACTGAAGAAAAAGTGTACAATATCGCAAAAATTCCTCTCAACAAAATGAGAAAAATCAGAGGCAGAGAAATAAGCATGATTTTCCAAGAGCCGATGACTTCACTTAATCCTGTCTTTAGGATAGGTCATCAAATTGATGAGGTGATTTTGCTTCATATGCCGGGGGCTACTAAAAAATCTGCAAAAAGCCGCACCTATGAGATGCTGAGATTAGTCGGAATTATTCCTGAAATAGTGTATTCTAAATATCCGCATGAATTGTCGGGCGGTATGCGTCAAAGGGTAATTATTGCAATGAGTTTAGCTTGCGATCCAAAACTCATCATTGCGGATGAACCCACGACTGCGCTTGATGTTACTATTCAAGCACAAATTTTAGAATTATTAAGAAATGTTAAAGATAAAATTTCAGGAAGCATAATGCTAATCACGCATGACTTGGGCGTAATCGCTGAGATGGCGGACTATGTCGTGGTAATGTATGCCGGCAAAATCATAGAAATCGGTACTGCAAAAGAGATATTTGATACTCCTCACCATCCTTATACTGTAGGTTTGCAAAAATCAAAGCCTGCCGTCAACAAGAGGGTAGACAGACTGTATAGTATTCCCGGATCTGTTCCAAATCCGATAGGAATGCCCGATCATTGCCACTTTGCAGGTCGTTGCGACAGAAAATTCGGTGCTTGCAACGGCACTTATCCTGGCTATACCCAGCTTAGCCCCACACATAAGGTTGCGTGTCATCTATATTTGAACAAAGACAGTAAAAAATAATTTGGTATGATTGAAAATATATTAGTTTTAGTTCAATCCAGTCATAATTAGTTAGTGACATACTTTAAACCAAAATATTATCCTAATAAGATAAAACCAAGAGGCAAAACTATGGAATTCGCTAGAGTAGAAGAAGAAAAACTGAATATCGGACCTGATGATATTTTAGTTGTCAGCCACCTAAAAAAATATTTTCCTATCGCAAAGGACTTTTTTGGTAGACCTACTAGATATTTGCGTGCGGTTGACGATGTTTCTTTTAAGGTAAAAAGGGGCAAGACTATCGGGATAGTAGGCGAGTCCGGTTGCGGAAAAACCACCATGGGACGCTCTGTTTTGCGTTTGCATGACATCACTGGCGGTCGTGTCATCTATGACGGGCAGGATATTACGCTTCTTAGGAATAAAGATTTAAGAAAGTTGCGTACTGAGATGCAGATAATTTTTCAAGACCCATATTCATCGCTATCGCCTAGAATGCCTGTCGGTCATATAATAGGTGAAGCTGTGATGGTGCATAATTTGGTTAAAAAGAGTGAGTACAAGGATTATGTAATTGATGTTATGCGAAAATGCGGGTTGCAGCCACACCATTTTGGCAGGTATCCGCATGAGTTTTCAGGCGGTCAAAGGCAGAGAATTTGTATTGCGAGAGCACTTGCCCTCAATCCTAAACTTGTTATTTGTGATGAGCCTGTATCGGCGCTGGATGTGTCTATTCAAGCGCAGGTTATCAACCTTTTAGAAGATTTACAGCATGATTTAGGGCTGACATATGTTTTTATTTCACATGATTTATCAGTTGTTGAGCATATTTCAAATGAGGTAGGGGTAATGTATTTGGGCAACTTGGTAGAAAAGGCGTCAAGAGATGACTTGTTTTCTAATCCAATGCACCCTTATACTGAGGCACTGTTTTCGGCTGTGCCTGTGCCTGACCCTAATGTTAAGATGAATAGGATTTTACTAAAAGGCGATATTCCGTCGCCTGCTAATCCGCCAAAGGGTTGTAAATTTCATACAAGATGCCCAAAATGTATGGATATTTGCAAAGCTGTTGTGCCGAAGTTTTTGGATTATGGAAACGAGCATTTTGTAGCGTGTCATTTATATCCGCAGGATGTGAAAGATACGCTTGTTGAAAATGAGGCACAAGACGGGACTTATTCAGATGTGGTTAAAACTGAAATAAATACAAATTAATTTGCAAAAACTAAAAAAGGGCGTTATATTTTCGCCCTTTTTGTATAATAAAGGAGAGCTTCATGGCAAAGAAAAAAGTATACGATGATGATGACGGACGCACCATTATAAACATGAATGTTGAAGGAATGAAAGACTATATCGCTCCTGAAAAAAAGAAAGAGCGGGATGAAATCAGGGGTCTTAATTTAACCAGAAAAGAGAGGAGGGCACTTTTTTGGGGTGCTTATAAACTTGTTGCTCAATTTTTATTAATCTTGGCAATCGGTTTTGGTGTTGCAGTTTTGTTGATTCATTTGTGGCTGCGCTGATTAAAATTAGAAATAAAGAATGCAAAATCTAGCTTATTTTCATCACCTTATACTTCACATCACCGTTTTTTAATCTTACAACCACTTCATCCCCTTTCTTTTTCCCTAATAGCTCTTTTCCTAGCGGGGACTCAAAGCTAATTCTCTTTTCAAAGGGATTAGCTTGATGTGAGCCTACTATCTCAAAACAAAGCTCCTTTTTTTGTTTGACCTCTAAAATATGCACCGTACTTCCTAAATTCACTGTATCAGATTTAGTTTTTTCATAAATTACCGCATTGGCAAGCATATTTTCTATTTCAATAATCCTGGCTTCCATTTTTGCTTGATCTTCTTTTGCAATATCATACTCAGCATTTTCAGACAAATCCCCAAACTCTCTTGCCGTCCTGATTTTTTCTGCCATGTCCGCCCGTCCAACTACCTTCAAATTTTCTAGTTCGGTCTCTAATTCTTTAATATCTTCTACCGTCAATAATTGTTGTGCCATGTTTTTATCTCCTTAAAAATTAATTTATTCCTTATTATACATTTTCTTTTTTTAATAGTCCAGCAATTTGACAATCGAATTGAAATTATTTATAATAGTATCATGTTTAAGATATGGGCTAAATTGTATAAAAAAGAGAAAATTGTCGGCAACATTGTATATGAGAAAAATGAAAAATTTGATAGGGAGAAATTTTTTTCATACCTGTCAGAAGTTTGCCAAAAGTTGGACATTATAGTGCCGGTGTTAATGAACAGTCACATTGACCATTTTGTTAATTTTAATAATTGCCGATTTTTGCAACGAGATTTTATTGATAAGGTAGGGTTTAGCAGACTTGTGCTAGAAAGTGTGGCAATAAAATAAAATTAATGATAAACATTTTTAACATATAAAAAATAAAAGTTTTTGACTTAGCTTTTTCTAAAAAGGTAAGGACTCGCATAAACTAATTCTATGACTATATTAGAGGCAATAATAATAGGATTAGTACAAGGTTTTACTGAATTTCTTCCCATTTCATCCAGCGGGCATATGCTATTGGCAGGGCGGCTTTTAGGTGTAGAAGTGAGTTTGGGTTATGAATTGTTTATGCACATAGCCACTCTTTTGGCGGTGTTGATTGTGTTAAGAAAAGAGGTTTTTTCGTGCATTAGAAAACCAATATCAAAGCCCACACTATTAATAATCACAGCTACTGTCCCCACGGTATTAATTGTGCTAGCCTTTAGAAGTTTCTTTGTGTCCACTTTTGACGGACGCTTTTTGGCGTATTGCTTTTTAGCGACAGCTATTTTGTTGACGGCGGCAACAATGATAAAGCCAAAAAAATCTAAGCAGCTTGACCTCAAGTTAAAAAACAATATAAACTATCATGAAGAATTGAAAAGCGTGTCATTTATTGATGCCACTATTATAGGTGTAGTGCAAGGCTTTGCTGTATTGCCCGGATTATCAAGAAGCGGCAGTACCATTAGTACAGGTATGATGCTAGGAAACGAAAAGACAACAATCGCACGCTTTTCATTTTTAATATCAATCCCCATCATTATCGGCTCATCAATTTTGGAGCTGTCAGGCAACGGATTAAATATGTCCGGTATATCTATTTTTCCTCTAATTTTTGGTTTTCTGGCAGCTTTTTTATCCGGTCTTTTTGCTATTAAATTCATGCTTAAAAAACTACTGCTTTCATTTAATATGTTTGCCGTCTATCTTGCCGCACTGTCAATCTTTTTATTCCTAGATATGTTTATTCTAGGCTGGTTATAATAATTTAATGAGCATGAATAAAAACTATATAGCCATGCCAAAAAATTATCCGCTACAAAGTCAGGATTGCCAAATGCATACAACGATCCCCAATAGTATAACTTTTAAACACTGATTCTCTTCCATGAGTTTCAATCGCATACAAAATAAATACAATTGCGTCGTTTTCATCATGACAAATCAAATTTTGTTGCTTGTTAATAGCTGTGTAAAAATTGCTTTGTGGTGAGTATTGTTATCCAATATATGATTGACTACCCTGATCACGATTGATACACAATGTCAAATGATTTTTATGTGTAATTCAAAAAAAAGCAGGAAACTATCTGATTGATGTTTCCTGCTTTTTTTATTTTGAATTGCTAAGCCATATAACCTACGGTTCGAGGGAATAACTGCACATCTCTAATGTTGCCGATGCCTGTGATATACAATAAAATCCTTTCTAGTCCCAAACCAAAGCCTCCGTGCGGGCAAGTTCCGAATTTTCTTAATTCTAAATAATTAGTATAATCCTCTATCGCCATGCCTCTATCCTTAATCGCTTTCAATAGTTTGTCATAATCATCTTCTCTTTGACTTCCGCCGATAATTTCACCAATGCCCGGCAGCAACAGATCCATCGCCGCTACAGTCTTTCCGTCTTTGTTCTGCTTCATATAAAACGACTTAATTCCTTTAGGATAGTCAACAACAAAAACGGGTTTTTTATAAATAACCTCAGTTAAATACCTCTCATGCTCTGTCTGTAAATCCAAGCCCCATTCTATAGGGTATTTAAACTCTATGCCTTTAGCCTTTTTCAGTATATCAATTGCTTTTGTGTATGTTAGCACCTCAAACTCACTCTCTAAAACTCCCGTCAATTTATCAATCAAGCCATTCTCAAAATGTGCGTCAAACAGCTTAACCTCAGCTTCGCACCTGTCCAGCACTGCCTTAATTATATACTTTATAAGCCCTTGCGCAACCTCTAAAATATCATCTAGTTCAGCAAAAGCAATTTCAGGCTCTACCATCCAAAACTCTGCCGCATGCCGTGTAGTGTTGCTCTTTTCAGCCCTAAAAGTAGGTCCAAAAGTATAAATCTTGCCCATCGCCATTGCAGCCATCTCTCCCTCCAATTGCCCCGATACCGTCAAGCCTGCTACTCTGCCGAAAAAATCCGCCTTAGCATAATCATCTTCACTCTTAAATTTAGCGTCCCATCCATGCGTTGTAACTCTAAAAACCTCACCGGCTCCCTCACAGTCACTTCCCGTCAAAATAGGAGTATGCACCCATACATAATTATTTTTAGAAAAATACTCATGAATGGCAAAACTCACAACATCTCTTATCCTAAGCATAGCATTAAAAGAGTTTGTCCTAAGTCTCAAATGCGGTATTGTCCTTAAATAATCAAGACCGTGCCGCTTTTTTTGCAGGGGATAATCGGGCGGGCATTTGCCCAGCACCACAATATTTTCAGCATTTATTTCTATACTGTCCCCGTTTTGCGACTTAACCAAAACGCCTTCAATTTTTAATGCCGACCCTAAATCCAGCACACCCTCCTTAATTTCACCCATTTTAGACTTGTCCAAAACAATTTGCAAATGCTTTAGATAAGTCCCGTCATTAATTTCTAAAAAAGCCATTGTCTTTGAATCGCGGCTAGTTCTTACCCATCCGCAAACGATTATCGTTTTATCAATGTAGTTTGCTTTTTCATTATACAATTTAGCAATATCAATATGCTTCATAGCGTTTTCCTTGTGTAATTTTCCATAATTTTAGCAAAAAAAAAAATCTTTGTCAAGCATTATTTGAACAAATGGGGTTGATTGTTGTTTAATCTATTCTCAATGTGCTTAATTTTCTCTGATATACTCTATTATATCGCATACATTGCAATTTAATATGCGGCACAGGTCATCAATTTTTAATGTGCTAATTCCCAAACCTTTGCGTAATCGATCTATAGTTGCACTACTGATATTATGCTTATTTATTAGAGTATATGTGGATTCAGTACTCTTTTTCAAAGTGTCCCAAAAAGGGCGATAAGATATCATATTTATAGTATAAACCATAGTCATTTGCTTGACAATAGCCATAATAATGACTATAATACACATAAGGAGTAACATAAAAAATGAACTTTGATTTCAGCATAGGAAAAATCAATAGACCAAAGGTATCAATATCTAACTATTCAATAAAGTTTAATAAAGAGGCTATTGACCTATTAGGTAAGCCAAAGATATTTCTATAGGTATAGATATTAAGACAAAAAAACTGGCGTTTAAGGCGACTGATGCAATAAATTATAATGAACCTGTTTATAATTTTGTGCTAAATGATAATAGACAAAACGGCATAGTGATTTCGGCTAAGGCTATAAAAGATGAAGCCATAAATCTAATGATTGAAAAACCTAAAACAAAAGGAATTTACTTTTTGCTTGAGTTAGATAAGAAAACCGGTTTTGGAGTGATTGATTTATTAAATCCGGCATGAAGTATATTTGACAGGTTTATATAAATCTTATACAATAATATGTATGACGATATTTTATTTTACAGGGACCGGCAATTGTTTGGCGGTTGCTAAAAAAATTGGCGGTGATGAGGCAAAGCTTGTTTCTATTCCGCAGATTATAGACAGCGATGTCAGTTATTTTAAGGATGATGTAATAGGGCTGGTTTTTCCTGTCTATTTTTATACTGTTCCGAAGATGGTCGGGCGATTTTTAAAAAAGATTAGATTTGAGGCAAAATATACTTTTGCAATCGGTACGCAGGGCGGAATGAACGGAGCTTGTATGCGTTTGGTGCAAAATTTGGCAAAAGCGAGCGGCTATAGCTTTGATTATTTGGCGGCTTTAGATATAATGAGTAACTTTTTGCCCAGGTTTTGCGTTGATAGAGAGGTTGCAAAAATGCCAAAGAAAAAGCCGGATAAAAATTTAGCACGCATAATAGAGGATATAAAAAACCGCAAGCACAAGGCGTCAAGACCTAACATATTTAAAAGTCTTGCAACCAAGGCGGCTTCATCGATGTTTAAGTATCCGCAAAACAATGCGCAAAAATATATAATTGATGATAAGTGTAATATGTGCGGAGTTTGTCAAAAGGTTTGTCCGGCAAAAAATATAGAGCTGACGGATAAAGTAATTTTTGCCGATAAATGCGAATATTGCTTTGCTTGCTTGCATTTATGTCCTCAAAATGCACTTCATCACAAAAGACAAAAGAGTGAAAAAAGGTGGCGCAATCCCGATGTTACACTAGCTGAGATAGTGGCGGCAAATAGTCATTTTTGAAAAAATAATCAGACGAATTTATTACAAATCTAATCAGCCGGATTACAGGTCTTATCAATATGCTTTTAGGATTTATTTATCTTAGAGGTCTTTTTTTGGTTGACACGGATTTTGATTTTAGAATATAATGATGGGTAGGCTTTAAGATAGGCTTAAAAAAGGAGGTCATTATCTTGAACGAAAATGAAGAAGACAAAGCAGAAGCAGCAGAAAATGATTTAGAAGCTATTAAAGAAACTGTTTTTGACTATGTCAAGGAAAAAGACATCAAAAATCTAAAGACGCTCCTTCATCGGTTGGACGGTGTTGAGGCGCTGTTTATCATGAATTCACTGTCACGAAAAGAAAAAGCCTTGGTGTTTAGACTGCTTGACAAAGAATGTGCGTTGTATGTGTTTGAACAGCTTGAGACGGCATTACAAAAGGAGTTATTAGAGTCATTTACTGATGAGTATGCAAGAGAAATAATAGAAGAGCTTGATCCTGACGACAGGGCCGGGCTTTTAGATGAGATGCCTGCCGGTGTTGCCAAAAGATTGCTTAGTATGCTGTCCAGTGAAGAGAGAAAGATTACTAACAGGTTGATGGGATATAAGCCGCAGACAGCAGGAAGGATAATGACTCCTGAGTTTATATCTTTAAGAGAAGAGATGACGGCAGAGGAGGCGCTTAATAAGGTACGAAAACAGGCTGAAGACAAAGAAACGATTTATACACTGTATGTAACAGATATTTCTAAAAGATTGTTTGGTGTTTTATCGCTTAAACATCTTTTAATTGCCGATGCTAAAGCCATTATCAAAGACATAATGACTGACAGCATTATAAAGGTTGATACAGATACTGACCAAGAGAAAGCCGTGCAATTAGTCAAAGAGCATGACCTTTTGGCTATTCCTGTTGTTGATAAAGAAGATAGAATTGTCGGTATAATTACGCATGACGATGCGATGGATATTTTAGAGCATGAGGCGACAGAGGACATTTATAATCAAGCGGGTTTAGCTAATATAAAAAATAAAGAAAAGAGCAGAAGTGAAGTATTGGTAAGGGGAAGCCTTTGGGCTGTTTGGAAAATAAGACTGCCGTTTTTGGCTATTGCGATAGCGGGCGGTATATTGGCGGCATTGCTGATTGACGGTTTTGAAGACAGATTAAGTCAAGTGTTTATCGTTGCTTTTTTTATTCCGCTGATTATGGATTTAGGCGGAAGCGTAGGTACTCAAAGTACTACGGTTTTTGCTAGGGGTTTGGCTTTAGGACATATTGACACAAAGAAGTTTGGAAAGCATTTATTAAGAGAGGTGGGAATCGGTTTAAGCATTGGTATAGTTGTGGGTATTATAACCGGGATTATTGCAGGGCTTTGGGGACATATAGGCAACGACGGAATGTGGCAATTAGGGTTTGCTGTGGGCATTGCTTTGATGGCTACTGTTACCGTAGCGTCGTTTATCGGATTTTTGGTTCCGTTTGTGCTTGTGAAGATGAAACTTGACCAAGTTGCGGGTGCGGCTCCGATTATTACAACGATAAAAGATGTTACCGGTTTATTAGTTTATTTTGCCTTAGTATTGTGGCTTTTGTCGGCCTTTATAGATGTTGATTATTGTCAAACTTGTTATATTTGTTATTATTGCAGATAACATAACGGAGGATAATTTTTATGGGAACTGGTCTTAAAGCTGTCGGGCTTATTTTGAGTATAGGCGCTGTGATAATGGCATTTTTTGCAGCGGTGTATGCCATTTGGTTTTTGGCGTACATCGGTTTAGGCTTAAACATTATCGGGTTGGTGCTGATGGGGATAGGGAATAAAAAAAACCGCACAAAGGCGGGCAATGTTGCATTTTTGGCGGCTTTTGCGTGTCTGATTGCGGTTGTGTTTATAAGCGGATTTGTAGTGTCTTGTGACGGAATTTTTGTTAGATAATTTAACTATGCATAATTCATCACGCAAGAAGTTGTAGTTTGAGGGTGCGGTAAGATATAATTTAGCCGTATTCACTTAAATTTCTTGTATGTAACCACAATAATTACGCATAGCTAAGTATGCATTGAAATATGTATAAAAATCCCAAAAACTACCCATCATTATAGTATGACTATAGGGCTGATAATTTTAGGTGTAGTGTCCATCCTTACCTTTTTTGGTTTAATGGAGCGTTTTTTTATTAAGTTGGGCATCAAAAGCTGGATTGCCCTTATTTTAGTGGTAGGCTTGGTGGTGGGTGCAGTTGTGCCTGCTATTAGGTTTTCTGAAAATTTTTCTATAAATATAGGCGGTTTTATTGCTCCGTTGACTGTGATGGTTGTGCTTTTATCTATTGCTAAAAACCGCAGTGAGGCATTTAGGGCTGTGGTGTCATGTTTAGCTGTAGCGGCGGTTGCGGTGGCAACAAGGATGCTTTTGACTCCGCTGAATGCAAGTTTAATTTTGGCAGCGTCGCTTATTGTCGGGTTTGTGGGGGGCGCTGCGGCGTTTTTGTCGGGACATACGCGGGTGGCAACGGTTTCTAGTGCCATCGGCGGAATCGTTTTGGGAGATTTGATTATTGGATTGATTAGGTTTTTTGCAGGCGGTGAGGCGATTAGTTTAGGGACGCAAGGAGTGTTTGATTCGATAATTATTGCAACCGTTTTCGGGCTGTTGCTTTGTGAGGCGATTCAAGCGATTAAAAGGGTTAATTCTACTAAGAAGATAGCAAGGGCGAGGGTAGGTTTGGCAATGGCTGAAGCGGGTGAAGATGTAGAGGGAGGGGACAGTAATAAGCAAGAAACAATCGAACCTATTTTGTATAATGAAAATATGATTGCAACGGATATAGTGGATGATGACCACGACTGTATGCCTAATGACAATGATGAGAATAAAGTTTGCCCGCCTATAGAGAACAGTTTTTTTGATGAGTACATTAGTGAGTAATTTATAAGATAGTACTTCTTATTAAGTATATAAAACTTTAAATAAAATAAGGCGGTCAAGCCGCCTTATTTTATTTATGCCGGGAAGTGTTTTAATAAAAACAGCACAAGGAATGTTATATTTAAACTAACAGTGACAACAGTCATAAATAATAATTAAAACATTTTACAAAACGCACATTAAAAAACACTTGCATTTTTTTTGATAATATTGTATATTGCATAAAAGGACAAATATATCATGAAAATACTTATTACAAATGATGACGGGATAGATGCACCCGGCATAAAAGCATTAGCTAAGGCATTTAAGAACAAGCACAATATTATTGTCGTTGCTCCTGATACTGAAAGAAGTGCCGCCTCGCACGGAGTAGTCTCTATGCGCGGTATTTCTTATAAGTTAGAAAAACAATATGATTATTTGGCTTATTCGGCAACAGGTCTGCCTGCTGATTGTGTTAAACTTGCCGTTTTGCATATTTTAGACAACAAAAAACCTGACCTAATTTTGTCCGGCATAAATATGGGAACAAATTTAAGTACTGATGTGATATACAGCGGGACAGTGTCTGCTGCTTTTGAGGGCATTTATATGGGTATTCCGTCTATTGCTATCAGCGCATCATACAAAACTACTGAGAATAAGTTTGATGAAGCGGCTCAATTTGTTTTGCAAAACTTAGAAAAGATGTTAAAATTAAATCTGCCGATAACTAGTGCGTTAAATATAAACTATCCTACCCATACAGAAAAGGTGCTAGGCGTTAAAATTGCCCCGCTGGGCAGACACCTTTATGACGGCGGATTTACTAAACATAATGACGGATACATATTAGGGGGAAATCCGTTGCCGCCTGAAAAGCAAGATAAAGACACAGACGCGTATTGGTTTTATAAAGGGTATGTTTCATTAACCCCTGTGCAAAACGACAGAAATGATTATGCGACATTAAAAAGACTGGGGGAGGAGTTTTGATAATGCAGATAAATAAAGAATCTAATTTTAGAATAAAGCTGCCTAACGACGAACTTAGACATCCGGTAGATACAAAAACTAAGGCAGAGTTTGAGTTTATTGGTGAAAAACTGATAGCGATAAGAGGGGTAACCACTATTGAAGCGGATAGTAAGGAAGAAATTGAAAAGGCGAGTATAGAGTTGTTTGGTGAGATTATGAGTGTCAACGGGCTTGAGGAAGAGAGTTTGGTATCTTTGCAAATTACTACTACTGAGGATATTAGAGCATATTATCCTGCTACGGCGCTGCGGTTAAACGGGTGTAAAATTCCGCTTTTTAGCAGCCTAGAGCCGTCGATAAAAAATTCAATGCCTAAGTGTATAAGGTATTTGGTGCTTGCATATTCAAGTGAAAAAGCAAGCCATGTTTATTTGAAAGGTGCGAAAGATTTAATAAAGCGTGATTGTTGCTAGATGACATTTAATTTGTTTTAAGGATAGCCTAGAGCATTCAGACGATAACTATAAATTAAAGTGCTATAGTATAAGGATTTCGCTTAAAAAATAAAGAAAAAACTACTCCACAAAAGGAAAACATAAAAATGAAAATAGCAGTTGACGGGGCTTCCGCTACGGGCAAAAGCACGGTATGCGGAGTATTATCAAAAGAATTAAATATTTTGCACCTTGACACAGGGGCAATGTATCGGGTTGCCGCATTAAAAGCGGACAGGTTGGGGATTGAATTGAATTATGAGAATATAGGAAAAATTCTAAAAGACCTTGACATTGACATAAAATATATTGACGGTATGCAAAAAGAGTTTTTGGACGGTGAGTGTGTCTCAAGTGAGATAAGGCAGCATCATATTTCTAAATTGGCGTCTGATATTTCTGCTTTTACGCCCGTTAGAATTTTTATGATGGAATTACAAAGAAAGATTGCTAAGAAACAAAGTTGCGTGCTTGACGGACGGGATATCGGGACTTATGTATTGCCCGATGCGGATTTCAAGTTTTTTTTGACTGCTGAATTAGATTGCCGGGCAATGCGGCGATACAAGGAATTGCTTGCAAGAGGGCAGCAGGCGGATTTTGAGAAGGTCAAAGAAGATATTAGGATAAGGGATTATAATGATACAAACAGGGAAGTTGCACCGTTAAAAAAGGCTGAAAATGCGGTTGAGATTGATTCTACAAGTTTGACAGTTGATGAAGTTGTGAGATTGATGTTAAAAAAGATTAGAAAATAAATAACAAGATTTTTCTGCTAAGCCGGACTATTTGCTTCGCTCAAAATGACAGGAAACGAGTGTAGATGTCATCATTTTAGTGGGGTGAGAACTATGAATGGGGCTGAAATATAAATAAAACCATGAAAGTATTTTTATTAAAATTATTTAGGTTAATAATAGCAATCATAGTCTTTATTCCGTTTAGACTGTTTTGGCCTGTCAAAGTTATAGGCAAAAACAATCTGCCAAAAGGACAAAACTATTTGACCATGTCAAATCACTTGCATTGGTTTGACATTTTGACATTGTGGGTGTATCTTCCCAAATTTAAATTCTTTTTAGCAAAAAAGGAGTTGGGTGAAAAAAGATTTAATAGAAACATATTAAAATTGATGGGTGCAAAATTTATAGACAGGCATAAGGTGGATTTAAGAGGAATGAAAAATGCCGTTGCCGCTTTAAAGCAAGCGCCTATGCTGTTGTTTCCTGAAGGGACACGCAATAAAGACGATAATTCATTGCAGGCAGTAAAAGGCGGGGCGGCGATGATTGCAGTTAAAGCCGATGTGTTGCTAGTGCCACTTATCATTGATCATAAACAACGCATTTTCAAAAGAAACTATTTTTATATTGCCCCTGCTGTTGATTTGCCGTATACTAGCAAAGATAGATTTGACTCTGAGGCATTGAAAGAATGTACTGAGATAATCGCAGAAGAGATGATTTATGCGCGGGAATTTATGGATATGGCTATGGGATTTGATAAGAAGGAGTTTAAAGAACTAAGAAAAAGAGAGAGTGAAGCTAGAAAAGGCAAAAGGTAAAATAAACATGATATATACAATTTTAGAAAAGCTAATAATTATGAAAAAAATTTAATAGATATAAATTTATGATAAACTTGATTACATCAAAACTAAACGGATTTTGTCCGGGAGTAAAAAATGCTGTCTCGCTGGCTGAAAGATATGCCAGTGAACATACATACTGTCTTGGAGCAATTTCTCATAATGAGAGAATTATAGACAGTTTAGTTAAAAAAGGGATTAAGTTTATTGATAAAATTGATGAGTTGCCTGATATACCAAACCTAAAAGTCATAATTCGTTCACACGGGGAATCTCAAAAAATACATCAAGCATTAAAGCAAAAAGATATTCAGATAATAGATGCTACTTGCACAAAAGTATCTGCTGTCCACAAAATTGTGTCCGAATACAATAAAAAAGGATATCATATCATTATCTTGGGTGATCCTGATCATCCTGAAGTGATAGGTACAGCCGGTTATTGTGAAAATCCGATTATTATTAGCAGTGATGAGGACTTTGTACTTCAAAAAGACAGTCTAAAATCTTTAAAAAAAGCCTGTATAGTATCTCAAACTACTTTTCACAAGCAAAAAGCATTACAATTTATACAAAAAATTAAGAAAAACAATATAAAAACGCTTGAAATCTTTGACACAATTTGTTATACTACTGCTATAAGTCAGGATTTAGCTGAAAAAGTAGCTCAAAAAAGTGACTTAGTTATAGTTGTTGGTTCAAAATCTAGCTCCAACACTAACAAACTTTTTGTTGTAGCCTCAAATTTTTCTCTTACTTTCTTAATATCTGATATTATAGATATGGAAAAAGTCATAGACTGCACAAAAAACAAGGTAAATCCTGCTAAGCTGTTAAACATCGGATTATTGGCGGGTGCGTCAACTCCAAACGAGTTGATTACGGAGGTTATAAACCACATGAGCAAAAACATCGGTGAAGTCAAAGTTTCAGAAGAGCTTTCTAAAGGTGTAGAAGAATCACTAACCAGTTATCGTGAAGGCAGGCGTGTCAAAGGCACGGTTATTTCAGCTAGTGCAGCAGGCGTACACATAAACTTTGGCGGCAAAAATGACGGTTTTATCCATGCTAATGAGACCGGCATCGATACTGAATACAATCCTGAAAGCTATCTTGCGGGAATGCAGATTGAGGCTATTATTACGGGTAAAAAGGACACTGATACGCAATGTATTCCGCTTTCTAAACGCAAGCTGGACTTGATTAAAGTGGGTGACGAGGTGGTTGAAACCATCAGAGACGGTCAGCCGTTTGAGATTTTATGCCAGGGTGTGGCGGCAAAGGATAGCGGTTTAACAGGCAAACTTGGAAATTATAATGTTTTTGTACCGAAGTCGCATATTTTGGAGAGGGGTTTCCCTAGGGACTTAAAGCCTTTTATTAAGAAAAAAATGCGTTTGACCGTATTAGAAATAGATGATGACAAGCAAAAGATTGTTGCAAGTCAAAAAAAGATTTTAGGGGCAGAGCGTAAAGAAAGAGAGAGTGTTTTTTGGACTCATGTTAAAGAGGGTGTCATTATAAACGGAACAGTCAAAAGGATTACTAAGTTCGGCGCGTTTGTGTCGGTAGACGGATTTGATTGTTTGGTGCATATGAATGATGTGTCGTGGAAGAGAATTAAGGATGCCGGTGAGGTTTTAGAGCTGGAAAAGGAATATGACTTTGTTGTTTTAAGTACAGATCAAGCAAGGGGACGGGTTGCATTAGGATATAAGCAGCTTCAGCCGCATCCGCAGGCTGTTGCGCTTATGAAACATCCGGTGGGCAGTATATCAAAAGGAAAGGTTGTGAGTTTAGTTCCGTTTGGGGCGTTTGTGCAAATTGAGCCGGGTTTAGAGGGCTTGGTTCATGTGTCAGAGGCTGCTCATGATTTTGTAAAGGATATTCATCAAGTGGTTAAAGTAGGGGATGAAGTTGATGTAATGGTGCTGGCGATTGATGAGGTCAACAGGAAGATTACACTTAGTATGAAAGCGTGTTTGCCGGAGCCGGGTGAAATGACTGAAGAAGGCGGCGGAGATAATAAGAGGTCTAAGAATAATAAAGGCGGTGACAGTGCAGGAGAGAAGAAAGAATGGAGTGAAGATATTGCCAATAATCCGTTTGCTAATCTTTTGAAAGATGTAGAAGTGGATGAAAAGAAGAAAAAATAGACTGGATAAAAGGCGAAGTTCTATTCTAGTATGAACCCCATTTAGTGGACAGTTAAAAAAGCACAATGGTAAGATGAGTTGTTATTGTTTCCCTTACAGGCTAGCCTGTAAGGGAAATTTTTTGTTGGCGAATGTCAAACGGTGTTGCT
>Ga0123355_10004935_pt1 | contig 19422 bp, 20 predicted proteins | sample TergutEmb28metaG_3_FD_89872 | JGI IMG/M metagenome (GOLD analysis project Ga0123355, IMG submission 89872) | Embiratermes neotenicus P1 segment gut microbial communities from Petit-Saut dam, French Guiana - Emb289 P1 | ecosystem: Host-associated > Arthropoda: Insects > Digestive system > Gut ... | reverse complement strand
TCATATGTTATTGCGGGGTTGTTACTTTCCCAAGCCCATAAACTGCTGTCGGCCCTAAGGGCGAAATTAGTGTTGTTTTGCTGGTAGACAGATACAACCCCGTTCATTATGTATTCAGGATATAAACGTTGTGTGACGAGTAGAAAGCCGCTGGGAACAAACCCAACGCCCCAATCCGTCCGGTTACCCCAAGCCCACAGGCTGCCGTCGGTTAGGATGGCCATGGTACAGCCCTGCCAATCCGCTGGGGGATACACATATGCCACATTATCCATTATCCACGCAGGCTCGACCCGGAACCTTGTGCTGCCGTCACCCAGTTGGCCCCTGTCGTTGTTGCCCATTGCCCATAGGCTGCCGGTATTTTGGATTATAAAGGCACTTGCGCCAGCCTCCCTGTGAACCGTGGCTACATCGTCTAAAAGATGCCTTATATCATGGTTCCTGCGGGTTACAGCCCATAAGCTGTTGTCTGTTTGGAGCACAAGGGTTTCAGGTAATCTCGTTTGAGGCAAATCGCACATATAAAATGACGCAACAGCATCCATGATATGCACGGCATTATCACTTGTGATATCCCATAAACTGCCATCGCAGCGCAGGGCCAAGGCGATGTTATACCTAACCGAAACCGATACAACACAATCCAGCACATGTACCGGAGTGGTAGTTTCGCAGGGCACCAAGCTTACTATACCCCAAAACTGGGGGTTATCATGCTCCCATGCCCACAAGCTATTATCTGTTCTTAATGCGAAACTCCTGTCTACGCCTGGGAAGTACGCTGTTACATCGTCCAGCAGATGCCGTGGGGCTATGGGGATTTCCTGTATAAAAGGCGGTTCGGGGGAGCGTACCTGGCCCCATGCCCATAAACTGCCGTCGGCCCGGATGGCGGAACCGCCGCCAGGGGTTACGGTTACTACGTCATCCAGGATTCTTATTGGGGCTTTGCGGGTTACCAAGTACCCGTCGCCTACCTGCCCTAAGTGGTTCCAGCCCCAAGACCATAGGCTGCCGTCCGGCTCCAGCAGTAGGGTAGCATCCATACCTGAATGTATTGATTCAACCCGTACCGGGTCATATGGCGGCCTGGGTGGTGCTAAAGGCTGGGCGGGCCTATGGCTTAGGGGTTGGCAAAGGCATGAAAAATAGCCCGCCGTCAGGGGGCGCCTTATGGTTGGGTCAGGCTCTGGGGTAGGCTCGTGGTTTGGGGGCGGGGTAGCTTCTTCGTATGGGGAGTGAGGGCTTTCTGTGTCAGATGAACGCAATGTGTATGCGCCGAATATTAGTATCGCCACGAATATTATTACAGTGGCTGCCATAGATTTATTTTGTCGCAGCATAATTTAATTTTGCCTCCTTCGTTGGCGGAACAAAACGAAGTTGTATGCAGTTTCATATTCCTTGATGAGTGCTAACAATATCAAGATATAGCTGAAGTGTCTAGTTTGAAACTCTCGACAAGGGTAAACCATTCTGCTAAGCTGAATAGGTATGCACTAGACTATTCTCAAGAGAGGGATGATTTAATGAAAAGATTTTACGGGTTAACATTGTTAATGGGGGCGGCGATTTTACTGCTTTCGGGATGTATTCGCATTGGCGGAGGCGTAGGCGGCGTTCAAGGGACTGGTGCCATGGTACCCCATGAGATTTCGGCCGAAGGGTTTACTGGGCTTAGTATTAGCGGTGGGTTTGACTTAACCTTTACCCAAGCGCCTTATTTTTCTGTTACCATGAACATTCAAGAAAATTTGATTAATTACCTGGAAACACCTGTACGGGGCGATGTGCTGCATCTTGGTTTTTCCCGGAATATTTCTACCACAGGCGGCAATACCCCACGCATAAACATATACGCGCCGTATCTGGATAGCCTTGATGTCCGGGGGGCGGTAAACGCCAATATGGTTTTATATGTAGAACGGCTGGATATTGAGGTGGCGGGAGCCGCTAACTTGAATCTTTCCGGCAGTGCGGAAACACTAAATATTAGTGCGGAAGGTGCCGCAAACATAGACGCATTTGATATGACGGCCAGGGATGTCACGGTAAGCCTGGAAGGCGCAGGAAATGTGGATGTACATGCCACCGATACCTTAAATGCAAGCTTAACCGGCGTAGGGCGGGTACGCTACGACGGTGACCCGGCAGTTACACGCAGTGTTACCGGACTTGGGACTGTTTCCAGACGGAATTAGAGCCTATCCAGGAAAAACACGGCACAAAAGGGGTAGCCGTATATGGCTACCCCAACTGGGACGGATGTTTGAAAAAGAAATCCACCCGGGGTTCCAGAAATTTAAACTCATGCCCGTCTTTCATAAAGAACCTCATTGGCTTGCGGATATGCTCCCAATTCCACAGGTCATTGCTAAAGCGCAGGTATTCCGCTATGCGTTCCGTCCCTTCCGGTGCGAATGGGTGCAGCAAAGTAGCTGCAACTCTTACCCGGTGGAATGCGTCAAGCAAGGTTTGCGCCCGTATTGCAATAGCGCTGCCGCCTTCTTTATCTATGGCGTCGGCGCTTTTTGTTTGGGCTACCCAGGCTTTGTTGGCCTCGCGCAGGTATACATCCATTAAATCTATAACTTTGGAAAACTCGAAACGATACATAGCCATTTCATGTTCATCTATTGCTGTGTTTGCGGCGGACACGGTTTCCGCGCTTGGTTCGCCTTCCGGCAGCACACCGCCGAAATATTTTTGCAGGCTGTAGAAGCATGACCGCACCAGCCGGTTAAATACGTTGGTTAGAATATTGCCCTCTGCAAGGGTTGCGTCAAAGCCTTCGGCGGCTTTCCCTGTTAGCGCCGCCTTGGGAACGAAACTGCCGCTGTTATGCTGCAAGGCCATATGGGCGAAGTGCATCCGCAGCTGCTCAAGCGTATAGTAATCTAAAAATTCTGCCGCGCCGGGGGGTTTTACGGCGCCGCTGCTGCTGGCTTTTTTCCCAAGATACAGCGCGTGGCGGTTGGGTACTATTATTGGAAGGTTGGCCAGCTTGTCCCGGCCGGCTATTTCGTTAAGGGCCATCCATATTCCCATTTCGGCCACTGCGTAGAAATAGACATTATCCTCCCCTATAAACTGGTATTGACGGGCTTCGGGGCTAAACCACCAGTCTTCCCAGCCGTCTGTTGTGCCGTTTTTCTGCTTTAGATACGCCTGGGTAAAGGAAATGGGCGCCCAAAGTGACTCCGGCCATACCCAGAAAGTTTGGCCGCCGATACCGTCTTTTTCCGGTACGGGAATACCCCATTTAACATTGCCCGAGAGCCTAAAGGGCACAAGGGTAGTGCCCGTGCGGAAGCGGATACCGGCATCGCGAAGTATTTTGCAGGCTGCTTCCCGGTGGCTTAGAGCCTTAAATGTTATAGCGGCGGACTTGCCTGCTTCGTTTATGTCCAGGGTATGAGGGGGCATTTCTTCGCAGGTTTTGCGCAGATTGTCGAAATCTTCGGTTTTGATTAGGATTGTTGGGTCTTTTAGAAAGTCATCTATATTGGCCAGCATGAATTTGCGGCTTATGCCTTCTTCTTTAAGCTGTGCTTGGCGTTGCTTTAGGTCGTCCGCAAAGCGTTCTAAATCGAAATACCAGTTTTTCACCGCAATCAAAGTCGGCTTTTTGCCGGATGTTACCGCAATAGGCGCTATTAACTCCTCCGGGCTGAACTGGTGGCCCAGGCCGCATTCGTTTGCATATGCCTTTTCGGATTTACACCCGGCAATAGGGCAGCGGCCTTCTACCTGCCGGTCGTTTAAAATGGCACCGGTTTCTTCGTCGTAGAATTGCAGCACTTCCTCCACACGCAGGTATCCGTGGGAGTGCAGGGTTTCAAACAGCCATTCAGACAGGGCTGTGTGAAGTTCCCCGGCCTCCCCAATAGCAGAGGCGGCGTATAGGTTGTGGCTTATGCCGCAAGTTTTATACTCTTCCTTTTGCTGCAAATGGTTGGATTCCACAAAATCGCGGATACTGCCTGCATATCCTTTTTTGGCCATAGCTTCGTGCTTTACCTCCGGCCCTGCGCCATAGCAGTCGGTGCCGGATACGAAGATTACGTTTTCTTGGCCTATTCTGTCACGCAGGAACCGGGCGTAGATGTCTGCGTGGACGGCGTACCCGTATACGTGGCCGAAATGCAGGGATTTTTCCCCGTAGGGCATCCCGCCGGTTATTACGGCGCGCTTTGGGAAATAGGGGGTGGTTGGCATTTTTATCACTCTTTCTGTAGTAGACATCTTTCGAAATTACATTTGCGGCCATGAAAGTCGCGGGCTTTAACGTGCTTTCATGGCCGCTTATTAGGAATTTCGGAAGATGTCTAATTTTCTTGTATTGTGATTATTGCAATAGTAGCATAATGACAGGGTGTAGGCGAGTGTTTTTCACGGTTTTGTAGCCTTTTGTGGGTGTTTTGATGCGTAGTGTGAAATAACAAATGCTGGAATCGCAAAAACGGCCAAATTTTGACATGAAAACTAATACTATGTAAAATGCCCACAAGCAATTGCTGTGGGCAGTGTTTTGGCTGGGCTTCGGAAAGGAGGACAGCCATGATTGTAATTCCGTTGACGGTTTTTGAGTTGTTTTCGTTAATTCTTGCCGCAATTTTAATTATAGTCACTTGGATAACAAGAAACACAAAAAAATAAGCCCCACCATGGCAAGGTCGGCTTATTTTTCTTCTAATATTTATTAGGAGTTCAGTCACTACTGCCGTGGCAGTTGCGAACAAACCTGAGAGGGCGTTTACCAAGCGTCCTCTCATTTATTTATACCCATTATACGCCCAATATACCCCTATGTAAACCCGCATTGCTTTCGCTTGAAATTGAAATTGGGCTTCAGGCTGCGCCGAAAAATGCATTGAAGCGTTGCCTTTTCCGGCTTGCTTCAGCCCATTTCAAATCGAAACCCATATATAGACGAAACCCCAATAATACTGTAGACTCCCAAAGAAATAAAAAACAAAAGCGGAGGGAATAAAATGAGTATCATTAAAGACGCATCCCTGGCCCCGGCGGGGATTAAAAAAATCGAGTGGGTAAAGAGTTTCATGCCGGTTTTAAACCAAATTAAAGAACAGTTTGAAAAAGACCAGCCTTTTAAAGGTATGCGCATAGCAATATGCCTTCACCTGGAAGCCAAAACCGCCTACCTGGCCCAAGTACTGGCCGCAGGCGGTGCGGAGGTAGCAATAACCGGCAGCAATACCCTTTCTACCAAGGATGAGATATGCGCCGGGCTTGCCGCAGACGGCAAAATAAAAGTATATGCCATCCACGACGCAACAGAGGAAGAATACTGGGACCATCTAAAAAAGACACTGGAATTTAAGCCTCATATAATAGTAGATGACGGGGGCGACCTGGTGACTCTCCTCCATGGGGAACTATCCGCCTGCGGGGAAAACCTGCTGGGCGGCTGCGAAGAAACCACAACAGGCATTAACCGTCTAAAAGCCCGTGTAAGAGAAGGCAGCCTGAAATTCCCAATGATGGCCGTTAACGACGCGGACTCTAAGCATCTTTTCGATAATGTTCACGGCACAGGCCAATCTGTATGGGATAGCATTATGTATACCACCAATGTTATGCTTACAGGCCGGGATGTAGTGGTAGCGGGCTATGGTTTCTGTGGCAAGGGCGTTGCAATGCGTGCCAAGGGCCTTGGTGCCAGGGTAACGGTTACGGAAATCAACCCCTGGCGGGCAATGGAAGCCATAATGGACGGCTTCCGGGTTATGAAAATGGACGACGCGGCAAAAATAGGCGAATTCTTTGTAACCGTAACGGGCTGCAAAGATGTTATAGTAAAACGCCACTACGAAGTAATGCGCGACAATGCATTCCTATCCAACGCCGGGCATTTCGACATAGAATTCTCTAAGACAGACCTGGCCGCAATGGCAACCAAAATCGAAAACAGACGCCCCTTTATAGAGGGCTACCATATGCCCGACGGCCGTGTACTAAACGTACTGGCCGACGGTAAACTTGTAAATATAGTAGCCGGCAACGGCCACCCCGCCGATATTATGGATATGAGCCTGGCCCTGCAAGCCATGGGCTGCAAGCATATAGCCGAAAACGGCAAAAACATGGCACCGGAGTTATATAACGTGCCTGTTGAACTGGACCGTCAAATAGCAATGATGAAATCCACCGCAATGGGCCTGGGGCTTGATGTGCTTACCCAAGAGCAAGAAGATTATATGAACGGTACTGGGGATTAAGATATCGTTATTGCAAAGTTAACCTCAGATAATCACTTAGTTTATGCAGTTAAATACAAGAGCGTACCATTCTGTAAAGGTTCAATGCAGAATGGTACGCTCTTTTGACGTTTAAGTGTGCAACGGCGCACTATATAAAGATTTTTTCCATAACAATGCAGATGTTATTACAAGTGTAGAAACAGGCTTTTTAGGCCCCTGGGGCGAGCAGCACAACACGCAAGTAGTCACCCAAGAAAACTTGAACCGGCTAATAGATGCAATGATTGAAGCAGTTCCGGAAAGCAGAACCATTTCTGTCAGAAGGCCCGTGTATTTTGCCAACTGGATAGGTATACCGGTCTACGAAATTGACCGATTTGCAATCTAATGGGCCTGTTCCCACTACCATCAAAGTTGGATATTGTCGATGGTGGGAACAGGCTCATGTGACTACATCATAACATCCAGTTCTTCGCTGAACCTCTGTAGAATTGGGCGCATGTATGAAGCTTAAGGGGGTTTTTCCTGCGTTTCATCCAAAATAGGAATTTTTGTAGAGTATTAGTGTATGACATGGTACAATTGGGTGAATATTTAAGTTTTATGCGTTATTCGAGTGCTTGTTGGGTAGCGTGATAAACTTATATAGTGCGAGAAAGGGGTGCCGGTATGAGTAAGGTTAACTGCGGTGAAGAATTAGCGCACATCTCAACAGGGTTATCAACGTTCCTTTTCAAGTATGGCTTAATGTTGATGCCCGTTGCCATTTTCACATTTGGCGTTTTTTTGATGCGTAGTATGCTTTTTGAAACCTATATTATTGATGGTATTGTAGTTAGAGACTATGGGGCAACGGATTTTTTTCTTGCATTCTTTATGGTTATTTTTGGACTTGCATTTGCGATTACATTATTATTTTGCAAGCGTGGCCGCAGTGTCGCAATATATGAATGCGGAGCGGTGATTAAGTACGGCATAATAAGAGAGATATCATTCACATTTGATGTTGTTAAAGCAATACGAGGAGATAGAATTTACTTTAACAAAGATCAATTTAGTCGCCGTCACATTACTATACTGCTGAGTAAGAAAGCCCGTAAAGCGCTGGATGATACCATTTCCCGTTACTTGGTAAAGGATTTGACGAAGGATAATCTCAAAGAGGCAAATATATATTTCGGCAAGCACCTGTGGCTTAAAGATGGTGTTATTTATAGTAAGTGGACATTCCGTAATGTGAAAGCCTTACCGCTGGATGAGTTTGATGAAGCAGAGAGAGTTAGGCGTAAAAATGATTACGCGATATTTATGTACTCATCTAAGAACCCCAATTTTTGGCTGGTGCTCAGTGAGCAGTATATAGCAAACCAGATGCTTCTCTTTTGGATTGCAGACATTTTGCATGACCGCCCGCTTCGTGAGTCCGTTGAAAGTGTATGGTTTATGGATGCAAGGTATAGAGCATAATGGTTAGACTTACAAATCAAACACAATGCAGTGTAGCGCATCCGAAAGCCCCGCAGCGTAATCTTAATAATAAGGTGTCCCAAAGAAAGCCTTTGACGAAGTAGTTGTTACTTCCCCGCCGGTTCCGTAAAAACCAACCGGGACCAACATAACTTGCGTAGTCCCTTCTCCCATTTCTTCTGAGCCAAAAGTAAAATGCGTACCGGTACTAAAGCGAAATAAATAATCTGCCATGAATAACTTAAAATCTTCAATGGCGATATTTCTATCATTATGGCCAGCAGTTATTGCATCTAAATCGAACTCCTCAATTAAATCCATGTACAAGTCTCGCCTGTTTAAGTCGTATGTAAATAAAAGCACAACCCCGTCGTCTTCAAATTGCGAAAAATCATTAAGGGCATGTATCCGCTCATCAAACGGGACTGAAACCCAAGGCTCAAAAGAAAAAAACACGTCACCTAATTCTGGCGTATCGGACAAGTGCGCAAATAAAACATCCGATGTTTCGCGAAATTGAATATAACTTCCATGAATGGAATCACCATCTTCCGAAACATCTAAAATAATTATTGCGCGGTTAGCTTCATCGTTTAGGGTTAGTATAAGTTGGTTGTCCTCTATTACCCAATTGGTAGGCAAAAAATAAAACCCTGCTTGTCTAAGGCTCATAAGAACCAGACCATCACCTATATTGAATGTCCAAACATCGTCAAATGGTATGACCTTACTTTCCCACTGCCCATAAAAATCTGATAGTGTGACCGCTTCATATGCATCATCAAAATGAGAGTCGTAATCACATGTGTAATCAAATGGAAGTTCATAGTCATAAAATCATTCCCCAGATATTTTATACTACATATTTGACGATTTCACAATTTCCCAATATAAATGTGTCCATCTCTGCAAAAGTAAGCATTATTAATTGCCTGTTAATCAGCCTTGCTGCAAAAGCATGGCATACTAGCAGCACTCTTTTTTCGCTATATGCTTCTTTAATCTTTTTTAGGCCTGCCGCTATTCGCACATCGAACTGGCTACGCGTTTCACCACCTTCAGGTGCATCATCGTGTGGTCGTGACCCCAAACTTGCCCATTTTTTGGCTAATCTCGCCCATGTTTCGGGATACTGTGCTTGTACTTCTTCCTTTGTCAGACCTTCATATATCCCTATGTTTATCTCAGCAAATTCATTAATAAACACAATCGGAACATGACGAAATTTTTGGATTGCTTCGGCCGTTTGCTTAGCCCGTAAAAGTGGCGATGATACAATAACATCAATTTCTACAGAAGCTAGATTATCAGCTAGATTATTAGCTTGCTGCAATCCGTTGGCATTTAAGGGAATATCTGTGCTTCCTGTATACCGCTTTTGTAAATTGTAATCTGTTTCGCCATGTCGTGTTACATAAAGAATCATTAGACTACTCCTTCAACTATTGTTTATATCATGCTGAATTACGTTCTAAAAATATTCTTAATCACGCAATATGTTTAGAAAGCGGGGTTGTTTGGGGAGTGAACCAATAACGTATTGTAACTTGAATCGGAAGAAGAGCCGCTAACAATAATATTTACGTGTTTCCAAGCTTCTTCTTCTAAGAGAAAGGGGTCAACTACAGAATCCCACCAGTCTGTAAATGCTGTCACCGATTCAAGCGTCCCGCCATTTTCGCCATTAGCAAGGTCGCGCTCAATAACCCGTGCCCTAGAAACATCAGGCTCGGTGTCTATCCAAATAGAATATGAGGCAACTTTGCGCAATGTTTTTCTGCAAGCCCCGTTACCTTCAATAATTAATGCTTTGTTTGAATCAACCTTAATAAACCCAACGCGGTTTTCCTTAACCCAGCCGGACGGTGAGTAGGAAACATTCTGCCCATTAAGCCATGGATGAACAATGCTATTTAGCATTTCGTTGTCCCAATGTATAGGGTCTGCATTCCAGCACACATCGTCTGTAGATACTATATTCGCATTCATAACATCGGCAAGCTTTGCCGCAAACGATGTTTTACCGCAACCACCTTTACCGTCAACAAGTATAAGTGGAGTAGGCGAAATGCCTATTATTTTTGCTATTAAAACAGACAGAGGTTCCTCTTTCCATGTATCAATACCAAGTGATGGGAGCATTTCGTACACCTCGGCTTTATTTATTTTATACTCAATCAAGAATATCGTGATGGCCTACATCAAGCAGAAGAATAATCTTGTCGTCTTTATATGTCCACAAAATTCTAATATCCATATTGACACTACACTCAAAAACATCTTCCAGTCTTTGAACCTTTTTTGTTCGCAAGGAAGGGTGAAAAGGATTTTGAACTAAAAGCATCAATTTTCGGGCAACTGCTTTTTGTTCATTTTGTGATAGCTTCTTTACGATTTTCGTAAACGTCTTTGTCGGTTCAAGGCTATACATCTTCGCCCCTAAGGTCTATGCCCAAATCATTAAACATATCTTCAACGCTGCTGTAAACGACTGATGGCTCTTTTTCATGGTCTTTTATGATTTGAGCAAGCTTTTCCAATTTAGCCCTTGGGTATACGACAACAGGGCAGAGGAATACTCCGCCATCACGTTCCATGACTTCAAATCTATCACCCTCGCTGATGCCCATTTTTTTTGTTATCTCATTTGGAAGGGTAATTTGTGAACGTGCTCTCATTTCAACCAACATACATATCACCTCAAAAAATAAAAATCAGATATTCTGATAGTAGAATATTCTGATTCGAGTTTTTGTCAAAGCCGACTACAGATGTAGTTTATATATGAATGTTTGATGCACAATATCTTCGCCGCTTTTCGTGAACGAGCCTTCTCCGTTAATAAAAAACCCGCATTTTTCCATTACTCTATTTGACGCTTTGTTTTCCTTTGCGACAGGTGCAGTAATATATTCAATGCCTAGCTTGCGAGCAAAATCAATTAATGCCTGAACCATTTCAACAGCATAACCATTGCCCCAATACTCATTTTTTACATTGTATCCGATGGAATATTCATTCGTATCAGCATTTTCAAACCCTAGGCTGCATGTGCCCATGACTTCGTCAAAGCCTATGCGGAATGCCACAAAGTAGTAAACAGGGCACTCTGGCGTATCGTCAAGAATCTCGGCTATTTCATCACCGCTTTTGTAGTATGGGTCGGGCATATATTTTCCGCCTTCTTTGTCCCCCCAAATGGCGGCTACATCGTCCAAATCCTCTTGACGAGTACTTCTTAGATTTAACCGTTGGGTTTTAAGTTTTAATTCACTCATAAAAATATCCCTTTCTGCTTGCCAAATAATTTTGACGTTATTTACCAATAGGCTTTTCGGAAACTTTATTTACGGCCACAAATATTGAGGGCTTCTACGGATATATGCGCTTCTATTTGAAATGAGCGAAGCAAGCTGGAAAATGCAACGCATCAATGCATTTTTCGGCGCAAGTCTGAAGCCCAATTTCAAGCGAAATCGCTGTAGCAGCGGAAATTACTCCGCATTATTCTCGAACCTGCAATATCCACACGATAAAATTCTACAAAGTTATCACTGATAGGCAGAAATAACGCAAATAATGCTTATTCTCAACTAGTGCCCCAAAAACCTTCAAATTGCGGGTGAATTGCGAGGATTTTTGTGCAAGTGCAAGGAAAGTCCGACGCAGCTTGCTAAAGGCAAGCAAGGAGGGCTTGACGCCGCAATTGCGCAAAAAGACCGCAAGGCACACGTAATTTGAAGGTTTTTGGGGCACTAGTGTCTAGATATAAATGCTCCTATTAATATCTAGCGGATATTGCGGATTATTGGGCGAAAGCCAACCGAAATATACAGCCCATCGCATGGCGTTTTGCGCCCAATCGCTACTATGGGGTATTTGCGGAAAGTCAACCGGAACTCCATCGGTATAATAACCCAAAAATCTTGCATACCGGTAAAGCAATAATGCAAATTGTTCATTTGTTATTGTGTCGTAGGGCTTAAAGCTTCCATCGCCAAAACCATGCACAATATTGTTTTTGTATGCCCAGATAATAGCATCTGCATAATTACTTTCGTCCGAAACATCAATAAACACAGTTTCAAAATTAATATATGGTTCGCCAGAAACTCTATATAAAAGAGCCACGGCCGTACCTCTACTTAATGTGCCTGTTATTTCTCCAAGCATATCTCCGAGTTTGTCAAAACTGTTGGCCTCTTCTTCATGGTGTTGAAATATTTCTGTAGTTTCTGCTGCATGTAACTCCATTGTATTGATTAAGCCAGTAGCGGCAGTCGATATTACTAACAAGCATCCCGCCAAAAGTAAAGAAGCTGCTTTTTTTATAGTTTTTATCATTAAACTACACCTTTCTTTCATCAATTGTCCACTTAATATAAAATTTACGCACGCACAGCCTTACGTGGTGGTACATAAGTGCGCTCTTTGTTTTGGCTATCCAGCCAGTAAAGCTATTTTATCAAACTTTTTGTGCTTTGTGATGAAATAGTCTGAACTGCGTTATTTATCCCCTTCACAAATTATATCCTACACCTTCTTTGTTACATATATGATGAAACCGTTCCGCCGTTAGCTCTGCTTGAACCCATTAAACCACGCCCGTTCAGAAAAGGGCTTTTTAGCCGCATATTTTATTGGCTGCGAAGCCATCCCTATCGGGAGAAAGCAGATAAGTTCATAGTCCTGTGGGACGTTTAGGATATCTGCCATTTTCCTTCCTATTGCATCGGCGTCTGTTATTTGCCCTTCGTACCAGCAGCTTTGGTATCCCAACTCAACGGCGGCTAACAGCATGTTTTGGATAGCCGCAGAGTAATCTTGTATGTTAAAACATCTATCCCTGTATGCAATAACCCTTTGGGTTAACACGCATATTATGGCCGGGGCGGTTTCCGCAACCGGCGGGTCGATTACCTTGCGCAGTTTTTTTAGCACATCTGCGTCGTCTACTGCAATTAGGCTTGTTGTTTGCATGTTGCAGCCGGAGGGCGCGGCTAGGCCTGCTTCCATGATTTTTATCAAATCATCTTTTGGGACGGTTGTGTCTTTGTACTTGCCCCGGTAGCTTGTTCTGGTTTTAATTGTGTCCAACATTGTTATACACTCCTTTACACGTCACCAATACTTCCTATCCAGCCCCCGGTAAGATATAGCCTCTGCCACATGCATTGCACTTATTCCGTCCTCACCGGCAAGGTCGGCTATGGTACGGGCAATTTTTAGGATTTTATGATAGGCCCGGGCACTCAGTTTCATGCTTGTAAAGGCCTGCTTCAGTAAATCACCGGCTTCTTGTTCCAGCCGGCAGTACTTGTTTATCAAAGATGCTGGCATTTTTGCGTTAAACCGTACGCTTTCGCCGGCAAAGCGGCGGGCCTGGATTTTTCGGGCCTCTTCCACGCGGCTTTTTACCGCAGCAGAGGGCTCCCCTGCCGGGGATTTTAGGGAAAGTTCGTCGTAGGCTACGGGGGTGGCCTCGATTTGGATATCTATACGGTCCAAAAGGGGGCCTGAAATTTTATCCAAGTATTTTGCTACCTCCGCGTCTGTGCACTTGCATTTTTTTGTGCCCCGGTACCCGCATGGGCATGGGTTCATGGAGGCCAGCAGCAGAAAAACGCTTGGGTATGTACATACTCCGCCAACCCTTGCAAGGGTTATATTGCCGTCTTCCAACGGCTGGCGCATGGTTTCCAGTGCCTTTTTTTGAAACTCGGGAAGTTCGTCCAAAAACAGTACGCCGTTATGGGCCAGGCTAATCTCCCCGGGCATGGGAATGCGCCCGCCGCCGGTTAGAGATGTAAACGATGATGTATGATGTGGGGTGCGAAAGGGCCGCTCGGTCATAAGGGCGTCTTTTTGGTTCAAGAGCCCTGCTATGCTGTAGATTTTTGTGATTTCCATGCTTTCGTCTACAGAAAGGCTTGGCAGGATTGTAGGCATTCTTCTGGCCAGCATGGTTTTGCCGGCGCCCGGCGGGCCAATCATGAGTACGTTATGGTACCCGGCGGCGGCTATTTCCAGTACGCGCTTTACGTGGGTTTGGCCGGCTACGTCTGCAAAATCTACGTTGTAATAGTTAATGTCCCGGTCGAAAAACCGGCTGATATCTACCTGTAAGGGGCTTATGCCCTTTCCGGAAAAATGCTCGACAATTTGCTTGATATGCGTCACGGGGTGGACTGTAATGCCCGCAACCAGGGCGGCTTCGGCGGCATTTTCTGCCGGTACGAAGCAGGTGCCTGCGCCTCCGGCCTTTGCCGCAAGCACCATTGGCAGCACGCCGCTTACGGGCCTAAGCGCCCCGTCCAGGCTTAATTCCCCAGCAAAAAATGCCCCTTCGGCGCATTGGGGCCGCAGGTTTCCGGTACAAATAAGAAGGCCCACCGCTACCGGCAAATCAAAGGCTGGGCCAGATTTGCGGGTGTCGGCAGGCGCTAAATTTACGGTTATACGCTTCACGGGAAAGGAAAACCCGGCGTTCCGTATGGCGGCACGTACACGCTCACGTGATTCTTTTACGGCGGAGTCGGGCAGACCCACAATATCAAAACTTGGCAGGCCGGCGGCTAGGTCTACCTCCACGTCTACAGTGTATCCGTTTACGCCCATAACCGCTCCGCTGGTGATTTTTACGAACATGCCATGCCTCTTCTCTGATAGCTTTGCTGTTTTTGTTATTGGATGATGAATACGCCTTTTGACAGCGCGTTAAGAGTTTTGAGGCATTATAGTTGAAATAGTAGTGAATTGTCTAATTCTGGGGAGGCTGGCTGCGGAATAGTTAAATGGGCTTTAGATATGGTCTTCGTAGTCATTGCCGTCCTCGTGGGCGGCGTCATAGGCCTGGTTCAACTTTTTAATGCCCAGGAAGCCTAGGCAAACAATGATAGCAACCACCGATATAATAAGTTCAAACCTGCGTTGCTGCTGCCTCATTAGACTGCGTTCTTCTCGCCGGCGGGCCGGTTCGTTGGCTATCCATTGGTTGGCGTGTTCAGCTAAGCCTTCAACGCCGCCCCCTACGCCAAATTGCTGCTGGATAGCCCTGTTTAAGATATCGTACATATAGTGGTCCTCTGTGATATCCGCAAGGGAGTATCTGCGAACCTCGCTTGTGCTTTGGTTGGCGGAAAGGGCTGTGTGCTGGCTGTTGTGGGTTTGTTCTGCTGGGTTGGCGTATGCTGTTAGTACCGGTGAAAATATTAGTATCAGTGCAAATGTAATGAATGTGATTTTACGCATATTATTCTCCTTTTCGGTTCATTACGGGTAATTTCCGTCACTAACAAGTACTACAAATTACCCTTATGATACAAAACTAGAAAAAGGTTTATCATTATTGACAAAACCGGAAGAAGCCTTTATCGGTATCATCAAAACGGGGTAAGTTAACCTGTTGTGCTGGTTAATGAGGCGGTGAAATCCCGTCATCGTGTGAAGTCATCGTCAACATAAAAGCGTTGAACGAAGCGAAGCAATCCAGTCACAAAATCTCAGCATATAAATCATTCCAATTGGGATTAACGCTTTCAATCAAGGCAAGTTTCTTTTTTCTTGAGCCGCCCTTAATTTGCTTCTCTCTAGCTATAGCATCTGCAATTGTTGAAAAGACTTCATAGTATCCTAACTTATTTACGTTGTAGCGTTTTGTAAAACCATCAATGAGTTTATTTCCGTGTTTAGGACTTGTTGCTTTTTGTACTTTACTGTCTTATAATACGTACATGGCCGACGGTTAGCAAAGTTCCATTTACTGCTAACAAGAAACCACGGAGCCGTGACGGTGCGTCTAACACCATCACGGGCCCACAGAGATGCGCCGACATCGCCGTAAGCACAGGTTTACACCTACCATCCGCAGCCCGCGTATTATACAATGTTTGGAGTACATCTTCAATAATTCACTCCCACCGTAACATAAGGGCATTGTACTAATCGCAGCTACCGGGGCATCAGGTTGTTTAATTTGTGTTTAAGAATTTTTCCTTTTGGAGAAACGCCCTTAACCAAGGGCGCCCGGTTTCACACGGGTTGTGCTTAAAATTGCATTTTAAATTTAACGCACACAGGCGACGATAGGCTTATTCTCTAAGCATATCTCTCTGTGTGCTTTTGTTTTCCGTCGGCCAACTATTATAAGGCCAAGGAGGCAGAAAAATGGAAAAGTTAGAAACACGTACAGTGGACGACCTAGGGCGCATAGTCCTCCCATGGAAGTTTAGGGAAGTGCATAGTTTGGAGGAGGGTGCAAAAGTAGATTTTTATCAAGAAAACGACACTATAGTCATCAAACCGTCCAAGGAGGTAGCTGAACGAACTGAAACCCTTATAATGGCACCATACTTTATCTGATACCGATTCCGAATTTAAACCGATCTGAGAGAGCGGCTGCGGGAAACGCGGAGCAAACGCTTTCCCGCGCTTAGCCGCGATAGACAGATAGGATTTAAATTGGAATCGGTATGAGGCGGGCATTAAGCCAGTTTCAGTATCGTTCGGGAATAATTTTCGCTGATTCTGCGAATGCTTCAAGGCATAATTAGCACGGTCGTTTCATAAACAAGCAATCAAGCGAGCAAACTGATTAGCGTCCATCAAACAATTGAGCAAACTGGCTTTGACACTGATTTTACGTGGAAGCGAAGCAATGGTTAGCGGACAATACGTAGTAATTCCTCTGGAACGGTATCGGTACTGGTTATATGGTAGCTAGTTTCGTCTGTTGTTTTACCTTTTGATGTGACAATCCGTCGGATGGCGAATACCGCTTTAAGGCCAGCCCAGCTTTCTTTGCCTTCCAGCCAACTGATGTCCGTCACTTTGTAGCAGATGTGTTTTTCATATCGCCCGCGGGATTTTTCTGTGGTTGTGGCTTTTTCGATACTGGCTGCGTTAATTTCGTCGTTTATAAACAGTGTTACATCATTATGAGGCGTTTTTTGGTTGTCCTTGAGACCGAAAACATAATCCCCGCCTGCCGCATAATTTCTGTTAGCACGTCCAAACCACACAGTACCGCGCTCATCACTATTATCAGTATATCGGACAATTTGTGGGCGATATAACTTGTGTGTCGAGTATCTTCTACTATTGAAAACTTTGTCCGTAGATATTCTGATTCCATTTCATCACCCGGTTTTTAAGGGGTTTTAACACTTTCATTCGGCTTTGGGGATTTTTATGAAACGACCGTGGCTGTCGCCCACGGAAATCAATTTTCAAACACTCAAACAACTGCTAAACTAGCGGCATGGAAAAACTATACAAGCTGGCGGAGTATTTCAAGGCAGTAGAAACCACAAGCGTACACAAAGGCTATTATTGTAGTGTAGGGGAGGCACTGGCAATAGCAATATTGGGAACATTTTGTGGGCTGAAAAATACAAAGCAAATCCACCAATGGGCAAGCAATGCCCGGGTGTCAGAGTTTTTGAAAGAGCATTTCGGTATAAATAAAGTACCGTGCTACTACTGGTTATTGAGTTTAATAAGCTTAATAGAACCAAAATCGCTTAACGAGTGTTTTATCAGTTGGGTAAAGTCGTTGTTACCTAATGGAGTAAAAGGATGTACCATATCCATTGATGGCAAAACAATACGCTCAACAGGAAAAATGGCTAACTATAAAAGCCCATTGCATATAGTAAGTGCGCATATTGCTGAGTTGGGGCTTACCTTTGGGCAGCAAGCGGTTTGCGATAAAAGCAATGAAATACCTGCTGTTCGTGAACTTATTGGAATTCTCGACCTTGAGGGCTGCATCGTTGTAGCTGATGCTCTTAATTGTCAAAAAGAAACAGCAAAGGCGATAATCAAGCAAAAAGCAGATTATTTATTGAATGTCAAAGATAACCACGAAGGCTTAAAGGAAGATATTGAAACCTATGTCCAAGACGAAGATTTACGTCAGGAAATGGATACTGCAGAAACTCTTGAGAAAAACCGAGGACGCATAGAACGCAGAATTTCTTTTGTTACACCAAATATCGGCTGGCTGCATAACGGTAACGAATGGGTCAATTTAGCTTGTATCGGCGCGATTAATCGAATCGTGACAACCGCCAACGGTACAACAAATGAATGGCATTATTTCATTTCAAGCCGCCATTTGACAGCGGAAGACTTGCTAAAACATGCGCGTTTGGAGTGGGCCGTGGAAACCATGCATTGGATGCTTGACGTACACTTTGGCGAGGATTTCTGCCGTATCTTAACCAGGACGGTCAACAAAATTTAAACATTGTCCGCAAAATTGTTCTTAACCATCTTAAACGATATAAGAAACTCTCTGAGAGCAAACGGCCTTTGTCTAACATCATGCTTGACTGCTTAATTGATCCACTTAACTTGATTCCTATTTTTGCTTAATCCGAAAATTGATTTCCGTGGCTGTCGCCCTGGATGTCTTGACAATCCCTGCAAACCCACTTATAATCACGTTCGGTCGGGGATTTAAATTTTGCCCCAATCCCCAATGTATCATTATACATCAGCTAATGTAGCTCAGATGATAGAGCAGCTGATTCGTAATCAGCAGGCCGGGGGTTTGAGTCCCCCCATTAGCTCTTGGCCACATAGATAGTGGTGTGCACTAATTTATTGGGCTGTCGCCAAGCGGTAAGGCACAGGACTTTGACTCCTGCATTCGAAGGTTCAAATCCTTCCAGCTCAGCTTCCAGAAACCCTGTAATCTTCAATGATTACGGGGTTTTTGATTTTGATGGAAGCGGGCTTGAAATTGGATTTAGTGTTTATTTAGTGTTTGCTGCCCTTAGAGCGGCGTAGTATTGAGCGCAACATATCCTTACCTCTGTCAGAAAATCGTTTATAAACAATGTCATAATTCTCATTGTAAGTTTCTATGCACCATTTATCAAGGTCGGCGGCGCTGCACTCAAAAGCGGCCTTTATTTCATTATGGGACGCCTGAATTTCGCATAATTCTTCAAACAGTGCTTTATCATTTTTCATAATTAAATACCCCTATGCGCCATACAAGATTTTCCTTGATTATATCAAGTTGTTTACTGCATCACAATAAAAATTCAAGTTCCCGTTATATGTATCAGCCATATTTTGCAAATAGGGCAAGGGCAACGAAAACCCCTGGCGGGATGCTAGGGGCTTAGTATGGGCTATTCAGTTAAAGGTTGACAAAGCCTTTCGCCATTTACATAGATTTTGCCGTTACGGTGCAAAACATGTAACCTGCCGCCGCCTTGTTGTTGGACATGGACCCGCCTTACAGTGCCATCCTCGCAATGATAGACGGTGATATGTGTATTAGTAGTGGGCCAGTCACGCCGATTATTTAAGGCAGTAACAAAGAAAAATATAGATAAACCAAAAATTACTACTGCTACTATGCTGACAGCGGCAAGAAATATTTTATCGAATCTACTCATGATACACACCTTAATAAACAACGTTTGGCGCAGGACTGTTTACTGCATAGTGCAAATGTTTCATTGTTGCTTCATGGTCGGGGCTTGGGTTACACCCTGGCAACCTTACAGATTTTAAGCAAAAACTTTCGCCGTCATATATCAACACATGAAAAACACCGCCGCTGACATTATGTTCAATGTGTGTTAATCGTTTGAGAATGGCCGTCATGATTTATCACGCCACAAGCAAATTACGACTCCTACACCATGCCTGGCCTTGTATTGCTCAAATTCTGCTTCAGTATAAATGGTTTGAGGTTCGCCATGAAGGT